>Ga0334887_1001698_pt1 | contig 27607 bp, 18 predicted proteins | sample GraSluR1_MG_10_FD_207217 | JGI IMG/M metagenome (GOLD analysis project Ga0334887, IMG submission 207217) | Sludge microbial communities from methane-producing bioreactor in Wageningen University, Netherlands - Granular Sludge_18_07-R1 | ecosystem: Engineered > Bioreactor > Anaerobic >...
CGAGAATCAGCCGCGGTTCCTTGAGGAACTGCTGGACTTCCTGCGCATACCGAGCATTTCCAGCCTGCCCGAACATGCCGCTGACGTGGCGAAGGCCGGCGAGTGGGTGGCGGCGCGGCTGCGCAAGGCCGGCGTGGAGAACGTGCGCATGTTGCAGACGGGCGGGCATCCCGTTGTCTACGGCGATTGGCTGCACGCACCCGGCAAGCCGACCGTGATGATCTACGGGCATTTCGACACGCAGCCGGTTGACCCGCTCGAACTGTGGACCGACCCGCCCTTTCAGCCGGCGGTGCGCAACGGGCGGGTCTATGCACGCGGCGCGGCGGACGACAAGGGCAACATGCTCATCCCCATCTTGGCGACCGAAGCGCTGATGCAGACCGAGGGCAAGCTGCCGGTCAACGTCAAGTATTTCTTCGAGGGCCAGGAGGAGATCGGCAGCCCGACGCTCCCCCCATTCGTGGCTGAGCACAACGACCTATTCGCCTGTGACATGGTTATTAGCGCGGATGGCGGGCAATGGGCCGAGGACCAGCCGGGGCTATCGGTGGCCTTTAAGGGGCTATGCGCGCTCCAGATCAACGTCGAAGGGCCGGACCGCGACCTGCATTCGGGCATGTACGGCGGCTCCGTGCCCAACCCCATCCACGCGCTGGTGCGCATCATCGACTCGATGCGCAGCCCGGAAGGCAAGATCATGGTAGAGGGGTTCTACGACGACGTGCGCCCGCTGACCGCGGACGAGCAGGCCCAGATCGAGCGCATTCCGTTCGACGAGGAGGAATACAAGGCGCGCGCCGGCGTAGACGGGCTGTTCGGCGAGCCCGGCTTCACCACGTTGCAGCGGGCATGGGCGCGGCCAACGCTGGAAGTCAACGGCATCTGGGGCGGTTTCCAGGGAGCAGGCGTCAAGACGGTGCTGCCCAGCAAGGCGCATGCCAAGATCACCTGCCGCCTGGTGGCGAACCAGAATCCGGCGCATATCCTTGACCTGTTGGAGGCGCACATCGCCAAGGCGACCCCGCCCGGCGTGCGCGTGACGGTGGAGCGCAGCGGCAGTACGGCGCAGCCCTACATGATGCCGCTGGATCACCTTGGCAACGAGGCGGCGCGCGCCGTTCACCTGAAGCTGTATGGCAAGGAGCCGTACTACGTGCGCAGCGGCGGCAGCATCCCTGTGTGCAGCATATTCCTGGAATCGCTCGACGCCTATACCGTCAACTTCGCCTTCGGGCTGAACGACGAGAACGTGCATTCGCCCAACGAGTTCTTTCGCTTGCAGAGCTTCGAAAAGGGGCAGACTGCCTATTGCATGTTATTGCACCAGTTGGAGGAGGCCGCCTAGAGGGTCGCCATGGGCAGATCTGCCGCAGTAAGCCAAGAGGTGACGGGCGTCTTCCGCCAAGGCCGGCGCGGAGGAGGCGTGCTGTTGGACCCGGTTACGTCTTTCCGGCCTAGCCGAGATGACGTGCAGGTTCCGGAGAGGCTTGTACAAGAGGCCGGCCTGGTCACAGGGGCGCGCGTGGCTGGCGCAGCGCGCGCAGGCAAGGACGGATTGACGCTGAGCGAGATCACGTCGATCTGCGACTGGACGACCGAGCGTTTTAAGGCTCGCACCCGTTTCGAGCAACTTGTTGCGGTGGACCCGACGGAGCGCTTCCGGTTGGAGGCGGCAGGCGATGTGAGCATGCGCGTGGTCGACCTGATCGCGCCGATCGGCAAGGGCACGCGCGGCGTCATCGCCGCGCCGCCCAAGTCGGGAAAGACGCAACTCCTGGCGCAGATCGCGGCGGGCATCCATGCAGACCAGCCCGACACGCGCATCATACTCTTGCTAGTCGACGAACGGCCGGAGGAGGTGACGCACTTTCGTCGCACGACGTCGGCGGAGGTGCTGGCAAGTTCGAACGATCAGAGCCTGGATGAGCACATCGCTCTGGCGGAGATCACGCTGGCAAACGTGCGCTGCGAGTTGGAGTGCGGGCACGATATTGTCGTGCTGGTCGACAGCCTGACGCGCATGGCACGGGCGTCGAACCTGCATGGCAGGGGGCTGGGCCGCACGCTCACCGGCGGGATGGACGCGGCCGCACTGGAGATGCCGCGCCGCTTCTTCGGGCTGGCGCGCAAGATCGAGCACGGCGGCTCAGTCACCGTGATCGGCACGGCGCTGGTCGAGACCGGTTCGGCCATGGATCAGGTCATCTACGAGGAGTTCAAGAGCACGGGCAACAGCGAGATCGTGCTCGATCGCTCGCTGGCCGAGGCGCGCATTTTCCCGGCCATCGACGTGCTGGCGAGCAGCACGCGGCGCGATGAGCGGCTCTACACCGAGGATGAGATGCAGCGGCTGGTCAAACTGCGGCGCTGGCTGGCCGGCGGCACGCCTAAGGCGGCCATGAACGGAATGCTCAAGCTGATGGCCCAGACGCCGACCAATCGCGACCTTTTGCAGCGCATCCGCGTGTGATGTCCGGCTTCGCGTCGCGCCCGACGAACCTGCCTGTTGGCTTTGACCGGCGCAAACTGCGTGTGCTACAATCCCCTCGGGCCGTTGCGGTGCAGTCGCTATAGGCGCGCACAGAGAGAATGGATGGGGCGGGCGGCTCCGAGGATAGTGCATGCACAATAATCAGGATCTGCCGCAGCCTGTGCAGGCGGCTGCACAGGGCGCGCTGGATCTGGCGATTGTGATTCTCAATTACAACACAGCCGGTTTGCTGCGCGATTGTCTGCAATCGGTGCTGGCAAGCCGTACGGATATGCAAGTCGGCGTGTGCGTAGTCGATAACGCCAGCACAGACGGCAGCGCCGAACTTGTGCGCGCCGAGTTTCCGGATGTCCATCTGATTGTAAACCGCCATAACGTCGGGTACAGCGCGGGCAACAATATTGGGCTGCGCTGGTTCGGCTTTGGCGAGCGCAACGCGACCCAGCCGCACCCGCGTTATGCGCTGTTGCTCAATCCGGATACGGTCGTGCCGCCGGATGCGCTGGAGCGTATGGCGGCGTTTCTCGATGCACGCCCCGCAGCGGGCGTCGCCGGGCCGCGCGTGCGGAGGCCGGACGGCAGCCTGGATCGGGCGTGTAGGCGCAGCTTCCCCACGCCCCAGATCAGCTTCTATCGCATGACAGGCCTCAGCCGCGTCTTTTCCAAAAGCAAGCGGTTCAACGCCTACAATCTGGAATATCTGTCGGAGGATGCGGTCCATCCGGTGGATTCGGTCGTCGGCGCGTTTATGCTGGTGCGCGGCGAGGCCATCGAGCAAGCCGGTCTGCTCGACGAAGAGTTCTTCATGTACGGCGAAGACCTGGATTGGGCCAAGCGCATCAAGGATGCCGGATGGGAAGTCTGGTACAACGGGCAGGTGTCGATCACGCATGTGAAGGCCGCGGCCAGCCGTCAGAGTGTCAAATCGCGCATCGACTTTTACGAAGCAATGTGGATCTTCTACCGCAAGCACTACCGCAGCCGCACGGGGTGGCTGTTGGACAAGCTGATCTTGCTGGGCGTGGTAGGCAAGGGCAGCGCGGACGTGGCCGGACATCTGTGGCGCTTCTGTCGCGCCTCGGACCGGCCGAAAGGCAAGCGCGCCGCCGCGTCGGCGCCGCAGCACAGTTTGCCGCCGGCTACATCGGCGTAGCGCCGGGCGGCCGGGAATGCTTGTCGATATAGGCGAAGAGCGTAAGCCATAGCCGGTATGCAACAGAGTCTTACAGAGCCCACGACCTATTCGGAAGGACACGCCAGGCGTAAACACCGCCCGGGGTTCATGAAACGCGCCCAACTGCTGTTCGTGTCGGCGCTGATTCTGCTGGATATCGGCTGCACCTGGCTGGCTTTCTACCTTTCTCACCAGATATTGGACCGCGATCCCGACGTAGCGATCGGGTCATTCGGCGAGTTTTGGCCGCTGCCCGCCGTTTATTCTGTGGTGCTGGTCGGGATGTTCTTTGTGCAGCGCATGTACCAGCGCCGCCGCAGCGCCAGCCATCTGGACGAGGCGTATCGCATCTTTCTGTATAACATGTTTGCGACGCTGCTAACCGTAGCGGTATTGACGCTGTTGCTGCGTGATTTCGAATATCGCCGCCCGCTTATACTATATGCCGCCGGCATCAACATGGCGTTGCTCACCGTGGTGCGCACGATCCATGCGCAGGTGCAATGGCGCGCCCAAGCGCGCGGCATCGGCGATGACCGCGTGCTCGTGATCGGCACGGGCGAAGTCGGGCAGATGCTTTACAACAAGGTGATGCAGAACCGCCAACTCGGTTACGAGGTCGTCGGCCTGGTGGATGCCCGGGACGGCAGGCCGGCTCAGGCCGGGGGCATGCCCGTGCTCGGCAACGTGGTGGATCTGCCGTGGATCATCGAGAAATACCACGTCGACGAGGTGATTATCGGCCTGCCGGAGAGCAGCCACCAAGAGTTGGTGGGCATCGTCAGCCTGTGCGAACGGGAAAAGGTAGGCATTCGCGCCTTCCCGGATGTGTTCCAAATCATGGCGAGCGAGGTCAGCATCGGCGATTTGGGCGGCTTGCCGCTGCTCACGATCCGCGATGTGGCGCTGCGCGGCTGGCGGCTTACCCTCAAACGCGGCATGGACGTGGTGGTGAGCGCCATTACGCTTGTGTTGATGAGCCCGTTCCTGCTGCTTACGGCGCTGCTCGTCAAGCTCGACAGCCCCGGCCCCGTGTTCTATATTCAGGAACGTATGGGGTTGGACGCACGGCCGTTCAAAATGATCAAGTTCCGTTCGATGCGCGAAGACGCCGAAAGCGACGGCCCCGGCTGGACGACACAAGATGACCCGCGGCGCACGAAGTTGGGCGCTATCATGCGCCGATTCAGCATCGACGAATTGCCGCAGTTCATCAATGTGCTGATCGGCGACATGAGCCTGGTCGGCCCGCGGCCGGAGCGCCCCGTCTACGTGGAGCAGTTCCGGCAGAGCATCCCGCGCTACATGGACCGCCACCGCGAAAAGGCCGGCATCACCGGCTGGGCGCAGGTCAACGGTCTGCGCGGCGATACGTCGGTGTTGGAGCGGACCAAATACGACCTGTGGTATATCGAGAATTGGTCGCTGGCGCTCGACATCAAGATCTTGATTCGGACGGCGCTACAATGGCTTGTCGGCATGAATCGCAACGCCTATTAGCCGGAACAGCCCATCTGCTTTGACACCCTTTGACGGCAAATGCTATGATTGTCTTGCAGGTCAAGTAGCACTCTGGTTGCCAGAGTGCTACTCTAGTTGCCGGAGAGCTTGATGCGAGATGCCGGCGCCATGGGGCGGGAGATGAGACGAAGACGGATATCGCTATGTCTGCAGAAAACCTGACCGAACGTCAGCAGCGGCTGCTGCGCATCGTCGTGCAGGAGTATGTGCAGAGCGCGCAGCCCGTGGGCAGCAACTCGATCGCGGCCAATTACCAGTTGGGTGTGAGTTCGGCCACGATCCGCAATGACCTCGCGCTGTTGGAGCGAGAGGGGCTGTTGACGCACCCCCATACCAGCGCGGGGCGCGTGCCCACGGAGTTGGGCTATCGTTATTTTGTGCAGTTTTTGATGGCCGACGAGGAGTTGCCTTCGGAGGAGCGCCGCGAGATCCGGGTGCAGTTCGGTCAGGTGCGGCAGGAGATGGACCAATGGCTGCGGCTGAGCACGTCTGTATTGGCGCGCACGACGCAGGCTGCGGCGCTGGCTACTGCGCCGCGCACGCACACCAGCCGCTATAAGCATCTGGAACTGGTGGCGATTCACGGCTGCAAGGTTTTGCTTGTCTTGGTTTTGCAGGAAGGCGCGGTGAAGCAGCGCTTGCTGGACGTGGACCAGCCGATGGAGCAGCATGAATTGAGCCGCTTCAGCAACGAGCTCAACGAACATCTCGTCGGGAAGAGCGGGGCGGAAATCGCCCGGAGTTATGCGCTGCTTTCGCCCTTTGCCAAGCAGGTTGCGTTTCTCGTGGCCGATGTGATGGAACGCGCCGACAGACGCTCCGCCAGCCAGATGTATCGTGACGGGCTAGCCCAAATTTTGGATGCGCCGGAGTTTGTCGAGGGGGACAACGTGCGGCGCATCGTGCAGGTCTTCGAGGAGCAGTCGTTGCTGGAGCAGGTGGTGAACGAGTATGCCGACAGCGGCGACATCCACGTCGTCATCTCCGGCAACGGGCGCTTTGCAGAACTGCGCGACATGAGCCTGGTGTTGGCGCGCTACGGCGTGATCGACCACGCTACCGGGCTGCTGGGCGTGGTCGGCCCGTTGCGCATGTCGTATGGTCGCACCATGGGCGCTGTGCGTTTTGTCGCCGCGTTGATGAGTGAGATGGTTGAGGATATCTACGGGCCGCAGCCGTAAGCGGTCTCTTGAGCATTTGGATAAGGAACAAGGAAGCAAGTGATGAGCAAGGATGCCGTATCTGAGCAGCCGGACGCGCAAGTTGCCGGCGTAGAAGCCGCTCCGGACGAACAGGCGGAAACCGGCGAAGCGGCCGGCGGCGCGGCGGCGTCGCCCGCAGAGGCGGCCGAAGCGGAGGAGATCTCCGCCGAAGAGCAGATCGCCGCGCTGCAAGAGGAACTTGCCCTGGCGCAAGCCCAGGCGCAGGAGTACTTGGAGCGGTTGCAGCGAACGACGGCAGAATTTCAAAACAGCCGTCGCCGCCAGGAGCGTCAATTGGCCGAGGCAATCGAGCGCGCTAATGGCGAACTGGTGCGCCGGATGCTGCCGATTTTGGATGACTTTGACCTGGCTTTCGAGCATGCGCCGTCTTTGGATGCGGCGGAAGACGCAGAAGCCGCAAACGGCGAGAACCAGGTCGCTTGGGTCGAGGGTTTCCGCCAAATCCAGCGAAAGCTGCTGGATTTGCTGGGCGAGCATGGCGTGACTTTGATTGATGCCAGCGGCGAGTTTGACCCGACGCGCCATGAGGCGGTTACCAGCGAACCGAGCGACGAAGTGGAGAGCGGCCATATCATCGCGGTGTTGCGCGCCGGATACGAGTATAAGGGACAGGTATTGCGCCCAACGTTGGTGCGCGTGGCGATGTAGGAGGGGCGTGGTCGTCGCAAGGCGGCTGCAACAAACAATGGCGCTGGTCGATGCCCCACGCGGGCAGTTGATCCGAACAGAAGAGAATGGCGTTCGTCCTTTCGACATCGGGCGCGATCTGCGCCCGGTGGCCGAACTGATCGCGGATGCGTTCACCAACGAGCTTGACCCGCGGGGCAAGGCGGCGCTGCGCGAGATGCGCATCATGAGCCGTCTCAGCGGCCTGATCAAGCTGTTGAACCGCGGGACGGGCGAACTCGACGACGTTTTCGGCGGGTTCGTCTGGGTGGACCGAGGCCGCGTGGTGGGCAACGTGACGGTGCAGCGCGCCGACAAACACGGTTCGCGCTGGCAGATCGCCAATGTGGCGGTCGCTCCCCAACACCGCGGCCGCGGCATCGCCCGTATGCTTATGCGCCAAGCGCTGGAGCACGTCGATCTGTCGGGCGGCGAGTGGGCCGTCTTACAGGTCTATGAGCATAACGCCGTAGCGCTCAAGCTATACGAGAGCCTCGACTTCGAGCAGATCGGGGCGACGGTCACGCTGCGCTTGGACCGGCTGCCGCGCGTGGAGCGGCCCGAGCCGGTTCCGGGGTTCAGCTCGTTTTCCGCACAGCAGTGGCTGCCGGTCTACGAGTTGGCCGCCAGCCAGCTCAACGGCCATGCCCAGTGGTGGCGGCCCGTGCGCCGGGCCGATTTCGACATGCCGCTGGATCAGCAGGCGATGGAGTGGTTCTGGCAGATCGTCGGACGCCGCCGCGTCTATCGCCGGTGCATCCAGACGTCGCGGCGTTTTGAGGCGGCACTGGTTCTCTTCGCCCAGCGCTGGAGCGGCGCGCACGAGATAGACCTGTGGGTGCGGCCGGAGCAGTACGGGCGATACGAGGCGATGCTGACGCAGTGGGCGTTGGCCGCTCTGTGGGAGCACCCGCGCGCGCCGGTGACGGTCAACCTGAGCCGGGAACATACGGCCGGTCTAGAGGCCCTGGAAGCTTTCGGCTTTCGTCCGCAACGGACGCTCATTACCATGCGCCGGCGCATCGACGCCTAGCCGGCCAAGTGGCGCTAACATCACCCCGTTCCCCGCTCCCGCGCCAAGCACAACCCCATAACGACCGACGAAGGATTGCCATGCAAGCCAAGTTTCTTCATATTGCCGACTGCCATCTGGGGTATTTCCAGTACCGGTCACGCGATCGCTATAACGATTTTGCCAAGGCGTTCCACGCCGCCATTAAGGTCGCCATTGACGAACGCGTGGACTTCGTGGCGTTGGCGGGCGACCTGTTCGAAAAGCGCAGCATCGACGCGCTGACGCTTAACCAGGCCATTGCCGGGCTGGAAACGCTTAAACAGGCGGGCATCCCCTGTCTGGCTGTAGAGGGCAACCACGAGCACCGGTACTATCTAGAGACGTTAGGGTGGATGCAGTTCCTGGCGGTTCGCGGCCTGCTGATCTTGCTCGACATGCCCTTTGTCGAAGGCGTCCCCCAGATCAAGCCCTATGCTAGCCGTCGCGGGAGCTACTTCGAGCCGAAGCCGGGGCTGCGCGTCTATGGCTTGCGCTACTTGGGGGCCAGCGCGCCCAGCGCTCTGACCGCGGTCGCCGACGCGCTGGCAGGAACGCCGGCGGACGGCGTCGAGTATGCGGTCTTTATGACGCACGCCGGGATCGAAGGCGTGCTGCCGGAGCAGATGGGCGGGCTATCCCCGATCCAGCTTGCCGGGCTGCGGCCCTATGTCGATTACGTGGCGCTGGGACACATCCATAAGCCGTATGAGATGGACGGGTGGATCTATAACCCCGGCAGCCTGGAGACCTGCTCCGCGATGGAGGCGAGCTGGCCGGAACGCGGCTGTTACCTGGTTGAGGTCGATACGGAATGCGCCGGCGAGCCGAAGCACAAGGCGACCTTGCACCCCGTGCCGCGCCGCGCTTTCCACCGGCTGAGCATGAAGACCGACCTCTATTCCGGGCCGGACGAGTTCCACGCGGCCTGTCGCCAGTATTTGGAGCGACGGGCGCGCGACCTGGGCAAAAAGCGTCAGGGCGAGGACGAGGCGCCAGTGGTGGAACTGCAACTGACCGGCGTGTTGCCCTTCGACCGCAGCGACCTGGACATGGCCGCGGTAGAGGCGATGGTGCGCGAAGTCTTTGCGCCGCTTACAGCCCTGATACGCAATCTGACCACGCCTGCCGAGTATGCCGTGGAGACCGGCGAGAACGTCAGCCGGCCTGCGTTGGAACGCCGCGTCATGGCGGACCTGTTCGCCCGCGATGTGCGCTATCGAGAAAAGAGCGAACTCTATGCCCGGCTGGCGCTCGGCCTCAAGCAGTTGGCGCTGGACGGCGCATCGCCCGAAGCGCTCGTCGAGGATTTGGACCACGAGATGCGCGCCGTTGCCGAGGCGCCCATCCCCCAAGCGGAAGAGTAATGCCCCATGCAGATCAGAGCCGTCGAACTGGAAAACGCCAAGAGCTATGAACAAGCGCGCGTCGAGTTCACGGAGGGCGTCAACGCCATTGTCGGCCACAACGGAGCGGGCAAGAGCACGATCCTAGAGGCGATTGGCCTGGCGCTGTTCGACGCCAGCGAGTATACGCGCAGTGAGTTCGTGCGCAATGGCGCGCGCACCGCGACGATGACGGTCGAGGTCGAGAGCAGCTTCGACGGGCGACCCTACTACGTGGTGCGGCGCATCGGCGGCGTCAACCAGCACTATATCTATGATCCTGAGCTTGACCTGCGCGTGTGCGAAGGCAAGGCGGACGTGTTGGCATTTCTGCGCCAGCACATGGGGCTGGACGGCCGTGCAGACCTGCGCGCCCTTTTCAAGGATGCCGTCGGCGTGGCGCAGGGGACGTTTACGGCCGCGTTTCTGCTGACGGCCGGACAGCGCAAGGACATCTTCGGCCCGCTGTTGCAGGTGGACGACTACCAGAAGGCGGTCGATAAGCTGTTGGAGCCGCTGCGATTGGTGCAACGCCGCGGACAAGACCTCGACCTGTCCATCGCCTCAATGAAGGGACAGTTGGAGCGACTGTCCGGCCTGGAAGCGGAGATCGCGGCGCAGGCCGAGGAGATCGAACGGCTCTCCCGCCAGGGCGCGGAGGTGCAAGGTCTGCTAGAGGCTGCAATCGCACGGGCCGGCGCCTTGGATGCCGTGCGCCAAGAACTGTCCGAACTGCAAAGCAAACTTGCCCAGGCGCAGCAGCGACAGGAGGGCGCGCAACGGCAAGCGGCCGCAGCTGCGCAGGCATTAGCCGACGCCGAAGAGGCCCAGGCGACAGTGGAGAAATACCAAGAGGGGAGCCGGCGCTATCTCACCGCACAGCAAGAGCAGAAGCGTCTCGACGCCCAACTGCGCCAACGGACGCGCTTGAACGAGGAACGCGCCGAGGGCGATAAGGCGGTGGCGTTGGCGGAAGGCGAACTAGCGCGGCTGCAACATGATTTGAGCGAGATCGAACAGGCCCGCACCGCGGCCGAGGGCTTGCGTGCGGCGGTCGAGGAGCAGGAGCGCGTGGAGCGCTTGTTGGCGGAAGCGCGCCAGCAGGCCGCGCGGCTGCAGGATGCCCAGGCGACCGTGGCGCGGCAAGAGCGGCAGCTCGAACGAATGGCGGCGAGGCGCGACAGCCTGCAGGCATCCGCGGCGCGGTCGTCCGAATTGGACGCACAGCGCGCCGCCTTGCAGGCCGAGATCGAGGGATTCCGGCGCAGTATCGAAGAACTGCGGCAGGAGGATGCAGACCTGCGCGCCGGCGCAGCGAAGGTGAAGGAGCAGACTGCGGCGCTGGAGCACGTCGAAACCGCTGTCTGCCCGGTGTGCGAGCAGCCGTTGACGGCAGAGCATCGGAGCGAGTTGATGGCCCGCAACAGCGCGCGGCTCGACGAACTGCGCGCCCAGTATCGCGCCGTGCAGAGCAGCCTCAAGCAGGCCCAGGATCAGCTTGCCGCCAAGCAGAAGGAGCTTGATCAGGCAGAAAACGAACGGCGCACCTTGCCGCGGGCGGAGGAATTGGAACAGGCGGCGCAGGAGATCGCAGCGGGCGAGGCTGCCCTGGCCGAACTGCGCGCCCAGGAGGCGCAGTTTGCAGGCGCGCCAGCCCAGGCCGAGGCGCTGGCCGTACAGTTAGCGGATCTGGGCGATCCGCGCAGCCGTCATGCCGTGGCGTGGGAGCGCGCGCAGCAGGCGGAGCGTGTGCAGGCGACGATGCGCCAGAAGAAGTCCGCTATCGACGAGCGGCGGCAGGCGTTGGCGAGCATTCAGGCCCAGCTAGCCCAATATGCAGACCTGGACGCCGCACTGGATGCCGTCGCGGAAGAACTGCGCTCCCATGCGGACGCCTACCAGGCGGTGTTGAGCCATCAGCGCGTGGCCGGCACGCTTGAGAATCGCCGCCAGGAAGCGACGCAGTTGCAGGCAGCGCTCGCAGAGGGCAAGGCAGAGATCGAACGCCTAGCCGCCCAGGCGGCGGAGGTGGAGGCGCGCTTCGATGCGGAGGCTTTTCGCCAGGCCCGCGCCGAGGAGCAAGAGCTGCGCGAGCGCATTGGCGGCATCAATGCCCGGCGGGAGATGTTGGCGCAGCAGCAGGAGCGCGGTCTGCGCGAGGTCGCCGAACTCAAGCAAGTGGCGGCCAGCCTAGATGATGTGCAGGAGCAGCGCAGCCGGGTGTCTGAACAGGAGGCGATGCTGGAGACGGTGCGCGCCATGTTGCGCCAGGCCGGCCCCTACATCACCAGCGTACTGATCCGGCAGATCAGCGACAACGCCCGCCAGATCTTCAGCGACATCATGCAGGACCACACGCGGCATCTGACCTGGAACGAGGATTATGGCATTACGCTGGAGGCTGACGGCCACGAGCGCCAGTTCAGCCTGCTTTCGGGCGGCGAGCAGATGATCGCAGCGCTGGCCGTGCGTCTGGCCTTGCTGCGCGAGTTGAGCAGCATCGACGTGGCCTTCTTCGACGAGCCGACCGCCAACCTCGATGAGGCGCGGCGCGAGGCGTTGGCCCGCCGTATCTTGGAGGTCAAGGGTTTCCGACAGTTGTTCGTCATCAGCCACGATGACACGTTCGAGCAGGCGACGCAAAACCTGATCCGCGTGGAGCGTGTGGACGGCATCAGCCGGATCGCAGAAGCTTAAGCGGCAAATGGACAGCACAATTAGGAGACTTCCATGACGGTGGACACAACGGCTGCGCTCGAATTGATGCAGCAAGCGCTTCTGCGCGAGCTGGGCGATGAGGTAGACCTGATCTTTCGCTACGGTTCTCATGTCACCGGCGCTATGCACAGGTACTCGGACCTTGATATCTCCTACGTGCCGGCGCACGAGTCTACCTGGAACAACATCACAGTGCTGGTAGACGATACCCTGATTGACCTGTACCCGCTGCACTGGTCGCGTCTAGAGTGTATGGCCGACTTCGCCGACGTGAGCAGCAAGGTCCTTCTAGACAGCGAGGTTCTCTATCAGCGTTCGCCGGCGGCGGGGGAGCGCTTTCGCGCGCTGGCCGGGCGGCTGAGAAGCCTGTTGCAGCCGGAGGCGCGGCCGGAGATGGTGCGGAAGGCGCAGGAGATCTTCGAAGGTGTAGGCTATCCCTATGTGCTGTTGCGACAGGCTGCGGCCGGCGGGCATCTGGAAGCATGTGTACAGCAGTCCGAGCGCATCACCACGACCGTGCTGCACTCGCTTGCCGTGTGCAACCAGGCGTGCATTGATACGCGCAAGCTGGCTCAGGTGCTGGCGCTGCGGAAGCTGCCGGCGGGGTTCGCCCAGACGATGCAGCGTCTGACGTTCGCCGCCACCGCGGACGAGACGCTTGCGGCCTGTGAGACGTTGATCGGCACGAGCCGCGATCTCCTGTTGTCGGAACAGCGGGAGGCGCTACGCAGCGAGCGCGCCTTCCCCGATGTGTTCCGCGCAGCGTATCCGGAGCTAAAGGGCGACCTGCAACATGCGCTTCTGGCATGCGAGCGAGAGGATATGTTCATGCTCCGGCCTAAGTTGATGTCGCTCTACCATGAGGTGATGATCCACCTTGCCCAGGCGCTCACGGGGGTGGAGTATTCCGGTTTCAACAGCTTGACCGACTATGAGGCGGCGTTGGCGGAGATGGGATTCCCGGAGTTATGGCCGTACGTATATGCCAGGGACTACAGGGGGCTGCACGAGCAGTGCCTGGCATTCGACGGGCGTCTGCGGGACTATCTGGCAGAACACTCGGTTGTGCTCAACGAATTCGCTACGCTGGAGGATTTACGGCGAGATCTGGGGGCTCAAGCGCTGGCGTAGACAGCCGGCGATGCGCGTGTTGCCGCGAGCCGATTCTCTACTCCCTACTCCCTACGCCCAACAGATAGATATAGGGCAGCGCGCCGTAATACCACGCCAGCCACAGCGCCAGGCGCAGGCCGTGGACGCCGTCCTGATAGCCGCGCAAGGTGATGTAGCGCCGCCGAAATTCGCGCAAGGGCTGCAGCACGAAGTTGTGCGGGCGGGGCCGGATGCCGCGGGCGGCGAAGATGCGCGCTTCGTAGCGGGCGTAGGCCGGCTGCTTGCGGTGAAATTGGCGCCAATCCTGGTAGTTATAGTGCAGCAGGGGCGTCTCGGCATAGGCCGCTTCGCCGCCCAGCTCCGCGATCTCGTGCACCTCGCGGGCAAGCACATAGCAGGCGCGGCTGCGCCGGAGTAGGCGCAGTTGGTAGTCGGGGAAGAAGCCGCCGCCGCGCGTTTCGTGACCTGCGATGAAGTTGCGCCGCGGGAGCCAGCAGCCGGCAAGGTCGGTCGGGCCGTGGTCGATCAGGCGGCGCAGTTCCTCACCGAGCGCGGCGGGCATGCGCTCATCAGCGTCGACGAAAAGTATCCATTCGGCGGCGAGGCTGTCGAGGACGGCTTGGCGCTGGGCCGCGTAGTTGTCGAACGGGCGCTGTACGACCAGCGCGCCGTGTCGCCGGGCAACGGCGCAGGTGGCGTCCCGGCTGTCCGAATCCCACACGACCACCGCATCGACCCACGGGCGCAGGCTTTCGATGCAGCCGCCGATGTTGGCGGCCTCGTTGCTGGTTAGGATCACGCCGGCGAGCCGGCAGGCGCTGCGGTCGGATGCTGTCATGGCTAGAGCCGCATGACCTCGGCGTGGGCGGCGAGTTCGACGGCAAGTTCCGCGCCGGTGATCTCTCCGCGGGCGAAGCGCCGTCGCGCCCCGGCCATGTTCCACCAACTGCCGAAGCGAATCAGGCCGCGCATAAGGTGCAGGTAGCCGGACGGGTAGCGCTGCGGGTGTTTGGCCGTCAGCAGCAAGCGGCTGCGCCACAGCCGCACATAGGCTTGCCAGCGCACCTTTTTGCTGCTCTGCCCGGCGTGGTGTGTGACAAGCGCGGCGGGAACGGCGTAGACGTCCCATCCGGCATCATCCATGCGCATGCACCAGTCGATCTCCTCGCAGTACATGTAATAGTCGTTGTCCAGGCCGCCCACCTGGTCAATGGCTGCGCCGCGTGCCATCATCGCCGCGCCCAGCACGAAGTCGACGCGGAAGGGCGTCTCGCTTTGCCACAGCCGGGCTGGGTAGCGCCCGTTGAGGCGGCTGTCGTGGATGCGATGCGCCCCGCGGATGCGGGATAATGAAAAGAAGCCGAGGGCCGTCTGGAACAGGTCGGGGTAGTAGAAAGCGCTGTGCTGAAAGCGGCCATCGCCATATTGCAGCCGCGGTCCGCAGATGCCGGCGGCGGGGTTCGCTTCGAGGAAATTCGTCATGCGTCCCAGCGCATCGCCTACCGGTTCGGCGTCCGAATTGAGCAGCAGCACGTAGTCGGGCCGCGTGTCCGGCTGCGCGAGGGCAGGGCGCTCGACGCCGGCGGGCAGGGCCACGGAGAAGCCAAGAAGGGCCAGCGCCAGGTTGTTGCCGCCGGTGAAGCCCAGGTTGCTGTCGCTGGCGATGAGGCGCACTTGGGGATAGCGTTGCGCCGTCATCTCGGCGCTGCCGTCGACCGAGGCGTTGTCCACGACGACGATCTGGAACTGTGAATCGTCAAGACTCGAAGCCTTGGCAGACGCAAGCGTTGCCGCCAAGCAGCGATCCAACAGGTCGCGGGTGTTGTAGCTGACGACAACCACGGCGAGTTTCATGGGGTTTGATGGGTGTTGCGGGGGCTGTGCATTATGTGCATTAGGGCACGCCGACGTTCACCGTGATGCGGTCCACGTAGTTATTGGGGACGCCGACGAACTCGTGGATGAGTCCGCCCCACCAGAAATTGGTGCCGACCGGCGGTTCCTCGTCGATCACGATGCAGCCGCTGACTTCTCCGGATTTGCCGGGCAATAGATACCATTGTTCCTTGCCGTCGATGACGCGGCGCTCCAAGTCTTCGGCGCGGCCGATGCCCCAGCGATAGGGGAAATCTACGCCGGTGGTGTCGAAGTTGATGCCGAAACGCCAGACGCCGGCCTGCTGGAACCATTCGGGATGCCCCTGAGCCGCCAGAGTGTTGTGATTTTCGCTGAAGCGATACTCCTGGCCGGGCCACGGGCCAGTGGTACGGATGGGCACCGCGCCTTCGTTGGTGACGATAGCCTTGAAGCAAAGCTTCTCGCCGAGGGGGACGCTGACCACGCGGTTCATCTCGCCTTCCCAGGCGATTTCGCCCTGGGCGATGTCGGCGCGAGGTTTGCCGCCTTCCTCGATGATTAAGTCGCGTACCACGCGTACGGCGTTGCCGGCCAGGTCGCGGGCCTCACCAATGATGTAGTAGAGGCCATCGGGCGGCGGTTCGGCGTTCAGGTCGACGCCGCCTTCGTAGCGATACTCGTGATAGCCGCGTTCCGTGGTCTTGGCTACGCCTGGATCTTCGGCAATTGGGAATTTGGAGCCGGGTTCGTTGGGATCGGTGAGATAGACGGACACGGAGTCGACGTCTTTGGTCAGGTAATAGCTGATGCTCACCCAGTCGTCGCGCAGCCCGTCCTGGTTGGGGCGGAAGGTCTGCGGCGCCACGACGAAGTTGCGCAGTTCGGGGATATCGGTGTCGGCGTTGTGGAGTTGAATGTTTCCCGACACTTGGGCGACGTTGCCGTCGTCTTCGCGCGCCTCGATTGTCCAGCGGTAGAGTCCGTCGGGCAGGACGCGGCTCAGTATCTCCTGCGGGCCGTAATCGGTCTCTACGATCTGTAACTCATCCACCACGCCGCCCCAGAGGACGCTGTAGTCGCCGGGCGAACGGCGGCGTTCCTGGCGGAAGTAGAAGCGTTCGCCGGCTTCGTTCTCGAAGTAGATGGAGACGGTGGCTGTGCGGCGCAGGCTATAGCGGATTTCGGTAGCATCTTGCACGCCGTCGGCATTGGGCGAAATGGAGTCGGGCGAGACCTGAGCGTTGTAGAGTAGCGGGCCGGCAGAGAAGTCCAGGTTGCCGCAGCCGGTTAGCGTCACGAGCGCCCATGCCAGAACGACAGCCTGGAGCGCTTTGGCGAGTCGGCGGGGTCGTTGCGCGGGCGGGTCGCAGGGTTGGCCGCTATAGGGAGTCACTCTGGAAACGGCGCCATGCCGGTCGAGCATTTGGGACATGATCATGCCTGGAGTCTAGCAGATAGCGGGCGAAGTGCAAATGTTGCAGCCGGTTGCGCTTGGCCGATTGCGCGTAGGCGGACGACTGCTCAGTCGGCGGCGATGGTCACCTGTTGCAGTTCGACCAGATCGTGGCCGCGGTCCGTGTGGAGGCGAGGCAGGTCAGGCTGGTTGGCGTCGTAGACGGCGGTGACGAGCCGATAAGCGCCGGGCTGCTGCGGCACAGCGGCGAAGAAGGTCTGCAACTCGACTTGGCCGGGCAGCCAGTTGGACGACCCGCCGGGCAGGGCAAGGTCGGTCTGCGCTGCGGGGCGGCCTTGTGCGTCAAGCCACTGCAACGTCACACTGTAGTCGCCTGCGACGCGGTCGGTCGCCTGCCAGACAAAGGTCAGGGCGACCTGTTCTTGGGGCTGCATTTCCGTGCGGATCGGCTCCATGATGCCGCGCAGGTGCAGCGAGTCGCCGAAGCGCTGGTCGATGGGGGTGCGCACGGGCGGCGGCTGGAAGATGCGCGTGCTGCGCAATACGCGGAAAGGCACGCGGATGAAGACGCTTTCTGGCGCGGTGACGCCGATCTCTAGCCAGTAGTCGCCGGACGCGATGCCCAGCGGCGGGCGCAAGGCGTGCGCCGTGCGCATCAACTCGTCGTCCGGCCACTGGCTGGTGGGCAGATTGGATAGGCTGAGTGTCTCTTGCTCGACGATCTCGTCGCTGTCGCGCAGCCGCCAGCGGATGAGCAGGTCGTAATCGCCGGGCGGCTTCTCTTCGGCGTACCAGCGGATTTCGGCCTGAACAAGCTGGCCCGGCTCCGCCTGTTCTGCGGCTAGGTCCAACTCGGCGAACAGGTCAGGGATCAGTTGTGCGAAGGTCACCTCGTTGACATAATCGGGGCCTTCGGTCGCCACGGGCAAGGTCAGGTCGAGGGTGATATGCTTGCCGAGAGGCTGTCCTTCGGGGCCGATCACGTCCAGACCGGTGAGGTCGCCTTCGGCATCGTAGACGCTAAGGCGCATGCGGTAGTGGTTGGGCAGCGCGCTCGGCCCTACCCAGTCCTCGGAAAAAACGCGACCCAGGGTGATCTGGTCGGCGCGCCAGCGGAAGGTCGGGTATTCGTAGCTGGCGAGGCGGCGATCTTGCAGACGGTTGACGGGCAGCCCGTCCGTGGTGATCGTTTCGCCGGCGATGTGCAGGTCGGGCATCGGGTCAGAATGGTCCGGGTGGATTTGCCAGAAGAGCAACAGATCGCCGTTGTCGGCCAGGGTGTAGTCAAGCAGGTAGACTTCGTTGCCGAAATTGACGCTGCGCTCGGAGATCTCCGTAGGTTCGACCAGCACGGCGTCGGCCTTGACGCCTGAATAGTGACGCAGGCGGAGTTGCCAGAAGGGAACGTTTACCCGCTCTTCGCGACCGGCCAGGTTGAGTTGCAACGGCACGATATTCATCGGGTCGACGACTTTTTCCTGCCATTGGATCAGCCAGACATCTTCTTTGCCGATCAAGGCGTTGCGCAGAGGAACTGCGCTGCTGGCGAAGTCCAGTACGGCGTTGACGTCTAGGATCTCCAGTTCAGGCAGGCGCAACGGCGGCAGGTCGGGCGCGTAGTAGTTCCATACAGGCCAGGCGTGTCCGCTGACGAGGATGATCTGGTCAGTTCCGTCCGGTTCGCCGTCGGTTGCGCGACTGACTTGTGAGCGCACATACTGGCTGAGTTCGCGCCATTCCGATTTGGTGAAGGCGGGATCGGTGAACCAATTGCGGTCGGCGTGGACGAAGCCGGCAAGGATGGCAAGGGTGAGGATGATGGCGACGGTTGAGCGGGGCGCAGCCGTAAAGCTGCGGAAGCCGTGCAACAGGTTCCAATTGGAGAAGGCGGATAGCTCGACGAGGCCGGCAGCCCAGAGCAGCAGCAGGCCGGGCAGGGCGATCATGACGTAGCGCGCGTTGAACTTGGGCGCCATAGAGGCAAGAAAGAGCACAGCGGCGATGGGGGCGGCCAGCCACAGGACCGCATAGAGCGCGGCCCGCCACTGGGCCGGGTTTTTCCAGATCAGCCCAGGCAGAAGCGCTACAGTCATCAGTGCATACGGGATGAGCAGCGCAGTAGCTTGCGTTTCGAGCATCGTTTCGCCGCCGACGAAGCTGTTGCCGATGTGGCGTAACGCTTCACCCAGCTTGAAGGCGCCCTCCCAATAGCTTGTGTCGAGCGCCAGTTGCCTAAACAGCGCCATTAGCCACGGAAAATAGAGGAGCAGAACCGCTGTATTGGCGGCGAGGAAGGCCAAGAGCGGTCCGCGCACGACGCCGTAGGCTGCGGAAGGCGCGGCGGCGTCCCCGTCGCGTTTGCGCAAGAGAAACGGCAGCAGGATGAGCTGGTCGACGAAGAAGGCCACAGCCAGCGCAAAGAGGAGGAAGAAGGCAAAGTAGTGGGTGTAGATGGCCGCGGTTGCTACGGCGACGTAGATGGCCCAATGCAGCCAACGGTGCATGATGCCCGATTCGGCATGGACGACGAGATAGGCCAGAAGCACGCCCAACGCCGTGAGCATGGCGTACATACGCGCCTCTTGGCTGTAGTAGAGCAGCAGCGGATGCAAGGCGCCGAACAGCGCAGCCAGAATGCTTGCCGAACGCCGCCGCGTCAAGGCTAGCGCCACTGCGGCGAGCAGGGGAGGTATTAGCGTGCCAAAGAAAACAGAGGGGAAGCGCAGGCTCCACTCACTCCAGCCTGCAAGCCGGCCCCACGCGGCGACGATGTAGTAATAGAGCGGGGGTTGAATATCGTGTGCGGTCCAGCGCGTCAATTCGGCGATGCCGCGGCGGGCGACCTCCGCCGTAACGCCTTCGTCGTACCAGAGGCTTTGCGCGTCGAGCAGCGAGGCGCGCAGGCCAAAGGCGCAGAGGGTGATCAGCGAGACGGCGAAGGTGCTGAGGGCGCGAGAAGGGCGTTCACTCATGGCGTGTCAGGTCAGTTCGCCGCCCGGTTCGGCGTCGATGGCGAGTTCCGGCGCGGGCTGCCGCGCGCGGTTAGCGGCGTCTGTGCGCTCGAAGGGCGCGCTGATGGCGGCGATGAGCAGTTCGCCGAGCGTCGTCCACATGCGCATGCCCAGCGCGGCAACCGTCACGACCGCGCCGTCCAGGACCGGGGTGAGCAAGAAGAAGAATGCTCCTTCGCGCACGCCAAAGCCGCTCGGCGTGAAGAAACTGAGAAAACCGGCGGCGTAGGCGATAGGGTAGGAGATGATCAGCAGCATAGCCAGCCGCACCGGTTGCGCCGCGTCGATCTGGGCGATGGACGCCGTAAAGGCGGCGAAGGTCAGCCCCCACAGCAGCCAATCCACCACGGTTGCAGCGATCAAGGCCAGCATAGCCCGCGCGCTCAAACGCGCCTCAAGCGGCTGGCGGCCAAGCCTGACCAGTACGGCGTTGAGCAGAGCGCTCAGCCAGCCTGGTTTGGCGATGAAGACGGCGACCGGCACGAGCAGGAGCGCGATTAGGACAGGGGCGATGCCGGATAACGACGCGCTGAACAGCCCGCCCCCAATGGCTACGTACACGGCCGCGAACGGGGTGACGGCGAGCAGGATGATGGCCTGGTATAGCCCGATGCTGGTGAGCGTAGCTTCGGGGCGCACCCCGCGCTGCATGCAGTAGACGGTTAGGCTCAAGGGCTGCCAGATGTTGCCGGGAATATAACGCACGATGGCGCTGAGAAACCAGATGCGCACCGCCGCCAGGAACGAAATCCGCCCGCCTAAGAGGACCAAGATGCGCTGCCAGATGCCCACTTCCAGCGCCCAGGTAGCCAGGAGCAGAACGCCGCTCGCGGCTAGCCAGCCCAGGTCAAGGCGCCAGGTGAAGGCGGTTAACACGGCCCACTGGTTGCGCAGGAAGAGCGCGATCGCAAGGATCGCGGCGATCAGAAACAGGGGTTGGGCGACGCGCAGCGCCTTGTGAAGCATGGTCTTCAAGCTGCGACAGTCTTGGACAAGGCCGGCAATGATCTGACTGAGGGCAATAATGACGGGCTCAACCCGCGTCCGGTGCGGCGAGGCTGGGCGCGGCATGCGGCGACAACTAGGACGAGCGCATCCGCTGTAGCGGTGCTGCGCCAGGCGATATTGCAGGTATGGAAACAATCGGCGGAGATCAATTCGTGCAGTTCCAAAACGGGCATCCCCTCAGGCCGGAACGCCGCGCATCCGGCAGCGCGCCTACAGAATCTACCACGAAGCGGCCTTTTATGCGAATTTCGGGCAAAAGACGGCATTGGCCGTGCGGCGTGGAAGGGTAAGCCGTAAAGAGGCGGAGGGAGTGAAAGACTGCCACGAATTACGCGAATTGATCGAATTCGTCTCCGGCTGTTTTGTGGAACTCGTGCAATTCGTGGCTATCAAGGCTGAGAATACTGGGCGGCGCCCCTTGCGCAGGCGCGAAAACGTTGACACCCGATCCCGCCGGTGGCATAATCGACGCAAGGCATATCGAGGCGTCGACGGCTTTCTCCGGCATGCCCGGCGCTGACCAGGCGCCTGTGATGACAACCACGACCTACATGATAAAGGTGACAACGCTGTGGCGGAAGCAAAGACAGATCTAGGATCGCAGATCCACGGAATGGATGGGACCGCGAACAACGGCGATGCCGCCGAGCCCGTCGATTTCATTCGCGAGATCATTCGCGAGGACATGCGCAAGGGCACATATGGCGGCAAGGTGCTCACGCGCTTTCCGCCAGAGCCGAACGGCTGGCTGCACATCGGTCATGCCAAGTCGATCACCCTCAATTTCGGCGTCGCCGCGGAGTTCGGCGGGCTGTGCAACCTGCGCTTCGACGACACCAACCCCGAGACGGAAGACCCGGCTTTTGTCGAGGCCATCCAGCGCGACATTCGCTGGCTGGGGTTCGACTGGGATGACCGGCTGTACTTCGCGTCGGACTATTTCGATCAGTTCTACGAGTTCGCGGTGCAGTTGGTGAAGATGGGTAAGGCTTATGTGGACAGCCTGAGCGAAGAGGAGATTCGCGAATACCGCGGCACGGTGCTGACGCCGGGCCGTCCAAGCCCCTACCGCGATCGCTCAGTCGAGGAGAATCTCGATCTGCTGGAGAGGATGCGCCGCGGCGAGTTCCCGGATGGGGCGCATGTGCTGCGCGCCAAGATCGACATGGCGTCGCCCAACATGAAGAAGCGCGACCCGCTGCTCTATCGCATCCGCCACGCCCATCATTACCGCACGGGCGACAAGTGGTGCATCTACCCGTTCTACGACTACGCACACCCGCTGTCAGACGCCATCGAGGGCATCACGCACTCGATCTGCACGCTGGAGTTCGAGAACAACCGCGAGATCTACGACTGGCTGGTGGACAACCTGATCGAGCCGCCGCAGCCGCGCCAATACGAGTTCGCCCGGCTCAACCTCGACTACACGGTGATGAGCAAGCGCAAGATGCTGCAACTGGTGAACGAGGGCTACGTCAGCGGCTGGGACGACCCGCGCATGTCGACCGTCGCCGGTCTGCGGCGGCGCGGCATCACGCCGGAGGCCATCCGCACGTTCTCCGAGAAGGTGGGCGTCGCCAAGGCCAACAGCCGCGTGGACATCGCCCTGCTGGAGTATTGCATCCGCGACGATCTCAACTACCGGGCGCCGCGCGTGATGTGCGTGTTGCACCCGCTGAAGGTCGTGATCGCCAACTACCCGGAGGGCCAGGTCGAGGAATTGGATGCGCCGTATTGGCCGCACGATGTGCCCAAAGAGGGCTCGCGGCCCGTCCCCTTCACGCGCGAGATCTACATCGAACGGGATGACTTTATGGAGGACCCGCCCAAGTCATTCTATCGCCTGGCGCCGGGCCGGGAGGTGCGTCTGCGCTATGCGTACATCATCAGGTGCGACGAGGTGATCAAGGATCCGCAGACCGGGGAGGTGACGGAACTGCGCTGTACGTACGACCCGGCGACGCAGGGCGGGGCCGCTCCCGAGGGACGCAAGGTGCGCGGGGCCATTCATTGGGTGTCGGCGCAACATGCGCTGCCCGTCGAGGTGCGGTTGTATGACCGGCTGTTCCTAAAGCCCAACCCGGACGACGTAGAAGAAGGCAAAACCTTCAAGGACTATATCAACCCCAACTCGATGGAGGTCGTGACTGAGGCGCGCGTCGAACCGAGCGTGGGCGGCGATCCGCCCGGTTCGCGCTATCAGTTCGAGCGGCTGGGCTACTTCGTCAGCGACATCGTGGATTCGGCGCCGGGCAGGCTTGTGTATAACCGCATCATTACGCTACGCGATTCGTGGGCGAAACAGTTCCAGGCTGAACAGGAAGCGGAGCGGCCAACTGTGCGGGCGGCGGAGGCTCCTGCAAAAAGTGAGGATGACAAGCGCACAGAGGCGGAGACCCGGCGCTCGCGCACAGAGGCACGCGATGAACGCCGCGCCGGCACGCCGGAATTGGCGGAGCGGCTGGCGCGCTACACGGCTGAGTTGGGCCTACCCTTCGAGGACGCGGACGTGCTCACAGGCGACTTAGCGCTGGCGCGCTTCTTCGAGGACGCGCTGGCCGCATACGCCGCGCCGCGCCCGGTCGCCAACTGGGTGACAAACGAGGTGCTGCGCGAACTCAAGGGCAGCGAACTTGCCGAACTGCCCTTCGGCGGCGCGGCTGTGGGCAAGTTGGTTAAATTGATCGACCAAGGGACGATCTCAGCCACGATCGGCAAGGAGGTCTTCGCCGCCATGTTGGAGGGCGGCGGCAGCCCGGAGCAGATCGTGCGCGAGCGCGGGCTGGAGCAGATCGCAGACGCGGCCCATCTAGAGCCGATCGTTGCCGGCGTTGTCGCGGCCAACGCGGATAAGGCCGAGCAGTATCGCTCCGGCAAAACCGGCCTGCTCGGCTTCTTCATCGGCCAGGTGATGCGCGCCACGCAGGGCAAGGCGAATCCTCAACTTGTGCAGACGTTGGTCGAGCGCGAGTTGGGATAGGGGCCGTCTATGCGGGCTTGAGGGGGATCCGGCGCCGGGCGATAAGCCTGGCGCTGCTGTTTTTCGACGGTTGTGGTTATCGCCGCGCCGTCGACGTGCGGTCATTCCAGTGGGCGAACCAGGAGGTGAGCCATGATCGTGCATGACGCCGGCGTCCCTGCCGTGCATGAACTCGAGATCTACATTGTGTCGGGCGGGGTGGGGGCAAGCGGCGAACTGCTTGTCCACACTGTGCTTGCCCAGTTTCCGGATGTGCGCGTGCCGGTGGAGATATTTCCGCATATACACGATCCGGAAGACGTAGACGCAATCGTGGCGAAGGCCGCGGGCCGGGGCGCGCTGATCGTTCATACTTTGGTGCATAGCATCGTGCGGCGGCGACTGGCGGCTGAAGCGGCGCGTCGCAATGTGCGGGCGATAGACCTGATGGGGCCGTTGATGGACTACCTGAGCGAGAAGCTGGCGCAGAAGCCGGTGGGCGAGCCGGGCCTCTATCGCAAACTGTACGACCAGTATTTCCGCCGTGTGGAGGCCATCGAATACACCGTCGCGCACGACGACGGCAAACGCACCTCCGAACTGCCGCAGGCCGACATTGTGCTGGTCGGGGTGTCGCGCGTGGGCAAGACGCCGCTCAGCATGTATCTGGCGATGCAGGGTTGGAAGGTTGCCAACGTGCCCTTCGTGCCTAGTGTGCGCTTGCCCGAAGAACTGTGGCGCGTGGACCGACGGCGCGTGGTCGGGCTGACCATCGAACCCCCCCAACTGGCAATCCACCGGCGTCATCGCGAACAGCGGCTGGGCGTGGCCGCGAATTCCTACGTCGACCGGTCACGCATCGCCGCCGAATTGCAGGAGGCGAACCGGCTGTTTGCGCGCTATGCGTTGCCGGTGGTGGATACGACGGACAAGCCCATCGAATCCAGCGGCGCGGAGATCATCTCGATCGTCACGCACCGGCTCGGACATATGACCGAGGCGCCGCTGGCGGTATAGCGGTTGACCGCCCCTCGGCCGTAACCTAGAATAGTGCGTAGGAACACCCGGCCGGCCGCGGCCTTGCCGGCAGCGCGTTTACAACCCGACTAACTGAATTCAACACCACGGAAATGGAACTGCCTCGGTGGAGAAATACCTGTTTATCGCCCTCGGTGCGGCAGCGGGAGCAAATGCGCGTTACCTGGTCGGCGTTTGGGCCGCTGCGCGCTTTGGCGCAGCCTTCCCTGCCGGCACGCTGCTCGTCAATGTGACGGGCAGTCTGATATCGGGTTGTCTCATCGCGTTGGCCGAAGGCCGGTTGGTTCTCTCGCCCGAACTCCGTTTGTTGCTGGCCGTGGGTTTTCTGGGTTCCTATACTACTTTCTCATCCTTCAGCGTGGAGAGTCTGGCTCTGGCTCAGGAAGGCGGTTGGCGGGTTGCGGTTGTGAACATCGCGGGCAACAACCTGCTGAGTCTCGCGGCCGCCGCGCTTGGGTTCTTCCTGGGCCGCGTGATTGGGTCATAGGGACGGGCGGAAGATGCCGACCGAACACAACGCGCAACTGGTTGCGATCTATTTGACCGAGGACGCGAGGTATGGCGGCAAGCCGGCATATGTGGCGATCTTGGAGATGCTGCGCCGCGAAGGGGCGGCCGGCGCGACGGTTCTACGCGGGATGGCCGGCTATGGCGTGGACGGGCGCATCCATACTGCCATGATCGAAGCATTGGCGGAGGGTCTGCCGCTCAAGATCGAATGGGTGGACTCGCCGGCCCAGGTGCAAAGGCTCTTGCCCGCCCTCAAACGGATGGCGGAGAAGGGCATCATAACCGTGCAGGAGGTCACGATGGTGCATAAGGCGGGGGGCGTCCGGCCCGGCAAGATCCTGGAGCGGTCCGTGGCGGAGATCATGCAGCGCAATGTCGTCTCGGTGAAGCCTGCCACGCGGTTGTCCGAGGCCATATCACTGCTGTTGCGGCGCGGGTTGCGCAGCCTGCCCGTCACAGATGACGAGGGGCTCGTCATCGGGATCGTGACCGACGGCGACCTGCTGCGCAATACGAGCCTGCCTATCCGCTTGGGCCTGCAGCCGATCCTGACGCGTGAGCAGATTCAGACTGATATTCGCGCACTGCAAGCGCAAGGGCGGACGGTCGGCGAGATCATGACGATGCCCGTGATCACAGTGCGCAGCGCGGATACGGTGCGCGCCGCCGGCGCGCTGATGGTGGAGCACAATCTCAAGCGGCTGCCCGTCGTCGATCGGTCAGGCCGATTGGACGGCATCGTCAGCCGTGTGGACATTTTGCGCGAGATGAGTTCGGACGTCGCGCTGGCTGTAGCGACGCCTGAGCCGCTGCCCGCCGGCCATACCGTGGCCGAACTGATGAACTCTGAAGCGCCGTCGGTCTTGCCCCAGGCCGGCCTGGAGGAGATCGTGCAGGCGCTGGAGAGAGGCAGGCAGCAGCGCGTGGTCGTCGTGAATGAGAGCGGGCAGGTCATCGGCCTGATCACGGACGGCGATCTGCTGCGACGTAGCATGTACGGCAAGCATCCCAACCTGCACGAGCGGCTGCGCGGCCTGATCACGGGCAAGAGCGTGGCCCCCTTCGCTCTGCCGGAGGGCAATGAAACCGCGGCGGAGTTGATGACGACGCCCGTTGTTACGGTTGACGTGGACGCCCAGCTAAGCGAGGCGCTGCGCATTATGCTGGTTCACCGGCTGAAGCGTCTGCCGGTAGTGAACGGCGAACGTCGCTTGTTGGGAGTGCTGGGGCGGTCGAGCGTGCTGCGCGGTCTGATGGACGACCCTGCCGCGTCGCAAGAAACTCAGTCCGAAGGGTAGAAGCGCACCCGGCCGATGCCGCCATAGATTTGCGCCGCGTCGACGGGCGGACCGATGGCCGCCTCGGCGGGCGCGATGAGGTTCGCCTGTTCCAGCGCGGCGCCCTGGGCTGCGCCGGCTGCGCCGATGAAGGCGTGGCTCCAGCGGAAGCGGCCGCGCAGGTCAGTCTGCACACCGAAGCGTTGCAGCGCGGCGACGGCTTCCGGCTGGAGGCTGTGGCTTGCCTCGTCGGCTACGGCTCCGGCGAGAATCGTCCCCGCGGGCCACTGTTGCAGCCAGGCGGCCATCTCCTGTGAGGCGCTCGGCGCAGCGTGCGTGTCGAACGCGGCTGCGTCCAGCAGTTCCCCGTCCGGCGTGAGCGCGGCCAAGTTGTAGCCGCGCGTATTGGGCGCCACGTTCTTCCCGTCGACATAAATATAGGCGAAATCGCCGACCTCCTCGCCTGCGCTGCGTACGGCCAAGCTGCGGCCTGAGGCCAGGCGAACGCCGGTTGCGCCGATGGGCCGGCCGCGCGGGTCTTCCGGGCTGGGCAGGGCGGATAGGAGCTGCGGCTCACCGTGCCACGTCAGAGTCAGCCGGTCGACTAATTCATGCGCGGCTGCGGGCGGGATCGCGATCTCCGCCTCGAAGATGGCGCCTTCCGGCAGGGCGACGGTTGTGAGACGCCTCCCGTTGAGCGCAACTTCCAGTGAGCCTGCACTGCCGCCGATCTCCATGTTCAGGAGGCCGCCCGCGCCGGGTATGGCGAGCAGCAGTTCGGATACGGGCCGCGTGGCATAGCGGATGCCGAGGTCGCCGGGGTCGAGTGCCGACCATCCGGCGGCAAGGTGCAGCTTGCCTGCCGGGGTCGCGGCGTCGAACTCCCACTCATCTTCCCAGATGGCGGATGCGCCATCTTCGCGTACTCGGTAGAGGCGGATGTGAGGCAGGCGCTGTCCTGACGCGCTTTCTTCGGCATCCTGCCATTCGTCAACCAACTCGACGGGCAGCGCCTCTTCGACGAAGCGCAACAGCAAGTCCGGCGATTTATCGACGTAGACTGCGACGTACTCGACGCCGAGGAAGGCGAGCGTCTGCGCTGCGCGGGGTTTGTTGCGCGCGACAATAGCGGCGAAGTCCGGTTCAACGGCGGCGGCAATGTGCTCTTGGTCGGCGTTCATCAGC
>Ga0334887_1001705_pt1 | contig 27551 bp, 25 predicted proteins | sample GraSluR1_MG_10_FD_207217 | JGI IMG/M metagenome (GOLD analysis project Ga0334887, IMG submission 207217) | Sludge microbial communities from methane-producing bioreactor in Wageningen University, Netherlands - Granular Sludge_18_07-R1 | ecosystem: Engineered > Bioreactor > Anaerobic >...
ACATTGAGCAGCTGCTCAGGGCAGGTGTCAGGGTTTACCAGTATAAAAAAGGATTTATACACGCCAAAACTATCCTTGCTGATGACGATATCTCCTCGGTCGGAACATGCAACATGGACGTGAGGAGCCTCGAGATAAATTTTGAGGATCAGCTCTTTATCTATGACAAAGCGCTTAATTATCTATTTGCACATCAGTTCCTTGCGGACATAAAAGATTCTGTTGAACTTACCCTTAACGAATGGCAAAAAAGGCCTATCTGGCAGAAGATACTTGAGTCATTCGGCAGGCTCTACTCGGCGCAGATCTAAATGAACGACAAGGCATACGAGAAAAGATTCTCCGAACATCCGGTACTCTGGGTCATTTGCGGTGCAGCTGTTCTCTTTATCCACATTTTCATATTTTTTAGGATAGCCGAAGCTGCGGGAGAGGGTCTGCTCAGCTTTGCATGGCTGGCATTGAGCATATTCATGATGTTCCTTTTGTTCGTATCAAGGAGGACAAAAAGGATAAGCTCCGATGAAGGAAGAAAATGGACAGACAGGGTCGGCGGGGTCTGGATGCTCTTTGTCCTCTTCACCTTTTTTTCCATCCTCCTGATCGGTCTTCTAAAAAAAGTTACAGGACTGCCTCTCTCATCAGGAGCAGTACTCTCTGCCTCTTTTATACTCAGCATCGTTTTGGTGGGAATGGGGATCAAGCAGGCAAATACGATCCAAAAGACCATGATAAAAGTTACTACCTCCAAACTTCCGTCTGGCTGTGAAAGACTGAGGATCGTACATCTCACGGATCTTCACCTCGGCCCTTTTGTCGGGCTGCCACTCCTCGCTCAGATCCTTCGTAAGGTGAGGGATGTCGACCCCGACATAGTTGTGGTTACGGGAGACCTGGCTGACGGAAAGCTGACAGGGCGAAAGCGTGAAATAGGGATGCTGAGACGGATCAGGCCTCGGTACGGTATGTATGCAGTTCCCGGAAACCATGACTATTACGATGATATCGACGAGGCTATTTTCTTCATGGAGTCCGCGGGTATGAAGGTTCTAAGGACAGAGGCTGTTGAAGCGGGCGGGATAATAATCGCAGGTGCCGATGACAAGGATCATCTTATAAAAGAGCAATGGAACCTCTCTCGTTCAGAAACGATGGTGCTTTCGCACGAAAAGGAGCAGAGAGAGAAATTCCTTCTGCTGCTGAGGCACCGCCCAATAGTTGAAAAGGGGACGGAGGGACATTTTGACCTTCAGCTTTCAGGGCATACCCACGGCGGCCAGCTTTTTCCCCTGTTATCTTCAAGGCACAGGATACCTGGGTATGCCAGGGGACTGAAAAAACTTAAATGGGGAGGATTGCTTTACGTAAGTAACGGCGCAGGGTTCGTAGGGCCTCCGGTAAGGCTGCTCGCTCCCCCTGAGATAGCAGTGATAGATCTGGTAAGAGAAAATGAAAGACAATAAAGGGCGAGACCAGGAATTGTTCGGGAAGCTGAACGATTTTCTCCCTGACGACTGTACGGGCACTCTCTTCCCAGCAGGGACAGACCTTCCCTCCGAGATCGATATTTCCGGACTGCCCGAAGGAGATTGGGTGTCCAGAGGAGTATACAGGATGGAGCGTGAGATCCCTTACGGCAGGCAGTACGGACACAGGGAGCTTAAGGATCCGTCTTCCTCCGGCGAGCTCCTCTCTTTCTGGGGAGGTACGCGCAGATCGGTATACCTTGATCTCGAAACTACAGGCCTTTCGGGAGCAAGAGGGGCATATGCCTTTCTGATAGGACTGGGCTTCAACACAGAGGATTCTTTCAAGGTCGTGCAGTTGTTTATGGCTGGACCCGCCTGGGAGAAGAACTGGCTGTGGTCACTGGAATCCGAACTCCCGGAGGATGACTACGGGCTTGTCACATATAACGGCAGGGCTTTTGACCTGCCGCTGCTCCGAATAAGATACAGGCTTGCGAGGTCCGCTCCCGGATGGGACGGCAGGCCGCATATGGACCTGCTTATGCTTGCAAGGCACTTCTACAGGGGAAGGCTTCCCTCCTGTTCCCTTTCATCCATAGAGCAGAGGGTCCTCGGCGTCCACAGAAGCGTAGATGATGTGCCGGGCAGGGAAATACCCGGGCTTTACACAAGCTACCTTTCGACCTCCGATGCGGCTCCGTTGAGGGGCGTTTTTTACCATAACACTCTTGACGTTATCTCCATGGCTGCCCTGCAGACACACATTGGTGCGCTTGCTGAGATGAGAGGCACAACAGGGAAAGATATGATCAGATGCGGTGATCTTTGGAATCAGGCTAAAGCTCTTGACAAGGCAAGGGCTGCCTGGTCAAGAGCGCTTGACTTCAAGGGATCGGAGAGTCAGGCCAACTCAAAACTGGCAGAATATGCAAAGGCTGAAGGTAATTTTGGGAAGGCCAGAGAGTACTATATTGAGGCGCTGAAAAACGATGCATCTTCCCTCATGATATTTGAAAACCTTTCGAAACTTGAAGAGAATGATGCGAAAGACCTCAGATCAGCTTTAAGCTACGCTGAAAAAGCCCTGGAAATTCTGGGATCAATGGCTGATCCGGATGATTTCAGCCTTGGACAGAAAAGGCATGAACTGAACAACAGGATCTCGAGACTCAGAAAGAAGTGCCTGGAAGAGGCGTAAGGGTCAGACGGCATATTTGGGCATCATACCCGAATGTTCCCTGTCGTGCTGTTATAATAGTGCGCAATTACAGGACAACTGAATTAAGCCAATAATTACAAAGGCGGGGATATATAGATGTGGAAAGGTCGTTTTTCTCAGGATACCGATGAAGCAGTCCAAAAATTTACCCAGTCCCTTGATATGGACTGGAGGATGGCACTTGCTGATATTAGAGGCAGCATTGCGCATGTACGGATGTTAGGTCATACGGGACTTCTTTCAGAAGAGGAGGCCTCCGTAATAGAGAAAAACCTTTGTCTGATCGCAGAGGAGGTCAGAAACGGGGCACTGGTCCCCAAGGTCTCTCTCGAGGATGTCCACATGAACATAGAATCCAGGCTGATAGAGCTTTGCGGGCCGACAGGCGCAAAGCTGCACATGGGACGCAGCCGCAACGACCAGGCCAACACTACGGTCCGCCTCTGGCTGCGCAAAGAGCTTCTGGATATTTGGGATGGCCTTAACGATCTTATTTCGTCACTTCTTAAAAAGGCGGAGGAACATGCAGAAACAGTCGTTCCGGGTTACACGCACCTTCAGCAGGCCCAGCCGATCTCCATGGGCCAGTTCTGGATGGCCCACGCTCATGCTTTTCTGCGCGACGCCAAACGTCTTTTCGATGCCTACGATGCTGTAGATGAGTCGCCTCTTGGATGCGGAGCCCTAGCCGGGTCTACTCTTCCGCTTGACAGGGAGTTCACATGCAACGACCTTGGATTTTCTTCCGTAACAGGAAACAGCATGGATACGGTCGCCCATCGTGACCACTTTATGGATGTGCTCTATTTCGCTGCGGTCTTTGGTGGACATGTAAGCAGACTTTCAGAAGATTTAATTATCTATTTTTCGACTGAATTCGGGTGGGTCAAACTGCCGGATTCCTTCTGTACCGGATCGAGTATAATGCCACAGAAAAAAAATCCGGACGTTCTTGAGATTTTGAGGGGAAAGGCCGGACAGCTTAACGGCGCGCTGATGGATCTCCTTACTATGACAAAGGGCATACCTCTGACATACAACCGCGACCTTCAGGACGACAAACGTTCACTGCTGAGGACGATCGATTGTCTGCACGGAATATTCTCCGTACTCCCGGCCCTTATCAGGGAGGTCGCAGTGGATGAAGAGGCTGCAAACAGAGGATTCAGGGACGGACTGATCCTGGCTACGGATGTTGCTGAATACCTCGTTCTTCAGGGCGTGCCATTCAGGAACGCCCACGAGAAAGTCGGCCGTATAGTCAGATACTGCCTTGATAATGACAAACCGCTCACATCCCTGACCCTTCAGGAGTGGCAGAATAATATCCCCGAAGTAAAGGGAGATCTCATTCCCCTCCTGTCGCCCAAAAGATCGATGGAACGGAGGGACACTCTCGGGGGTACTTCCCCGGCACAAGTTAAGTTGCAGATAGAAAATATCTCACTCCGGCTCGTAATGTTTGATAAAGAAGCAAAAGAGTTCAGGGAGAGGATCCCCGAGGGATACTGATCAAAAGAAATAATAAGAGGCCGCCCGGATCCGGGCGGCCTCTTTATAACGTTTTGACCTGCGGTATTAAACTACAGGTACTGTCCAACCGAAAGGATCGGGCCTCTTGCCCCACTGTATGCCGGTGAGTTCATCAAAGAGCTTTCTTGTCAGAGAGCCGGTCTTGAAGTCGTTTATGATGTACTTTTTGTTGTCGTAGGCAAGTTCTCCGATCGGCGAGATGACTGCCGCAGTACCGCAGCACCAGCACTCCTCAAGGCGCCCGGTATTTATCGCATCGAGAAGCTCTTCCAGGCTGATCAGGCGCTCTTCGACGGGTATGTTCCAGGACTTGAGTATCTCTATCAGAGACTTCCTTGTTATACCTGCCAGCACGGACCCAAGAAGGGCAGGTGTGACGACCTTTCCGTCGATCTTGAACATCACATTCATTCCGCCGGCTTCCTCTATATATTTCCTCTCCACTCCGTCAAGCCACAGCACCTGGGAGTACCCCTGAGCCGCAGCCCTTTCTCCTGCGCGCAGGGAGGCAGCGTAGTTTCCGCCGCATTTCGCGTAGCCTGTGCCGCCTTTTACGGCCCTTACGTCATCCTTTTCTATCGCTATCCGTACAGGGTTGATGCCCTCACGGAAGTATGAGCCGACCGGGCAGGTTATTATCGAGAATATGCAGTGGTGGGGGGTGTGGATGCCCAGCTGCTCGTCAGTTCCGAACATGAAGGGCCTGATGTAGAGTGAAGTGTCAGGTTCGCTTGGGACCCAGCCCTGATCTGTCTTCACGATTTCTTTGAGAGCCTCCATCATAGTATCTTCGTCGATCTGCGGCAAACACATGCGTTCTGCGGAAATGTTCATCCTCTTGACGTTTTCGATAGGCCTGAAGAGCTGTACCTTTCCCTCAGGAGTGCGGTAGGCCTTCATTCCTTCAAAGATCTCCGGAGCATAATGGAGAACTGTCGCAGCAGGGGAGATCTGGAAGGGGGCAAATGGGACGATTCTTGGGTCAAACCACCCTTTTCCCTTTTCGTAGTCCATGATAAACATATGGTCCGAGAAAACAGTTCCGAATCCTACCTTGCTGACGTCACATTTTGGTTTTGGGGCCGTAGTTTTTTCGATCCTTATCTTATCCATGTCATCATCTCTTTGTCGGAAGATTTTTTAAAACTTATAAAAAAGCCAAAGGTAATAATCACCTCATGTAAATATTATATAAGATGTTTGTCACCAAGTCCATTAAGGCGGGTGCTGGAGTAAAAGATATCATTAGTCTATAATTGTACATCAGGTCACACATATGGAGGTCTTCAGATGGCTTTCGTGCCGGAACACATATTCAGGGAATATGACATAAGAGGTATAGCGGACACAGAACTTACCGATGAATTCGTAATGTCGATAGGTCATGCGTTCGGAACATGGTTGTCGGCCAGAGGAGTAAGAAAGGCCACCCTGGGAGGAGACGCACGTCTTTCAACTAAAAGGATCAAAACCGCTGCTGCGGCTGGGATGATGAAGGCCGGGATCAATGTCACAGACATAGGATTTGTCTCTACTCCGACATTTTACTGGAGCATGTATCGCTTAGAAACAGACGGTGGCATAATGGTCACAGGAAGCCATAACCCCATGGAATTTAACGGCCTTAAGGTGGCCTATGACAAAGTCACACTATGGGGGGACGACATCCAGGAGATCCTCAGAATAATAAAAGAAGACAGGATGGTCACTGCCGAAGTTCCCGGATCACTTCGTTTTGCCGGGATAAACGAGGAGTATCTGGACATGCTTGTCTCAAAGATAAAGCTTGGCCCCCGCAGGCCAAAGATAGTATGTGACTCAGGCAACGGGACAGCTGGGATATACGCTCCCGAATTCCTAAGAAGGATTGGCTGTGAAGTTACCGAACTCTACAGCGAGCCGGACGGCACATTCCCCAACCACCATCCGGACCCGACCAAGAGGGAGAACCTTCCAAAGCTCATTGAGACTGTTCTGTCCGAGGGTGCCGACCTGGGGGTCGGTTTTGACGGAGACTCTGACCGAATAGGTGTAGTCGACGACAAAGGCGAGATAATATGGGGAGACAGGCTCATGGCGTTGTACTGGCAGGAGATACTCCCTAAAAACCCGGGCGCTGTAGCCATTTGCGAGGTCAAGAGCTCTATGGCGCTCCCAGAAGAAGTGCTCAGGCTCGGCGGAAGGCCGATATGGTGGAATTCAGGGCACTCACTTGTGAAGGCGAAGATGCGGGAGCAAAATGCCCTCTTTTCGGGAGAAGTTTCGGGGCATATGTTCTTTGCGGACGAATACTACGGATATGACGACGGCTTCTATGCTGCAGGCCGTCTTTGCAGGATCCTTTCAAACAGTGATAAAAAACTCTCCGAACTTATGTCCGTGATCCCGATATATCCATCAACTATAGAAACAAGATATGATTGCCCTGATGATTTGAAATTTGTAGTGGTAGACAGGGTGAAGCAAAAGGCCCTTTCAGAGGGTCTGGATACCATTACTGTCGATGGTGTGAGGATCGTATACGAGGAAGGCTGGGGTCTGGTGAGGGTTTCGAACACACAGCCGGTGCTTGTCGCAAGATGTGAAGGACGAACAGAAGGGGCTTTGGAAAAGATCTGCGAGGACATGAAGACAAGACTCATGGAGGCAGGAAGTCCGGCTTTTGACTGGGAGTACTGAGTTCTTAAATATACCGGATAAAAAATTGAGATCAAGAAAATCAAAATGGAGGATGAGTCATATGCAATGTTCAAGAGAGATCGAAGAGATGATATGCGTTGCAAAGGGTCCTAAACACGGTCCGGCGCCTATTCCCCAGGAAGGGAAATGGGTCGAGTCGAAACAGATATCGGACATTTCCGGTTTTACCCACGGTGTTGGCTGGTGCGCTCCGCAGCAGGGAGCATGCAAACTTACGCTGAATGTTAAAGAGGGGATGATCCAGGAAGCCCTTGTTGAGACCCTTGGCTGCTCAGGAATGACTCATTCTGCCGCTATGGCAGCTGAAATACTTCCCGGCAAGACCCTGCTGGAAGCCCTTAACACCGACCTCGTATGCGATGCGATAAACGTTGCAATGAGAGAGCTATTCCTCCAGATTGCATACGGACGGAGCCAGAGCGCGTTTTCTGAGGGTGGGCTTACCTTGGGTGCAGGCCTTGAAGATCTTGGCAAGGGTCTTCGCTCTCAAGTCGCCACAATGTACGGTACCCTTCCCAAAGGTGTCAGATATCTTGAAATGGCGGAGGGTTACATAATGGAACTTGCCCTCGATGAAAACAGCGAAGTAATAGGATATAAATACGTACAGCTTGGAAAGATGATGGAAGCCATACGTAAGGGTGTCGATCCAAAAGAAGCTTTGGAAAAGAACACAGGTACCTATGGACGTTTTGCCGAAGCGGTAAAAGTGATCGATCCGCGTAAAGAGTAAAGAGGGGGAGAAAATTATGGTCACATTTGAAGGCTGCGCAAGGAGAATGGGGCAGATCGAACCCTTTCTTGAGAAAATTGGACTCAATGATCTTGAGGAAGCAAGAGCTCTCTGCCTTTCCAAAGGAATAGATGTTGAGCATATAGTAAAGGGCGTTCAGGCCATTGCTTTTGAAAATGCTGTTTGGGCCTATACTCTCGGTGCTGCCGCCGCACTGAAGGCAGGAGTCAGGTCAGCTGCAGAGGCTGCGGAAAAGATCGGGGAAGGACTGCAGGCGTTCTGTATTCCCGGATCAGTCGCCGACCAGAGAAAGGTAGGGCTCGGACACGGAAATCTCGGAGCCATGCTTCTGCGCGAAGAGACGAAATGTTTCTGTTTCCTGGCCGGACACGAGTCATTTGCCGCCGCGGAGGGAGCTATAGGCATAGCCAAAACCGCCAATAAGGTAAGAAAAGAACCGCTGAGAGTCATTCTCAACGGACTTGGAAAAGATGCCGCGCATATAATTTCCCGCATCAACGGGTTTACCTTGGTAGAGACGAAATATGACTACTACACTGGCGAGCTTAAGATCGTAGAGGAGCGTCCTTTTTCGACCGGAGAAAAGTCGAAAGTCCGCTGCTTCGGAGCGGACGACGTCAGTGAGGGTGTAGCCATAATGATCCATGAAGGAGTTGACGTGTCGATCACCGGCAACTCTACCAACCCGACCAGGTTTCAGCATCCGGTAGCAGGAACATACAAAAAATGGACAGTAGAGAACGGAAAGAAGTATTTCTCGGTTGCGTCGGGAGGAGGAACAGGAAGGACTCTCCATCCGGACAACATGGCAGCGGGACCGGCCAGCTACGGCATGACAGATACAATGGGACGCATGCACAGCGACGCCCAGTTTGCCGGCTCATCATCGGTCCCGGCGCACGTTGAGATGATGGGGCTGATAGGAATGGGCAACAATCCCATGGTCGGAGCGACTGTAGCCGTTGCTGTAGCTATAGAAGAATCTCTCTCGAAGTAAAAATTATCTGCTTATTTGACAGAGCATGTTATCGGGGGCCGGCGGTGTATGCCGTTCCCCGATAATTTTCAGGAGCTGATGTCTTTGAGAAAAAAAATTATTTTGATGCTGATGTTTTTAGCAGCCCTTTCTCCGGCCGCGGAAGGCAGGGAGAAGGAGATGAAGATCGCACTCTGGAAACTGCCGTTCAACCTTCCTGCGATGGTTGCCATCGAAAACAGGACGTACGAAAAGGCATTTGCGGGCGAATATAAAGTTGAATATATCACCTTGTCGTCAGGTCCGAAACAAGTACAGGCAATGGCTGCCGGTGAGCTCGACATTGCCGAGGGCCTTGGAGCGGCCTCTGTGATCGTGGCAATTGCGAACGGGGTCGACATAACGGTGATCGGTGCGAACAGCAGGTCTCCGGAAGCATTCGCTGTGGTGGTTAAAAATTCAAAAATAACAGGTATGTCCAATCTGAAGGGCAAAAAGGTGGCAGGATTAAGGGGATCTGTAGTCCACCAGCTTTTTGTCGAACTCCTGCGTAAAGAGGGGTTAACAGAAAAGGATGTTGAGTTTTTTCCCATGACTCTTAATGCGGCGGCATCGGCCCTTATAGCGGAAAGGGTGGATGCGGCGCTGCTTGCCGGTACAGAGATAATAAGGGCTGAAAAGGGAGGCTGCAGGGTCCTGTCGGACGGCAAAGGCATCGTTGAAGGGCTCAGCCTCATAGCGGCAAGAAGGGAATTTGCTGAAAAAAATAGGGCTGCTATTAAGAAATATCTGGCAATAAGGGAGAGCATCCGCCTTGAAACGGTCAATTCTCCGCAGAAATTTGTCCCCTTGCTCAAAAAAGAGACAGGATTGTCAGAAAAAGAAATAAAGATAACTCTCTCTAAATTTAATTATAATTCCAGGATAACAGAAAGTGATATTCAAGAACTTAAGAAGACTGCAGAATATTTAAAAAATGAGAATATTATTAAATTAAAGCCTAACATTAATAATATCCTGTGGTAATAACAACCCTTTTAATTAAGAGCCAATTTATCAATATGTAATATATTTTCTCTTTACAATCAAGATAATTTTAGTTATACTCAAAAAACTATATTTGTCAGGCTCAAACAGTTGATAATATTATCTAAATATGAAAGGATTGATCTTTTTATGGCAAAACCAAAGAAAGAAAGCTCTGTCAAGAGAGTAAGAAGAAGTCCGGAGGTCCTTATGAAGGAACTCGATGAAAAAATGAAGAAACTTGAAGGCAGGATATACAAAAAGAACAAAGAAGCAGTACACCACATAGGAACAGCGATACTTAAAAAAGCTAAATTTGATTTTTCCAGTTTTTCGGATGCAGATCTTGAAGATATAGTGAATATGACACCAAAAGGTACGGAGATAATAAAAGATATCATAACAAAAGCTTCAGATCAGTAAAAAATAAAATAAGAAAGAGAGAGTGGGGTTTGTTTATTCATCGCTCTCTCTTTCTTATTTAAACTTTTGGCTGGTTTAGATACTTTTCTTCGAATTCACTCAGCGGGAGCGGTTTTGAATAATAAAAACCCTGTACTATGCTGCACCCGAGGCTCTTTACAAAATTGACCTGCTCCTCAGTCTCTATCCCCTCAAATACGATCTGGATCGAGTTATTCTTAAAAGTGCTAACCAGGCTGCTTACCAGGTCGTGCGCGAGTTTTCCCTCAAGCCCTCTCTGAATGAATGTCCTGTCAAGCTTCAGGACATCTATCTTAAGGATCTGCAGAAGGGACAGGGACGAATAACCGGCCCCGAAATCGTCTATGGAGAGTCTGAATCCGTAATTTGAAAGTTCTTTTCCGGAGGAGTTAACAACATCTATATGCTGTGCCGCTACTGATTCGGTCAGTTCGAGCTCTAACAGTTCCGGCGGTACCCCGTGTCTTTCGGACATTATCTTCAGGTATTTGGTAAAGTTGTTTCCCAGTATGTCCAGATAAGAAAAATTACAGGAAACCGGGAACACTTGTTTGCCCTCGTCCATCCACTTTTTCAATATCCGGCAAGTCTCGCCGAACATGTACATATCTATCTTCGTTATAAAACCGCTTTTCTCGAAGTAGGGGATGAAAAAGTCCGGAGAGGTCACCTCTCCGTCAGGCTTTATCCATCTGACCAGAGCCTCGGCTCCGACTGCCCTTCCTGTAAAGCAGTCTATCTTTGGCTGAAGATAGGGGACGAATTCCCCTTTTTTTAGCGCATCCCTCATTGACGATTCAATTACCTTTTCCTTGTTTATCTTGTTAAGCGTCTTTTTGTCATAGTATGCGTAGGCGGTCTTGTGTTTCTGCCTGATGGTATTTTTAGCGAAAGTTGAGTTGTCAACGGCAGTATTTATTGGCATGTCCCTGTTTTCGATGAGGTATACCCCTCCGTTGAATATCAGGTTGTAGTTTTGTTTTTTTTCTTTGGAAGAGAGGCTTTCAAGTTCACCGAAAAGTATTTTTATCCTGATATCAATCGATTTAAACTTTTCGTAGTTTAAGAGCACGACGAAATGGTCTGCATTTACCCTGGCATAGGTCTCTTTGGATTTGTCAATGATACTGTCAAGTATTTTCGCTACGCTTTTTAGGACTTTGTCTCCCTCCTCATACCCGAAGGAGCCGTTGATAAATTTGAACTCCACTATGTCTATGAAGACAACTGCAAAATTAGCTTCCGGGTGCTTTTTTATGAGCTCGGGCGCATCCACCAGGAAGCTGTTGTAGTTCTTATGTCCTGTCAGTGAATCGTAGTAGAGGAGCTTTTTCAGGTTCTTTTTGTCTATGGATTTCGAGGTTGTGACTATTGTCATAGCAACCAGAAGCAAGACCAGGAAGATAGTGATGGCCTTTGCAAGTTCAACATGGTGCTCATATATCATGTCGATAAAAGATGCTTTTTCCTTGCTGTAACTGTGGGCGATTATTATTCCGTTTATCGTTTCTTCGGGGATCGAGTTTAGCGCCTTATTTATTATGGAGATGAGCATTGGGTCGCATTTTTTTGAAATTCCGAAAGCTACCTGTTCGCTGAGGCTGCCGTAATTGATAGTGTATAAATTGCTGTAGTGGGGCAAGCTTATCAGATAGTTCGCGACATAGGAGTTTGCAAAGGTCGCATGGACTTTATTATGTACCAGTGCATCGAAACAATCTTCCTGAGACTTAAGGTATACTGTATTCTCAAATTTTTGAAACGATTCAACGACTTCCGAGAGGAAATAATCTATAGGCAGAGCGACTCTCTCCCCTGCATAGGTGTTAGCCCTTTTCATTACCATTACTATTGGGGCCGTTAGAAAAGGCCGGGTGACCCTGAAATTGTTTTTTGCACCCCAGACGAAGCTCCTGTTCACTCCTGTTAGAATGTCTATTTCGCCTTCGCGCATCCTTCTCAGCGCTTCGGCCCAGGTGGGGGAATGGCTAATTTCTATTTTGAGTCCGGTATACTCCTTTACAAGCTTGAGCATCTCGGAATTGATGCCGGACATCTCTTTTTTTTCTTTGTCGTAATACTCGAATGGCTGCCACTGAGGGTCATAGGAGACGACAAGCACCGGCGACTTATCGATGTACTCTTTCTCTTTCGAGGTGAGGACCGATTCCCAGGCAAGATTCTTGCCGTAATGTTTTTTGAAAAGGTCGTTCCTGAAGGAGGGATTCATAAGCAATATGTCCTGCATCGCGCTGTCTATCTTCAGGAGGAGATCCCTGTTCCCTTCCGCAACTGCAAAATAGAACGGCTCTTCCGGGAAAACTTTTATTATTTTAAGATCCGTCGGGACATTGTTACCGGATATAAGGGCTCCCGCGACAGAACCTTTTTTCAGTGCCACGATCAGCCCTTCCGCTGTATCAAAATCGATCAGCTCGACTCTTATCCGGGAGTTACTGAGGCTTCTTTCCAGTATCTGCCTGTGCCTTAGCGGGGCAAATATTCCAATGCTTTTTTCGCTGAAGGCTTCGAGGTCGTTCTGGGCGAGCCTTTCATCTGTCTTGAGCGAGTATAGTCCTACACGGCATGAACCTGACTCTCTTGTTGAATGATCCAGGAGATCTTTAAGGTCTTCCCTGTAGTGTGAGTGGCTTATCATGTCTATGCTGCCTTTGCTCAGTCTTTCAAGCGTTTCTCTCTCTGAGCCCGGGATGAATTCCAATTCCCAGTTGTTGTACTGTGCTATCTCCTGGAGGAAATCATAGCTGTAACCATAGTCTTTGTTCTCGGGCGATATGTGTGAGGAGCTTTCATGAGAGAAGTATCCCACTTTTATTGAGACAGGTATATTTTCTGCTGTTGCAGAGGCAAGGGGAGCTGCGGCCTGGAAAAGAAATACTCCAAGCGCTATCAGGAAAAAGCTTTTCATGAATGCCCCGGTCTTTCCTGACAATAGCACCACACCTTAAATTCATATGGGGTAACCTTGTTTATACCCTATATCATACTATAAACTCTATTTCATTATAATCGTTTTCCTGGCATGACAAAAGCATTAAAATTAATTAAATTAAGCCATAAAAGAAATGAAGTTAAAAATTTATCGTCCTATCCGAGTGCGATCACGAGATCATTCACATTTGTGCCGGTAGGCCCCGTTTTCAATAATGCTCCGGCGAGCTCCAGAGCGTTGTAAGAGTCATTGTTTTCAAGCATCTCCACAGGGTCGTAGCTCACAGAGCGGATCTTTCCCCAGGTAAGTCCGTCAACTATGCCTCCGGCAGCATCGGTGGGACCGTCTGTTCCGTCAGAGCCTGCTGAGAGGATGACTACATTTCCGGATCCGGAAATCTTTTCTGCCGCAGCGAGCGCAACTTCCTGGCTTCTGCCTCCCTTACCGCTTCCCTTGACCTTTACAGTCGTCTCTCCTCCCCAGATGAGGCATCTTTTAGCCTCGGCTGACTTGCCCAATTCATCCAGTGCACGTTCTGCCGCCATGTATCCGGCTAGCCTTGCCTCCCCGTCCAGCCTGTCTGTCACTATTTCGGAGATGTAGCCTCTTTTTTCAGCCGCGATTTTCGCTGCCCGGCACAACCCCGTAACGTTACCGGCGATCTCGAAGGAGACGTTGTCCAGAGATTTTGGTGTCTCTGAGCGGAGAGCAGACTCAATTTCAGGGGAAAGAGGGATTTTATATTTCTTTATGACTGCCAGTGCTTCACCCGATGTTGAAGGATCAGGAACGGCAGGCCCGGAAGCGATCATGTCCGGTCTGTCTCCAAGTACATCGGAGAGGGTTATCTGGAATATTGCAGCCGGCATGCAGTGGACCGCGAACCTTCCTCCCTTTACTGAAGAAAGATGTTTCCTTACCGTGTTAAGTTCGCTGATATCGGCTCCGCTGAGGAGGAGCCTGGATGTGATATCAGAGAGGAATCTTATTGGAAGTCTATGCGCGGGTTTTTCAAAAAGGGCCGAACCTCCTCCCGAAACAAGAAAAAGGATGGTTTGATCCTTTCCGGCTTGCCGAGTGATCTCAAGTATCTTCTCGGTCGCTTTCAATGTGTTGCTGTCAGGGAGCGGGTGTCCTGCTTCAAATATCTTTATTCCTGGAAGTGATCCTTCCGAATGTCCGTATTTTGTAACGATGGCCCCTGATACGATCCTCTGATCCAGCACTTCAGTGGCTGCCTTTGCCATCGTCCAGGAAGCCTTGCCTATCCCTATAAGGATAATTTCATCCCTTAGTCGGGCGTTTGCGAGGGATCTTTTCACTGCCCTGTCGGGGAGCATCTCAAGCAATGCCTCCCTGAATATTTCAGCCGCGTCGCGTCGAATATGCCCAAGCATCAAATTTATACGAGGTGATTTTTATCAGAGCTTCACGTCAATAATTGCGGTGACGCCTACTCCCTGGACACGCTTGAACTGCTTCAGGGGATTTTCGGAATCGATCGGTATCAGCGCCTGTGCCCTGATCCTGTTAAATTCACCTTCCAGCTGGCCTACGGCTTTTACCCTGTCAACTGCGGCCTTTGTAACTCCGCCGACCTGTGCTGCCCCTATCCTTGTGCCGTTACCAATTGATACGATCGGTACCACCTTGGTATATCCGTCAAACTTTACCCCTTTGTTGAAGGTCAGCGTGTTTATGAAGTCATTCAACTGGGGGCCGAGAGCCTTAACCAGGGCACCGCCGCCAAATATGAGCGCCCCTTCCTTCAGAATGTCTCCTATGCTCGCATAAGCGATGGGTGCAGCCAAAAACATTGAGCAAACGATAAGGATAGCCGCAACAGTCTTTTTGATTTTCAAAAGAAGCACCTTCCTTTCATGATGGGCAAATGTTAAGCGTTTAATGAGTTTTATGCATCAGCCTTTTAAGGGATTGATCCATCATTGCAGGCAGCGGCATGTCAGATCTTCGACGTGAACGCTGCCTTCCTGCTTTATTTCCCATATAAGGCCGAAAAGTTTCCGGCACTTTCGATCACATCGTTTAGGTGTGCTTCCATCAAATCTGCGGCCTCTCTTGGGTCCCCCTTTTTTATAGCTTCCATGATCTTTTCATGAGTTATGTTGAGCGGGGTATCGGAGATCCTGAAGGTCTCAATAAAGAAATTATGCCACTCGACCGAAAGCCCAATAAATTCGTACATGATTTTAAGCAGGGGGACCCTGGCTATCCTTATTATCTCCCGATGGAATTCAGTCGATATATCAGCGTAATAACTTCTCCTCTCCATCTCCCTGTATTGCTGCTCAATGATCTTTTCCAGTCTCGCAATGTCCCCGGGGGTAGCTTTCAGGGCTGCATGCATTGCTGCCTCACGTTCTATAGCTTTTCTGACCGTAACTATATCCGTGACAGAGTGTCCTTTTAAGTTCCCGGAATTCTTCAGCAGGTTATCCAGGTTCTCTGCAGTCTGCCTTGCATTCCTCAATACCGACAGTTTTTTTGTCCCCTCTTTAGTAGTGACGTGCCCCTGAAAACCCACCTTTGTCAGTAAGCCTTTTTCCCTCAAAGACCGTAATATTCTTCCGGCTCCTGCCTCGCTGAGATTTACTCCCTTTTTCCTCAGCATCACAGAGACGGTACCGGCTCCGACAGGGACATTTGAAGCCTCAGCAGTTTCAAGGATCATCATGTTGATCAGATCCTCATCTTTTGAACGCACTTTAAAGACACCTCCGATGGTAAGGTGCATAATTTTGTTACTGAGCTGCTCATCAATTCTGAGCAGCCTCTTTGTCGATTATATTAAAAATACATAAGTAATGCAATCTTAGCCTCCAACGAAGCCCTGTTTTTTGCATTTTCCATTTTGATTTCCTTATCTAGATTAAGGGAAGGAGATGCAGCAGCATTCCTTCCCTTCTTTTGCTTTTATTTTCTAAAAGAATCGGTCAGTCTTTTTCCAAACTACCAGTTTTTGGCCTGGATCTCAAAATGTGCCTGCCGGTGATCGCAGACAGGGCATTTTTGTGGAGCTTCTTTGCATTCGAATATCGCTCCGCAGTTGCGGCACTTCCAGAAGACTTTTCCGTCTTTGAGGAATACGTGCCCATCTTCAATGTTCTTCGCAAAATCCTTGTAACGTTTTTCATGCTCTGCTTCGACTTTGGCAATATTCCTGAACATCTCGGCAAGCTCTTTGAAGCCCTCTTCTTCCGCTTCTTTTGCCATCCGGGGATACATATCGTTCCACTCGTAATTTTCACCTTCGGCTGCAGCCTTGAGGTTTTCTGCGGTCGATCCTATTCCTGAAAGTGCCTTAAAGTGGAGCTTAGCGTGTTCTTTCTCGTTGTCGGCAGTTTCCAGGAATATCGCGGATATCTGCTCATATCCTTCCTTTTTGGCAACTGATGCAAAATAGGTGTATTTGTTTCGTGCCATCGACTCTCCTGCAAAAGCTTCCCATAGGTTCTTTTCCGTTTTGCTTCCTTTAAGTTCCATTTGTGACGCCTCCATGCTCTATAATTTTTATTGCCATAGATATTTTATAACTATTATATTTAATGTCAAAATATGTAAGCTTTTTTCTGCAGAGTCCCTTGAAGGGTGAAAGTTATGAATGTATACTCTTAAAACCGTTCAAAAAATTATCCAATTTAGAAACGAAAATGCAGTGATTTTTTGGAAACCTTTGGGTTTTTTGTTAAATATCCACTATCGTTAAGGAGGGAACAATATGGACAGGATCCATTCTCCTCAGTCTGAGGTGACTATTTCTTTTTGCGCCGCGGCAGGGCTGGGTCTTCAGACAGCGGAAGACCTTGCGAGGCAGATGCTCTCAAAAGCCGGATATTACGTATTTTCTGCCAGGGAGTATATGTCGAGAGTAAGAGGGGGGAACAATTCTACACAGATAAGAGTTTCCACCAAACCGGTAAGGGCTTATGTAGACCGTATCGACTGGCTTTTTGCGCTTTCACCTGAGCTGCATCCGAATATAACAGAGAATATCACAGAGGATACTAAGATATTAGGTGACGCATCAGCAATGGAGAAGGAAATTTCCTCCCTTGGCAGAAAGATGATAGATCTGGATCTTGCGAAACGAGCATCTGATCTGGGCAGCCCAAAATTTTCTTCCATGATAGTAGCAGGCTTTATCGCCGGTATTTTTACGCTTGGAGAGGATTCGGCAGATCAGTTGATAGAAAAGCGTTTTAAGGATGAAGATCTTTCAGCAAAGAACAAAACGGCGTTTCGTGTGGGACATAAGCTTGGTAAGGAATACGTTGCGGGGAAACCCGTCGTGGAAGTTCCCGTCCAAAGTGACCGGGAAGAAATTTTTCTGGATGGCAACAGCGCAGTGGCACTTGGTGCCGCTTCTGCGGGCTGCAACTATATAACTGCCTATCCGATGTCTCCGGGTACCGGTGTCTTTTCATATTTTGCGAAAAACGCAAAACTGCTGGGCAGCGTAGTCGAGCAGGTCGAGGATGAGATATCCGCAATCAATATGGTGGTGGGAGCTGCCTATGCCGGGGCAAGGTCAATGACCACGACCTCAGGCGGCGGATTTGTGCTTATGTGTGAGGGGCTCAGCCTGGCCGGAATAACCGAGACACCGGTAGTTGTACACCTTGCCCAGCGACCGGGTCCTGCCACGGGACTTGCCACCAGGACAGAGCAGGCTGACCTGGAACTTGCTCTTTATGCCGGACACGGAGAATTCCCGCGCGCACTTTATGCTCCGGTCAACGTTGAAAGTGCCTTCAGGATGGCAGCCCGGGCGTTTAACACTGCTCACAAATACCAGGTGCAGTCGATAATACTGACGGATCAGTATCTCCTTGACAGCGGGTATGACATAAAGAGGCCGGATCCTTCGTCCGTGCCTGGCCCCATACATCCGATCAAGACAGGCAAAGATTACAAAAGATACGCTTTCCCAAAGAAGGGTGAATATGTATCCCCATTTGGGGTCCCGGGATATGGTGAGGGATTTGTCTCATTCGACAGCCATGAACACACCGAGGATGCTCATATAACAGAGGACAGGTCTCTAAGGAAAGCAATGGTTGAAAAGAGGCTGAAAAAACTTGAGGCACTCACGGCGGAAGCCGTCCCGCCCATCGTTATTGGCCCCGAAAAATATGACACCGCGGTCATCTGCTGGGGATCGGTCTTCGAACCGGTGAAGGAAGCCATGGAGATGCTTGGCTGCAAAGATGCGGCTCTTATAGCTTGCGAACAGGTCTACCCGCTTTCGGAGGAATTCCGGAAGATCATTTCATCGCCCTGCAGGAAGATATTCGTTGAGGGAAATGCCACGGGACAATTCTCAAGGGTGGTGCGCTCACTTACAGGAACAGGCGCGGATGAAACGATACTTAAATACAACGGGTTCCAGTTCACTGTTGAGGAACTGGCCGGGGAACTTGACAAGCTCCTGAACGTAAGATCATAGGGAAGGGGGACTGCTGACAATGATCAAGACAGCATTCGATTACACAGGCGAAATATCATGGTGCCCGGGATGCGGGGATTATAAAATACTTGACTCCCTGAAGATGGCACTCAGTGAGCTGGGGCTGGATCCCGCAGAGGTTGTGGTGGCATCCGGCATAGGGCAGGCCGCCAAGATGCCTCATTATTTGAAATGCCACTGCGTCAACGGCCTCCACGGAAGGTCTCTGCCCCTTGCTGCGGGAATAAAGGCCTCCAACAGAAGCCTTACTGTCATCGCTGTGGGCGGAGACGGCGACATGTACGGAGAGGGTGGAAACCACTTCATGCATGCCATAAGGAGAAACCCTGACATCACCAATATCGTGTGCAACAATATGATATACGGGCTTACAAAGGGGCAGGGATCGCCGACGACCTCGATAGGAATGAAGACTTCGACCCAGCCCTTTGGTGTGACAAGCAAACCGTTGAATCCGTTGCTTCTCGCTCTTTCGTGCGGCGCGACCTTTGTCGCCCGTGCTTCGGCAGCCGACGCAGAGAAGACAAAGGACATCATAGTAAAGGCGATAAAGCACAAGGGCTATGCTCTGGTAGACATATTCCAGCCATGCGTCTCGTTCAACAAGGTCAACACATGGCAGTGGCTCTCGAAGAGCACTAAGTGGCTTGACGAAGATAGGGATGCCTCAGACAAGCTTGAGGCGATGCGGCTTTCAATGGAGACAGACCCTTATCCGCTGGGCATAATTTACAGGAGCGAAACAGAAAAGACCTTCGAGGAAAACCAGGCTCCCTATGAAGCCGGCGACGATACTCCTTTATACGCCAGGACGCCCGCCCTTGAAAACATAAGGAAGCTTCTGGCCTGATCTCAGGCGATAAAGACATAAAAAAAACAAGGCCAGGCATCAGCAGCCCGGCCTTGTTTTTTTAGTGCGATCCTACGAAATCATTGAAAGGAAGTAGGAATGGACCGTAAGGTCATCTGTTACCTCGGGATGGAAAGAAGTAACAAGCATATTTGCCTCTCTGGCGGCAGTTATAGCACCACTCTCAGAGGATAAAACCACTACATCCTTTCCCACGGACGAGATGTAGGGGGCCCTGATGAAATACATTGGGATATCTCCCATACCTCCAAAATCTCCCTTTGTCATGAAACTACCCAGCTGTCTTCCGTAGGCATTCCGTTTTACGGTGATATCCATGACTGCAAAATGCTTTCTCTCGTCATTTTCTATCCTTTTAGCCAGGAGCACCATCCCGGCGCACGTACCATAAACAGGGAGCCCTCCCTTTATCATTGGCAGGATCATATCGAAAAGTCCCGATTCCCGAAGAAGTTTTCCCTGAGCGGTGCTTTCTCCTCCGGGGAAGATCAGTCCGTCTATATTTTGGGAAAGATCTGAGACAGACCGTATCTCCTTAACGGATACCCCAAGTTTGCCAAGCGCTGAGCAGTGTTCCTCAAAGGCTCCCTGAACAGCCACTACACCTACGGTGAAGATCCTGTCCATTCTTATTTTCCGCGTTCCGCCATCAGTACGGCTATCTCACTTTCATTGATGCCGACCATCGCCTCGCCAAGGTCTTCTGAGACCTCCGCAAGGACTTTGGGGTCCATGTAGTTTGTGACGGCCTTGACTATTGCAGCTGCGCGCCTTTTAGGATCACCTGATTTGAATATTCCGCTCCCGACAAAAACGCCCTCAGCTCCGAGCTGCATCATAAGGGAAGCATCTGCGGGAGTCGCTACTCCGCCCGCAGCAAAGTTAACGACAGGCAGCCTGCCCTCTTCATGTACTGACAGAAGAAGTTCGTACGGTACCTGCAGTTCTTTGGCTGCCTCAAAGATCTCATCTTTTCTCATTGATCTGACCCTTGATATCTCTGCATTCATAGCCCTCAGGTGGCGGACTGCCTGGATAACATCACCAGTTCCCGGTTCGCCCTTTGTCCTTATCATGGTTGCTCCCTCGCCTATCCTGCGGAGAGCCTCACCCAGGTTCCTCGCTCCGCATACGAAAGGTACTTTGAACATAGTCTTGTCTATGTGGTAGATGTCATCTGCAGGGCTCAAAACTTCGCTCTCGTCAATGTAGTCGATCTCGATCGCTTCAAGTATCTGGGCTTCTACGAAATGGCCTATTCGGCACTTTGCCATTACAGGTATGGATACGGCGGCCTGGATGTTCTTTATCATCTTGGGGTCGCTCATCCTCGATATTCCTCCAGCCTGCCTGATATCGGCGGGTATCCTTTCAAGGGCCATAACAGCGCAGGCGCCGGCTTCTTCGGCAATGCGCGCCTGCTCCGGCGTGGTCACGTCCATTATCACTCCGCCCTTGAGCATTTTTGCGAGATCTCTATTAAGTTTCACCTGTTCACTGATGATCATTGTGATCATTCCTCCTTGTAGTTTATTAAAAAGCGTATTATATTTATAAATGTCAATTGTCATTTATACAATGGACAGATTTTGGTATTTTAAACATGACAGATGGGAGTGCGCAGATTGATATATGATTTCATCGTAATTGACCCTGATTCTGATGCTCCACTTTGGATGCAGATCTATCAGGGAATGACTGAAGCGCTTGAGAGGCAGATGATCGGGCCTTCAGAGAAGCTTCCTTCGATCCGCGACTTGTCTGAAGGTTTGGGAATAAGCCGTTCCCCTGTGGAAAACGCTTATGTTCACCTCCAGCTGGATGGCTTCATAGAAAGCAGGCCCAAAAGCGGATATTTTGCACTAAAAAGACCAAAGGAGTCAAAAGATGGTCCGACCCTTAAACTTGAAAGATCCAAATATCCAGTCCTTTACGACCTTACCAGCACCGGAATAGATTCAAACACGGCCGATATACCGGTGTGGAGAAAACACCTGCGTGCTGCCCTGAACATGCAGGACAAAATAATTTCCGGTTGCGACCCCCAGGGTGAGGCCGAGCTGAGGGACGCCCTGGTCAGGTACTGCTTTGAGGCACGCAAAGTAAAGGCTTCCGCAGACCGTATCGTCATATCTTCCGGAACGCAGCAGCTGCTTACAGAACTGTGCAGGATGATGGGAAAGGTCGGTACTGTTGCCATAGAGCGTCCCGGATATGCCCAGGGAGAGCGTATTTTTAATGATTTCGGCTGGAAGGTGGAGTACATTGGCAATGCCGGTGAGTTGCCGGGAAAAGAACTGAGAGGGCAAAAGTACGCCCTTTTTGCCGACATAACATCCAACAGACCTCAGATGTCCCTCTCAAAAATATCAAAAAGACGAAAAGACCTGATCGACTGGGCGGAGGAGAATGATTCATACATACTGGAGGATGACTATAACGGCGAGCTTCGCTATCTTTCACGATCAGTTCCCTCTCTCCAGGGTACCTGTCCTGAGAGGGTGATATACATTGGCAGCTTCTCCAGGCTTCTTCTTCCTTCCGTTCGAATAGCCTACATGGTCGTTCCACATGATCTTGCGGAGACTGCCAGGATAAAAAGCTCGCTTTATGATCAGACATCCAGCAAGATAGAGCAGCTTGCTCTGGCCGAGTACATCAGGGACGGCCATCTGGAACGCCATATCAGGAGAAGCAGAAAGACATACCAGATAAAAAGCAGGGAGATGCTCAGGGTACTTCGGGAGGTCTTTAAGGATAAGGCTGAGTGCAGGATTCTCGAAACCTCACTCTGCGCAGCTGTTACGATCAAGACGGATGCAGACGAAGGGGCCCTTTTGAGATCAGCCTTATCAGAAGGGATAATGGCAGATCAGCTCTTTTGTTCGTCCGAAGGACGCTACACGGCCAATCTCTCTTTTGCCGCGATACCTCTGGAAAAGATCAGACCGGCGCTCGTTGCACTAGGCTCAGCCTGGCATCGATATATCAGGTGAGCTGCTTGCCCTTGGCTTCGATGTTTTCGTATCTTTTTCTTATAGCGGGGACAGCCTCTACCGTAATTACCCCGGCAAGTATCATGGCGGAGGCCATAAATATCCTGAAGGTCATGGGTTCGCCTATGAATATCATCCCGGCGACAGAACCGAAAACTCCGGAAGTGGAGAGGAGTATGGCCACATGTGTGGCATTAGTGTACTTTTGAGCAACAGTTTGAATGACAAGAGTCAGCGCGAAGCCTATCGTGCCCGTGTGTATCAGTGCTAACCATGCCTTAGGAGGTATATTTGCGGGAAAGGGCTCAAATATCGCTGCGGCAGCCACAGCGAGAAGCATTCCTCCGAAAGCCTGCCAGCAGGTCAGCGCATATGGGTCGACTCCCCTAACGTATTTCTGAACAAGCAGTATGTATATAGTAACAAAAACGCATGAAGCAAAGCTGAGGAGATCTCCGAGATTGACCGAAAGATCCACGTCAAGCATTAGCCCTACCATACCGGCCGTACATAAGAGTACAGACAGCACTACGTGCCAGCCGGGGAATTTTTTAGTGATGATCCATACGGATAGCGGAACAAGCACCACTGACATCGAAATTATAAAGGACTGGTTGCCTGCCGTTGTGTAAAGAAGGCCAATTGCTCCGCACAGGTAGGCGCATATGAAGACCATCCCTACCAGTGTACTTTTAAGGCGCGTATCTTTGGGAAGTAGAAATGCCCTTTTCCCGAAAAAGACCATGACCGTTGCCCAGGCAATTGCGAAACGGAGCCCGCAGAACCAAAGAGGGGTTATCCCGTCAAGGGCATCCCGTATTACGACATTTGTTGTCCCCCAAATTAAGGCGACGAATAAGATGCCCAGATCGCCAAGCAGCATATAAAGCCGGTTCCTGTCCACGAAATGCCTCCTAACAGATACACACGGGAACTATTCTAACCCTATATTGGAAAAAAGCCAAAGGATAAAAATCCGATCAGGCGAGTTTACGACCTGCTTTTTAATGAGAGTGTACCCTCGCTGAAAGAACAGAGCATCTCTCCGGAATCGATAAGGGGTGAGAGCAGTGCTGCAACAGTGCTCTGTATAAGGACATACTGCGACAGATTCATGTCAAGTCCATGCCTTTGAGCGAGCTTTCCGACTATCCCATCTCTCATGGAAGGCTCTGAACATATTTCAAGTATCTCATTCCTCAGGGCGTTCAGGCATCTTCTGTTGGCTTCTGTGACAGGAACGATGTCTTCACATATGTCTCCGTGTGAAGGGACAAAATAGTCCGCTTTGAAGCTATCGAGCATGTCAAATGTCTCCATGGCTCTGCAGTGATCCGCAGTGAAGGGTATGCCATATTTGTTCAGTATTCGCTCGGATATGACCGAATCTGCAGTAAAGAGAACACCGTCAGGGGTCAAAACGCCGATCTGTCCGTGTGCATGTCCCGGAAGAGGTACTATCCCAAGCCCCCACCCCTCGATCACGGTATAGGGTCTCAGGAGAAGAGTCACATTTGAGGGTTCTGCCTGGAGGAATTTATTGGATATTGCTTTTGGAGCTCTGCCTGACCACAGGATCTCCGGCTCCATCTCAGGCATATCGATGAAGGGAGCTTCCTTGGCAGAAGCTGCGATCCCGCATTCTGTCCTCTTTTGTATAAATGCGTTCCCGCCAACATGGTCAGCGTGAAAGTGGGTGTTTATTATAAGTTTTATCTTCCATTCTTTTTCTTCTGCAAGCCTGAGGATCTTCCTGCCCGATGAAGAGTCGTTCCCGCTGTCTATAAGGACGGCCTCTCCGTTAAGCACGTATGCCCCGATGTTGACAGGGCCGCAGGCTACCCATGTGTTCCCTTTTATATTGGTAAATTCCATGATCGCTCACCTCAGAATTAATTATAGAACATTGACAAGGCTGATTTATATATAATTTGAGGACAGAATAAATAAAAAGGACGGGTCAAACGACCCGCCCTGATAAGACTTTTTTTGATCCTTCTTAGACTACGTTCGGTTCTACTATGCGTTCTCCGCGTTCGAATCTGCGGTAATCCATTATCGTTGGGTCGATCGGCGGTTTGTCGCCGTTGAGAAGAGCTGTCATTATCTGGCCGGCCACAGGGCCAAGCATGAAACCGTGTCCCGAGAAGCCTGTCGCATGCCAGAAACCTTTGACGTCGGTCTCTCCAAGGATAGGAGCCGCGTCGGGGGTCATGTCGTAATATCCCGCCCACTGGCGTACTACACGGATGTCCTTCGCTCTGGGAAGCAACTTGATCAGAGTCTTTGCGATGCTTGCAACTGAGTGAGCCGTTGAGGTGTATCCGAGCAGGGGTTCATGTGCGGGGCTTTCGCCTGCAATGATCGATCCGTGGGGACGCTGCTGGATGTAATAGTTGCCGCTGAAGCTCATCAGCATCGGAGGGCACACGCCGGGATCTACGGGCTCTGTGATGAGGATCTCGTGACGCTCTGCCCAGTTGGGGAGCTTGATGCCCGCCATCTTGGCGATGTCCTGTGCCCATGAGCCTGCACAGTTGATGACCTGTCCGCATTCGATGGTGCCGCGGCTCGTCTCTACTGCTTTGATATTTCCGGATTCGACTTTAAGGCCCTTAACTTCAGTAAATTTGTAGAATTTTGCTCCGTGGCGCTTTGCCGCTTCCTGAAAGGCGAATGTGGTCAGGAAGGGGTCGGCATGACCGTCTCTCTGATAGAAAGTGAATCCGAGTGCGTCATCTACTGCCACTCCGGGGCATATTTCCTGAGCCCTTTTGACGTCAGTGAATATTTCAGTCTTGATGCCGAGGCTGTGCTGCAGTTCCACGTTCTTTTTGAACTGAGCCCATTCCTTGTCTTTGTATGCAACAAGAAGGTATCCGCCCTGGTTAAGTCCTGTGGGAAGACCGAGCTCTTCATCAAGCTGTTCGAATGTGTCAAGGCATGCGAGGGCCATACGGCAGTTGAGTTCAAGTCCCCACTGTGCACGTATACCGGCTCCGCAGCGGCCCGTTGAACCTGAGCATACGGTGTTTTTCTCTATCAGGACAACGTTCTTTCTTCCTGATTTTGCAAGGTAATATGCAGTAGCTGTTCCGACTACTCCTCCGCCAATTATTACTACATCAGCTGTTTTCGGAAAATCCATCATACGCACCTCCTACTCGTCCTCGGCAAGAAGGCCGAGCTTTATTGGTTTCACCGGAGGCCTGATGGTTCCGGGGTCAAGTTCTGATATCGGTTTGCCTGTTGCCTTGGAGAGCTCGCGAAGGATTATGTCGCGGCAGCCTCTGCCCTGGCAGGGTCCCATGCCTACGCGGAGTTCTCTTTTGAGTTCGTCAAAAGTGTCGTATCCGCGCGCGATCCATTCACGGATCTCGTCGATCTCTATCTCTTCACAGCGACAGATGATGTTCTTTTTCTCTGTCATGGCTAGCACACCACCTTGATGGCGCGGATCTCTCCGACCAGTTTTTTAGGGATGACAACGCTTACGACTGTCGTCTGGTCTTTAAGCGGTTCTGTTACCGTGTAGACCTCTCCCTCGGATACTTCTTCCCCAACCCTGTTCAGGCATTTTACTTTCTGACCCTTTACAGGTTTCGGCTCAAGTTCATACGGAAGTTTGATGACTGCTTCGTCCGCACTGTAGGTAAGGTCTATGACGAAGCACGCAAGTCCCGGGCATTTCGCTACGCAGAGTCCGCAGCCCGTGCATTTTTCATAATCTATCGACGGTACGTCGTTGATGTCCACGAACGGTTTTACCGCTCCGGTTGGACAGCTGGTCGCACAGGGGTTGCAGGGGATGCGCTGCGGACATTCTATTACTACATATCCGCCCTTTTTCTTCTCCCACGCTTCCTGCGGGGGAAGGATGGCCCCGGGCCTGTTCTCTACAAGTACGCCGCTGCAGAATAGTTTCTCTTTGTCATTGCTGTTGCATGTGCAGCCCATCTTTATGCCTCCCATCCGTCAACAAGTACCTGACAGATCCCGCCGCGGATCTTTTCTCCAACTTCGCCTGCGCGAAGGTGGTCCAGTCTTGTCCAGTATTCTTTGAATGATCCTTCCTTTACTTTGCAGCCAAGGGCCTTCGCCGCGCTGAATCCGGCTATCCTGCCCTCTACCATGGCCGCTGATGCCTCTTCTATGCCTGATGCGTCTCCAGCTACCCAGATGTCGGGGTTGCTGGTGCGCATGGTGTTGTCCCTGAAAGGTACATGTCCGCAGAGCTGCGGGCAGTACTGCATCTTCGCGCCGGCCTGCCAGAAGAGTTCGGTGGTCGGGGTGAGGCCTACTGCCATGCAGATGACGTCGCAGTCAATCTTCGTCGGTTCACCGATAAGCTGGAATTTGTCGTTGAGTTCCTGGATGACGGCTCCTTCGATGACTTTGTCGCCTACGGCTTCAACTATGGTGTGCCTGAGAAGGATAGGAATGCCGAGTCTTCTGATCTTTGCCGCGTGGACCCAGTATCCGCCGATCTTCGGCATGGCTTCCACTATGGCTGCGATCTCCACTCCGGCCTGCCTGAGCTGGTAGCTGACTATGAGACCGATGTTGCCTGCTCCTACCATGACTACTTTCTTGCCGGGTACTACTCCGTATACGTTCATCAGGGTCTGTACTGCGCCTGCTCCGTATACTCCGGGAAGGTCGTTGTTCGGGAAGGGAATGAGTCTTTCCTGGGCTCCTGTCGCTACTACTGTCTTTTTCGCCTTGATCCTGTAGTATTCTTCTTCGCCTTTCATTGCAGTGAAGATGCCTTCTTCAGGGTAGTAGCCCGTGACTGTGGTGTTGGTACGGATCTCTACTTTGTCTCCAAGGGATGCGATCTCGTCAAGAAGGATGTCTGCTATCTTGTAACCGCGGGTCCCTGCATATTCGTCTTTGCTTCCAAAAAATTTGTGGGTCTGCTTGACCAGCTGGCCGCCCGGGTGAAGGTCGCTCTCTATTACCGTTACTTTAGCTCCCGCTCCCGCCGCCTCTGCAGCCGCACAAAGCCCTGCCGCTCCGCCGCCTACTACGAGGAGGTCTGTCTCTATCGTTTTCTTCATATGTTCCGCCTCCCGCTATTTCGCTTCCAGTGGAACCTGACCCTTGCCATGCTGGGTCTCCA
>Ga0334887_1001706_pt1 | contig 27540 bp, 21 predicted proteins | sample GraSluR1_MG_10_FD_207217 | JGI IMG/M metagenome (GOLD analysis project Ga0334887, IMG submission 207217) | Sludge microbial communities from methane-producing bioreactor in Wageningen University, Netherlands - Granular Sludge_18_07-R1 | ecosystem: Engineered > Bioreactor > Anaerobic >...
TGCTCCTTCCCATTCACAGCCGAAAAACCAAGACAGGGTAGTGAACCCGGTTCTTTTATAGCGTGACGGACGGGCGCACGCCATACCCCGCAGTGCGCCGCCCGGAACACCCATACTACAGAGCGTGTAGCGTATCAGCCAACAGCGGGTACAGCTGCCGGTACAGTGCGTATCGCTGGTCATACGCAGCCGAGCTGTCCGCATCCGGCTCCACCTGCACCCGCCACGCCACGGCGGCGTTCACCGCGGCGTGCGCATCTGTATAGACGCCCGCGCCCACGCCTGCCAGCAACGCCGCGCCCAAACAGGCGGCCTCTGTCACCTTTGGCGTCTGCAATGGCGTGCGGCAGATGTCCGCCTTTAGTTGCAGCCACAATGGGCTGCGGGCGCCGCCGCCCACAGCGTGAAGCGTGCCGATCTCGACGCCTGCGCTGCGCAGCAAGTCTAGGTTGATGCGCAGTTCAAACGTTAACCCTTCCAGGATCGCCTTCGCCAGCGTCGCACGATCTGTACCGAAGGTCATCCCCAATACCGCACCCTTCGACTTGGTGTCCAACCACGGCGTGCCGCTGCCCGAAAAGTGCGGCAGAACCATCAGCGGTGTAGGGCCGGCAGGCGCGCCGGCCAGGATCAGATCATAGGCGTCTTGCCCGGAAGCCTCCGCCTGTGCCATCTCCGTCTGACAGAAAGTATCGCGGTACCAGCGCAGAAGAAGACCGCCGCTGTGATTCAACGTCATCGCCAAGAACAAGCCCGGCGCCGTGTGCCGATAGACGGAAATATTGCCCTTACGCAGCGTCTCGTCCAGCGCCGGCGAATCCATTGCCACCTCGACCACCTCGGCCGTACCCGTCGAGACCATCGCCAGGCCGGGCTCGATCACGCCGCTGCCGAACGCCGCGCAGGCCTGATCATGCCCGCCGGCGACCAAGAGCACCTCCCCATCAACGCCGAGTTCTTCAGCGAGTTCTGGACGCATGACGCCTACGACGCCCCCATCCAGCGGCGCAGGAACCGACAAACGCTCAGGATCTATATTGCATCCGGCCAGCAGATCGCCCGCCCACTCGCCGGTCCGCAGGTCCATCATCTGCGTGCGCGAGGCCAGACAGGCGCTGATCACGGCTTTCCCGCCCAAGCGGCGCAGGAAGAAGTCCTCATAAAGCACGAACTTGTGCGCCGTGCGCCATATCTCCGGCTCATGGCGTTGCAGCCACATCATTTTAGGAAGCGTATTAATCGTGTGCACGGGCATCCCGGTTCGCTCAAACAGGTTGTCCGCGCCGAACCGCCGCACCAGCCACTCGTTCTCGGCAACGGTGCGCGTGTCCATGCCCAGGATCGCGTGGCGAAGTGCGACGCCGTTTTCGTCCACGGGCATCACCGACTCACCCTGGCACGAGATAGCAAGCGCGACCGGCCGGTCATCTCCCGCGCCGGCAACGGCCTGGCGCAGCACATCCCATGCTAGCCGCCATACCCGCTCCGGGTCCTGTTCGGCCCACCCAGGCTGCGGCGAACTGATGCCGTATTCACGCCGCGCCTCGCCCAGGACGCGCCCGTCAACGCTAAACACAATCGCCTTACAGCCGGTCGTGCCGATATCCAGTCCAATCAACGACATGGAATGTCCTGTCTTTTTGCCTGGCGACGGTGCAGCCCGTCGCGACATTGGTCAGAGATTGCGGGCCATGCCTGCCGCGCCCAATAGCGTCAGAAGATCCTTGGTCTTGGCATAGAACCCGTCTATGCTCGCCGAGATGATGCGGTGATAAACAAGACCTTCCTCTGGCGCGGCCGCCAGCATATCGCGCAGATCGCGACTAACCGCCTGCGCCATGGCCGTGTAGTAATTCACCTTGCTGATGCCGCTGCAGATGATAGGCGGATACTGGTCGTCTTTCAAGCCCGACGCGCCGTGCATCGCCAGCGGCACATCCACCAGTGCGGTGATGGCGCGCACCCGCTCAAGGTCCAGCCGCGGTTCCCCGCGATACACCCCATGTGCATTGCCGAACGAGACGGCGAGGACATCCACGCCCGTGCGCGCCACGAACTCCACAGCCAAACTAGGGTCGGTCAATGAGCTAGCCGGTGCGTCGCTCGCCCCCAGTTCCACCGACGAGCCGCCGACCGCGCCCAACTCACCCTCTGCCGAGACGCCGGCCGCGTGCGCCAGGCGAGCCGCCTCTGCCGTCGCTTGCACATTCTCCTCGAAAGGCAGCGCCGAGCCGTCGAACATCACCGAAGACGAGCCTAGCGCAATGGCTTCTTTCACCTCGTCTAGCGTCCGGCCGTGATCCAAAATCGTCGCCACGGGTGTACGCGTCTGCCGGGCTGCATTCACGATAGCGGGCATCGCCAGCGCCATCGATACTTGCGGCGTGACGCCGCTGTTATAGGCCAGGATCAACGGCGCGTTCAGTTCCTCCGCCGCCTGAATCTGGCCGATCGCCATCTCCAGATTTCCTGCCAACAGACACGGAATGCCATAGCCGCGCCGCTGCGCGTCCGCCAGGATCATGTGCGCCGGTACAAGAGCCATCGTTCGCGCTCCATCTCTCTGCGACTAGCCGCGATCCCGGATTGCCGCCAGCGCTGCGAAGTCTTCCTTCACATGCTCATACAGGCGCTTGTACAGGCCGAAATGCTCCATGTAACGCTCATGGTTTTCTTCGTCCGGCTCCATTCGCGCGACATATTCGGCCCATTGCTTGGCGACCGAAAAGTCCGGGAAGGCCCCGCACGCCACGCCCGCCAGCACGGCATCGCCAAAGGGAGCGCCTGTACGCCTCTTCGCCAGCACAGTCGGCGCGTTAAACACGTCGGTAATGATCTGCCGCCATAGCTTGCTTACCGCGCCGCCTTCGTTGAGCACAATGGGATAGTTGATGGGCAGCCCAGACGTGACGAGCAGTTGGTATGAGTCGTAGAGCGCGTAGGCCACCGCCTCCATCATAGCGCGCACCACATGCCCTTTGCCGTGGTTGAGCGACAGCCCGAAAATGACGCCCCTGGCGTTCGTGTCCCAGATCGGCGTGCGTTCGCCCATTAAGTAGGGCAGGATGATGAGACCGTCGCTGCCAGGCGGCGCCTTCTCCGCCTGCAAGTTGAGCAGGTCATACGAACTGACGCCGAGCGCGCGCTCAGTCTCTACCTCCAACTGCGAGAAGTTGTCACGCAGGTAGCGAATCGACTGGCCGCCTGTCGTAGTCGACGGAATCGTGATGTAGGTGTTGGCCGAGTCGATGGTAAAAGCCAGGTTGATCATCGACAGACCGACAGGCGAAAAGTTGAACTCGCGGCTCTTGTGGATGACGCCGAAATTACCTACTGTGCCCAAGTTGCTCATGATATCGCCTGGTTCGGTGATGCCCGCAGCGATGCATGAGGCGTTGAAGTCCACCTGGCCTGCTGCCACCGGCGTACCCGCGGCCAGCCCCGTCTCCGCCGCGGCCTGCGACGTCACCTCGCCGACGATCTCCTCGCAGCGCGCCATCGGCGGCAGGATGGCCGGGTCAATGCCGATCTCCTCGAGCATCTTCTCGTCGAAGCGCTCGTTCAGAAGGTCGTGGACCACGCCGTAGAATGGCCCGGCAGAGTAGCTCATCACCGCGCGGCCGGTCAGCTTCAGCGTGATGAAGCCGTCGATTGTCAGCGCCTTCCAGACGCGCGCAAAGGACTCCGGACGGTGTCGCTTCTCCCACAGCAAGTTCACCAGCGAGGGATGATCCTCGATGCGGTTGCCCGTGAGCGCTTTGATCCGCTCCTCGCCTATCTCCTGCTTCAGCCACGCCACCTCTTGTTTTGCGCGGCGATCCATCAGGTTGTATGCCCGCTGGATCGGCTGATGCTGCTTATCGACCATCACCATTGACGGCAGCGCCGAAGACACGGCGACACAGCGGATATCAGCCGGATTGGCCCGCGCCTGCGATAGACAGTCGTGGATCATGTGGCACGCCACCGTCCAGTAGTTGGCGGCGTCGTGCTCAGACCAGCCCGGCTTCTCGTGATAGAACGGGTACTCTTGGAAAGCGAACCCGAGGACGTTGCCCTCCGTGTCGATGATGCACGCCTTAGCCCCGCCGGTTCCGTAGTCAATCCCCAGCAGCAGATCCGCCATGTCGGCCCTCCTATTTCTTGCGCACCAATTCCGCAGTCGCCCCGGACGGGTGCGTCTGCGCCAGCGTAGACAGATCAAAGCCCCGCAGTTGTTTCACCATCTGACACAGCGCGTCGCTGACGGCGCCGGCGGCAAGCGTGCTGCCGAAGGGCAGAATGCCCTCGCCCTCGGCGCGCTCGCCCGAATGAACGACCAGTGTTATGTCACTCAGTTTGCCCAATTCGGATTCGGGCTCCCACGTTAGGGATATAACCTGGCCGCCTCTTTCCTGGGCAACTTTTGCGAAGTGGTTGATCTCCGCGCTCTTGCCCGCTTTGGAATAGGCGATGAGGATATCTCCTTCTCGCACGCCTGCCGAAGGCCCGTGCAGCGCATCAGCCGGATGAACAAAGCTGGCGTGCATTCCCGTCGTTGCCAGCATATGCGCCAGTCGCCGCGCAATCGTCCCCGACGTGCCGGAACCCGTCGTCATGACCACGCCAGGGCAGGCTGCCACCAGACGCACGGCCTCTACGAACGGCTCGCCCAGCAGATCGGTCATAGCAATGACCGCTTCACCCTCGGCCCGGATCATCTCTCGGGATCGCTCTAGGATTTCGTTGTTGTCCATTGCGCAATGTCACTCCATCTCGTAACAATTGGGCCGTCCCGCTTCTATCAGCATCCTGAATCCGCGGGCTGCGTCATGCGTCGATCATTTGGCAGCGGGCAGCGCGTACCCGTTCGGGAACTCCGGCTGCAACTGGTATTCCGCAATACGTTCCATGAACTTCAAATACTCGATGCCATCCTTCGCCGCTGTGTCCGCGTCCGGGATCATCGGCGCGCTCTCGATTGTGCAGTATCCGCCGTAGCCCACTCGCTTGACCGCACGCATCACCGCCTTGAAATCGACTGTCCCATACCCCGGCGTCAGCGAGTTCGAGTCGCGGAAATGCATGTGCCACAGCAGCGGGTGCGCATCCATCACCGCCTCATATGGGTTCAACTCCTCAAAGTTGGCGTGGAACCAATCAATCTGGATGCCGATATTGTCACGCCCGGTCATTTCGATCATGCGCTTGTGATTCAGTACGGTGTTAACAAACTTGCCCATCTCCAGGTGATTAGTCGCCTCGAAGACCAAGCGCACCCCCTTCGACTTGGCATAATCCGCTGCTCGTTGCAAGGCGTCGACCGCGACCGCCGCAGCTTCGTTCACATTGTCGGCCGTAATATCATCGTGGATCGCCACGGCGATCGTCACACAGGGCGCACCTAACTCAGCCGCGAAATCGACCGAGGACATCGTCTCGCGCACGGCAAGGTCGGCCGTCTTGGGTTCCGTCAACGTCTTATACGTCGGCGAAAACGGGTCCCATTCTTCTCCCCAGCACTCGTTGATGCACGATACGGCAAGCCCATAGTCCGCCTTCAATTGGCGGTGCGTCTCGAGATACGCCTCCATCTTGACGCCCATGCCGTACCGGCCCTTGGGCGGCGTGATCTCGATGGCGTCGTATCCACATCGCTTTAAGCGCTCGTATGTCTTCTCCGGATGCAGATAGGCCTCTTCCTGACCAAAGGTTAATTGAAAAAAGCTGTACTTCAAGGGTGTCACGATAAGCTCCTTGACATTATTTGGCCCAGCCCGAACCGTTGGGCAGGAACATCGCTTTTAGATCGCGCTTCTCCCGAAGATTTGTAAATGCCGTCTCCCAGTCTTCCAACGCGTAGTGTCCGGTTATCATCGGCGCGAAGTCGAACAGCCCGCGGTCGAGAAGGTCCACGGCATGCTCCCACGTCTCGCGCCCGTTCCAACTCCAACTCCCGCGAATGTCCAACTGGCCCAGACTCACCTGATCCAGATTCACCCTCAATTGCCGTCCCCACAGGCTGATGAAGACGACCACGCCCTTACCGCCCGGTCCTTCATAGGCCTTGCGCGCGCAGTCAATCGCATGCTGCACGCCAAGCTCGCTGGCGCTGCATTCGAGCACGAACTCGGCGCCCTTGCCGCCTGTGATCTCCATCACCGCCGGAGCCGGATCGTCCTCCGAGTAGAGCGTGACATCTGCGCCGACTTGCCGGCCAATTGCCAGTCGCATCTCGTCGCTCTTCAATCCGATCAGGATCACGCGTCGCGCTCCACAGATCTTGGCGTACTGTGTAGCGACGATGCCCATTGGCCCCGGCCCCACAATCACGACGTCATCGCCAACCCGCACTTGGGCGCGCTCCTGTATGAGGTGGTGCGTCGCCGCGATCAGTTCGCCCATCGCCGCGTGCTCGATCGGCACATGATCCGGCACGCGATAGATTACGTTCTCCGGCACGCGCATGTACGGCGCAAACGCGCCGTCAACCGTCACGCCCAGCCATTCGCCCTTGCTGCACTCGATGTCGGCGATAAACTTGTCGCCCTCTTTCACACGCGTGATATTTTTCCCGACTTTGTAGGCAATGCCGGAAAACTCGTGCCCCTGCGTCACTGGCGCTCGATAAAAGTGGCGATCTTCCTGGATCAATAGATCGCTGCCGCAGATGCCCGCGGCATACACCTTCATCAACACATCATTCGGCCCCATCTCAGGAACCGGCGTCTCGCAGAAATCCACGTTTCCTGGTCCGGCCTTCATTTTGCGCACAGCAGGCATCATAGAAGCCATCACCTCGCCTTGTCCTTTCATGATTGCGAATCGGACGTCTCTGCAACGATGACGCGCCCATCTTCCAGACCGATAAGCAATGAAGCGCCAGTCGCCAAGCCTTGGGGCGCGCAGATGTATGTAGGCGCAGCATCTGGGAGATCGGTGATGGGCAGGTTGGCCCAACGCGTTCCGCCGTCCGTCGAGTGACGTACGCTCGAGCCGGTCAAGGCAACGATCCCCCAACCGCCTGCGCCGCTCTCTGCGATCAGCAGTTGGTTAACCGGCGCCCCTCCTTCCCAGCCGCGAACCGCAACCCAGCTTGCGCCGCGGTCATCAGACCGGAAAAGACCGCTTGATTCGGTTCCCGCAAAGAGAACGCCGTCGGTCGAAAATACGGGTGAGATCGCCAACGACAACACCGGAGCAGCCTCCATCGGAAAAGGGACTTCCCGCCACGCCCGCCCGCCGTTTGTGCTGCAGAAGATGCCGCTCTCCGTACCGGCGTAGAGCGTTTGATCGCGCCCAAAGTGCGGAGAAATCTCCAGCGCATAGACGTTTAGGTCCAGCAATCCGAAGTTCCACGCGGCCCAACTCGTCCCACGGTCCCACGACCTGAATACGCCATCCTCGATTGTGGCGGCGAATACGAGGCCATCCTGTTCGAAATCAGGCGAAACAGCTATTGCGATCACATAGGGCGGCGGCGAAGGGAGCGTAGCCGTCGTCCAGCGTTCGCCGCTATCCGCCGAACGCAGGATGCCGCCCAACACGCCGGCAAACACCGTCTGCTCGCCGCCTGTCTGTGGCGCCAACGCCACGGCAGCCGTCGTCAACGGCGTCTTGAGCGCCAAGCTGCGATAGGCATCGCGCCACGAGCGACCGCCATCCGCCGATACATACAGCCCCGAAGCGCGCGCCGCGTAACAGCGCCCCCCTTCCAGAAAATCAGGCGTTGCGGCCAAGCCATAGACCGAATCCCTCTCTGCGTGGTTCTCCGCCATCGGCGCTACAGTCGCTTTCTCTTGCTTGGCGGACGCACTGACGCATGGGCGGGTTGCCCAGAGCGGTGCACCAATACGTCGATAGTCAACGCCAACGCCGCACTCGCTATGCCCGTCACCGCGGCCGCCTTCTGAACGCTGGCTGGGTCAAGAATGCCCGCTGCAGCCATACGTACGGCCTCGCCGCCTAAGACGTCGAAGCCGAAACCCGGCCCGCCCTCCTCCGCCTTACCCACCGCGGTGGCAGGGTCGTAGCCCGCGTTTGCAGCCAGTGCAGCCATCGGCTCCGCAACCGCGTCGATCAGGATCCGGTACGCCGCTGCCTCTTCATCATCTGCGGCGCGTCGCAACCGAGCACGCAACGCCGGACGGCAGGCCAGCAGTGCGGCCCCGCCGCCTGGCAGCACGCCTTCGCGCAACGCCCCGCGCACAGCCAGCGCCGTCCGTTCGGCGCGCGCCTTGCGCTCCTCGATCTCGTGCTCGCTCACGCCGCCGATGCGCAATGTCGCAGACCCGCCAAGTAACTTGCCGATGCGCTTTTCCAGTTTTGATCGGTACACCACGTCGAGGCTGCCCTCAAATGTCTGGCGCAGTTCGGCGATATGGTTGCGGAGAAGCCGCGGGGCGCCCCGCCCGCCGATGATGCCGAAGTTCTCGCGGCCGGCCCACACACGGCGCGCTTGGCCAAAATGCTCAGGGCGCAGACCGCGTGGGTGATCGCCCGCCTCACGTACGTACGGACGCCCTCCGCACAACATAGCCGCATCCGTCAAGAACCACGCCTGCTCTTCTACTCCGTATCCGGGCGTACGCACGGCCAACGCCTGGAACTCGTCGGGCTTGCGGTTGTTCGCCAATAATAACGACATAGCGCTGTCAGAAATCTCGTTCGCAATGATCAAAAGGCGACGCTGTTCGTTTTGCAGAGCGCACACCAAAATGGGCAACAAATCCTCTGGCTCGCGCAGATTCAGGTCGGAAATGAATACAGCGGCATTCTCCAGTTCGCTGCGGACGTGCGTCCAGTCGCGAATGAGTTCACGCGAGAGCAACCCTTTCTCCCAATACATGCCCTCTACATATTCACGTTCGAGTTCGCGACCGCTGCCTTCGCGTATTTCAAGCCGGCCATATTCGCCCATGATGTCGAAGATTTCGCCCAGCAGTTCGCTCAATTCGGCGTCGTGGCAGACAGTATTTGCGACCTGGGCCAATTGCCTCTTGCCGCCCACAGAGGCCGTCATGCGCGTCAGTTCCTCAAGGATGACGCGCATCGCTTCTTCCAGTCGCATTTGCAGACGGCGAGCATTGTATCCGGCGGCAACGTGACGCACTCCTTGGTTGAATACGCTTTGAAACAACACTGCCGCAGTCGCCGTCCCGTCGCCCTCCTGTTCCTGAAGCTGCCACAGGGATTCCCGTACAAACATCGCGCCCACATCTGCGTGCATGTCGCGCACCTGGATGATGCGTTTGGCAATCGTGCCGCCGTTGTCCAGCAGCTCCGGCATGCGCGCATCCAGTATGCGGTCGATCGCAACCACGCGCGGCAACGGCCCTAGTGTTGGCCGGATGGCATTGACGATTTGGTTGGCGCCGGATTGCAGGCTCGCATAGCTGCCGGGCTGGAAGACCAGCCGGCGGCTGTTCGTAGGGCGCATAAACGTCCTATCCCTTTATGGCGCCGGACATGACGCCTTCAATGAAGAAGCGACGGAACATCAGGTACACGGCCACCAAAGGCAGCACCGACGCCAAGATCGCTGAATAGATCAACTGGAAGTTCGTCGAGAACTGGCCCACCGCGCTCTGGGTGAAAGGCAACAAGGTGGTGTTAGCCGGATCGAGGTAGACGTACGGCTCAAGGAATTGATTGTAGATCAACGGCAACATGATCACAATGATGCTGACGATCGGCACGCGGAGTAGAGGAATGAGGATATAGCGCACATACTGCCAGCTCCCTGCGCCATCGATCTGCGCGGAGTCTTCCAACTCCTTCGGAATCGACGAGATGGCCGCGGTGAACACCATGGTCGAGAGCGCCGTGCCCTTGATGTTGATGAGCACTATGGAGAGCAGTTGCAAACCCCACCGCAACGGCCCCGGTTCGCCGTACCCCGGAAAGAGCCTGAACACCCATTGGATGATCAGGAACTGGGGCAGCAAAATCAACATCGCCGGAATAACCATCTGCAAAAGGTAGAGATTGTAGACAAACATTTGATCGCGGCGCCGTAGCCCGGCCAGCCCATAGCCTGTGAAGATCGACAGGATGATGGCGAGCGTCAGGCTAATCACAGTGATAATCAGCGTGCGCGCTAAAGCCCCCCAGAACGAAGTGCCGTACAGGGTGCCGGTCAGGAGCGTCCGCCAGCCGTTATAGGTATAGAACCCCTCGAAGAAATCGTGTATTCTCTCCTCAGGAATACTGTACTGCTCGCCCAACTGCCGCAGCGAGGTGCGCGACATGATGAAATCCGTCTGTGGAATGCCAAACGCCTCTTTCAGGTCAGCAAGGTCCAGGTCATAGAACACGCTCAAATTACCCACCTGCGCGTTCATGTTGACCTCAGCCGCTTCCGGAATCCAAAGATGAAGTTGCGCCGAGTCCCTTGTACTGACGAAAGAGCGGATGAAGAGCGCATAGAAGGGGAACAACGTCAGTACGGTATAGATCAGCATTACGATGACAGCGAACGCCCGTAACAGCCTGCGCCGCGTGCGAGTGCTCATATGGCGTTGTCTAGGCCGGGGCTGTTCCCATCCGGAAGCCGTGTCCGCCATTACGGTCTCCTCCTTTAGTACTGAAGCCGGCGCTGTAGCCGCTGCAAGATCACGCCCAAGATGACTAGCGGGAAGAACGTGATGACCGCAAGAGTCATCCCCATGGCGAGCCGCTGCACTTGGAAGCCGTAGGTGAAGAACAGAATACTCAACAGCTTGGCTTCAGGGTTCACATACAGCGCGCCCATCGCCACCAACTCATCGAATACGGCAAAGGAGCCGATAAGGCACATCGTGGTAGCCAGGATGAAGGATGGCCACATCTGCGGGAAATAGACGCGCCACAGTCTCTGCCAATACGTCGCCCCGTCGACAACTGACGCCTCAATCGTCTCGCGCGGAATTGCCAACAGGCCGGACAGAAAGATCGCCATGTTGTAGCCGGCATATCGCCAGCCGACCAGCAAGGGCAGAATAAAGGCCGTCCCTTGCGCCGAAAAGATGTCTATCGGCGTCTTGATCAGCCCTAACTCCTTCAGCAAGAGATTCGCCGTCCCCGTCTCGCGCGAGAAGAGCATCACGGCCATATACCCCACAGCCAGCCCCGACACCATCAACGGCAGATAGACGACCGTGAAAAAGCCGCCGCGAAAACCGACCTCGTACATCAGCAGCGCCAAAGACAGACCGAAGATGTAGACTGTCGAATAGTTCAGCGCCACGAAAATCAGCGTCCGCCTCAAAGCCGGAATGTAGTCCGCCTGCACGCTCTTGTCGGTGAACAGCGCAGTGAAATTGCGAAACCCGACAGGAGCCACGGTCGGGTCATTGAACTGGGCCATATCTGTAAAGAGAATCGGAATCGCCACGAAGAACGGCACTATGGTCAACAGCACGAACAGCGTCAACTGGGGCGCAATGAACATCCAATCGCGCAGGATGCGTTGCCGCGCCAGCCGGCTCCGCCGGCGTCCCGCCGCCTGCTTGTCTGTCGTCGCCGGCGTTCCGGGTGATGCTGCCTGCATGATCTCCTCCCATATTGCCCGGCGCCAGCAAAGCGTCCGGGCCGTTCGACCAGAGGGGATGCTGTTGTCACCTCGCCGGCACACGGCCGAGAGGTGACAACAGCCGAATTGTCAACGCCGAAATGCCGAGTAGCCCGTTGGCTTTACAGCAAAGCGGAAACGAAGGTCTGCCGTTCAGATCGGGAGCGGATCCTCACGAACTACGCGGCCGGCAAACCCTCAAAACTCTCATCCCAATTCTGCTGGGCGATATCCAACGCTTCCTGTACCGTGATTCTGCCGGACAGGACATTCGCCATGACTTCGTTGTTGCCGTTGGCCTCCCAGTCCCACACGCCCTTGGAGCCTTTCTTGCGGAACGGCCCTGCCAAGACATTGCCGGTCTGAGCCTGTTCAAACTGGGCGTTTTCCCATTTTCCGCCCGGTTCGCCGATCTCATTGAGCACCTGCTGGAACTGAGGCCCTTGCAGTTCGAGCGGCTCATCCAGCTCGTACAGCGGTACGCGGCCCTCAGCCTGGGCGCGCATGGGGATCGCCTCTGGGCTGAAGAACCAATTCCACGCGTACACAAGCTGATCCCAGTACGGCGCGCTTTCGTTGCCCGTGCGAATGAACCACTGGTTGTCGATGTTCGGCGGCAGAGCGCTCTGCATCCACGTACCTTGTCCTTCGGCGGGCGGCGTCGCAGGCAGACCGCTCTGCATATCATTGACCGCGAAATCGGAACCCGCTGCCAAAGCCTTGTCCCACACCCACGGCCCGTGCAGCATCATCACCGACTTGCCGGCGATGTAGGAGGCTTCCATATCGCCTTCCCACTGTCGCGTCGTCATGCCCGGCGGAATCCAGCCCTTATCGTTCGCCTCCTTGAAGAATTCATAGTAGTGGCGATAAGGCGAATCTTCGGCGTTGAACTGCGCCCTGCCGAGCCAGCAGTCGACCTGGCGATCGCGCTGCCCGTCGGCAAACGCCAAGGGTATGCAGTCCGTGTAGTTGTTGCCGAAGACCCAGTTGTGCCAGGCCTGGTTCCAGAACCAGTCGACCCCGTCTGTAGCCGCTGCCCAGGCAGTGCCTTCGTCCAACCACTTCTTCAGGTCGTCCCAGCTCTTGACGTCGCGTTGCGGATCCAGCCCCGCCTGTTCCATCAGTTCCTTGTTATACTGCCAGGTCATGACGAAGCCCTGGAAGATGTCGAGCGAACGCGGCCCAGGCAGGCCATGCAGATCAGACCAGGCATTCTTGACGTCGAATTCCCAACGATCCCACCACTCGAATGGCATCTCCGAGAGGTCGATCGCCATCTCGTAGTTGCTCTTGTCGAAGAAGATTTGCATCTCCTGCGTGAGCTCTATGGCCGGCAAATAGCCGCCGGCAACCTTGGCCTCGTGTGCAGCGGCGGTGTCCTCGTTGATTGAGAACACGTTGATCTTGATGTCCGGATTCTGGCTTTGGAAGTAGTTCCAGATCTCTCGATAGGGAGCTTCATACTCGGCCATCGACATGACATCCAGCGTCACCGCCTCTGCAGCGGGCGCAGCGGCTGCCGGTGCTTCGGCTGCCGGCGCCGCCGTAGCCGCGGCCGGAGCTTCAGCCGCGGGCGCGCCCGCGCAGCCGGCGACAGCCATACCGAAGGCTGTCATGGCGCTGACCTTGAGGAAGTCGCGCCGGCTAATATTGTGCGTCATGCTTCTCTCCTCTTGTAAACACTCCGTGGGTCAGACATCATTATGGTGCAAACCGTTCTTCGGCGCCTGGCATCACCTGCCTTCCTGATCGGCAATGCAACACGTTCACATTGCCGCCGCATCCGGCCTATTCGTGCCGGTACACCTCCCAGCCCAGATATGTCTCGAATGCCTCCTGCAAGATATCGGCCACGCTGGATTGGCTCATGGCGCAATGATGCGCAAAGCCGTTCTTGCAGATAAAACGCAATAGCCGCTGCAGACCCGGAACTTCCACCACCGCGTGCGAACCGGAAATGGTCGACAGCGGGTCATCGGTGAACCGGCCTTCGCCCACATACGTGTGTATGACGCCGCGGCGATCATCGGTGTCGATGCGCGCAAACGTCAACGGACCGGCCGGCGTGCGCCCCTGGATGGCGCCCCACGTGTTTTCTCGGCCAAGCGTCGTACCCAGCACCTCCGCCTGGATCAACTCGATGTTCCCGACCAGGCTCTTGGCCCAGTTGCCGCAATGGAAGTAGAGGCATTTGTCGAGTTCATTGTTATAGTTGTTGTTCCAGTCGACCAGTGCGCTAGGTGCATCTGCGGCCAACGTCAGGGCATACATCGAAGCCGTACCCGCTATGTCCACCTCGCATGCACTCGGCATCAGCTTCTCGCTCATCATGCTCATCACCGTGCAAGCGTTGATGCCGTAGTTCTTCTGAAGCGAATCCCAGCACTGGAAAGCCGTAGCATCGATGTCATACGCGTCCATCCAATCCGTCAGCACCAACGCCAACTTCGCCATCAACACCAGGCGGTCGTCAGGCGCTCCACGGCTCGGCGCATATGCGTTGATCTCTTCCAACTTGGCGCGCACACGGGGATCGTCATTTGCAATCTTCTCCGCGTTACCGAACACCTCGGACAGGTCCATCGTCGATACGTTGATGCCATACGCATCCAGCAGCTTCTCACTGTAGCGTACGGTCTGGAACGCGTTCGGACGAGCGCCTACCGCGCCGAGCCGGGCCTTGCGCATGCCCTTTACCACGCGGCAAAGACGCACGAAACGTTGTATTTCCGCTTTGAACTCCTCCGAGTCCGGATCGACCGTATGGTTCTCGGTGAGGCTGAAGTTCATTCCGTACTGGTACAAGTTGTTGCTCAACGAAATCTTGCCGCAAAACGCATCGCGGCGTCCCGCAGCCGTTAGTTCGCTGGTGACATCGGGAAAGGCATGTAGCAAGATCGGCACGCGCAACCCGGAGAGCCGTAGCGCCTCCGCCACGCCTTTCTCGTCGCCGAAGTTGGGCAGTGTCACGACGATGCCGTCGATCTTGTCCTGATGCTGCTTAAATAGCGCAGCACACTTCTGCGCGTCCGACCAAGTTTCGACGGCGCCCAGATTGGTGTCCGTCTCTGAAAGCGCCACCGTGTCGATGCCAAACTCCGCCAGCTTGTCCAGCACCTTGCGCCGCCCACTCGCCACCAGGGAATCGGCGAAGAAGTTCCGATTGGTTGCGATCACGCCGAAAGTAATCTTCGTTTCCATAAATCCTATCCTCCTCGATGTATCTGGTAAACGGTACCTGCTGTATATCACTTCTGCATTGAAATCACTTTCGTTCAGGTAGGCATTAAGTCTCAAACACAGCCTTTAGCACTTTGCCTTCGAGCGCCAACTGCGCCCCCTGCTTGAATTCCGCGAGCGGGAAATGATGCGTGATCAACTTGTCGATGGGAATGCGGTTCGACGCAACCAACTTCACCGCCAGGCGGTAATGGCGTGGGGCAAACGTCGTCGTGCCGATGACATACAGTGCGTTGTAGTGGACCAGGTTCATGTCGACGGGCGGCGTGCTGTCGTTTTTCGGCAGCCCGCCAAAGACCAAAATCCGGCCGCCTTTACGCGCCATCTGCACGGCTTGAACCACAGCAATAGGTGCAGGCGTCGCCGTCACAATCACGTCTGCGCCCTTACCGTTCGTCAGCCGGCGCACTTCCTCGACAATGTCGGTCTTGCTGACGTCAATCAGCGCATCCACATCGAACGCTTCGGCAAACCCCAGCCGGTCCGCCGAAATATCGGCGATAAAGACCTTATCTGCGCCATGAATGCGCGCCAAACTGGCATGAATGCATCCAATTGGGCCGGACCCGATGATCAACACCGTGTCGCCCATCCCCACCTGCCCGCGTTCCTGGGCGTTCAGACATGACGAGATCGGTTCGGCGATGGCAGCGCTGCCGGGATCGACCCCTGCGGGGACCTTTTCGATCACGCCCAGCCGGACAGCTTCCGGCGGTACGGCCATATACTCGGCTAACCCGCCCGGCCAAGCCTGTGCGATCTCCCGATAATTTTCACACAGCTCATAGCGACCCTCAAGGCAAAAGTCACAATGCCCACAGTAGACGACAGGCCCCATACTGAGCAGATCGCCCTTCTGCCACGGCCCGTCATAGCCGGCCCCGATCTCCGCCACCACACCGCAGATTTCATGGCCGATGACCCACGGAAAGGTCACCTTGCGGTGTCCGCTGCGCAGCGTGCGTAAATCGGAACCGCACAGACCGCATGCCTTAACATCCAGCAAGAAGCCGCCTGCCGGCGTCTCCGGCATTGCCACATCCTCGACGTCAAACTGCATGGGCGCCCGCACTACCACTGCCTTCATGGTCTCCCCCATCTGCTCTGATCACTCTCCTAGCTTCAACAATTCGCTGGGCCGCACAGGCCCGCGCGCCGCTTGACAGCCCTAGCCGGGCAGCGCGTCCTGCATCTGGCGCAGTTTATACACAAACTGCGTTGTGTCTGGCTGGAAATTCTCTTCGGTGAACATTTCGTCTTTGGCAATATCGCGCAAGACCGTCCCGCCTGCGGTCAAACCCATCGGGATGCCCCTGGACGCCTTAGCCTCTGAATAGGCGTACATCCGCCCAAAGAAATCCCTGCCGCCGATGCCATCCACTGTCTGCCCCGCCTTCAAGTCGCGTTTGGCGATCGACACGACCTCCGCCACGCGCCCCTGAGGCACAAGCGTAGACTCGCCGTAGATTACGGCCTCCGCCACGGCAATCGGCGTCTCGATGCTGCACAGGTGATACGGCCGGTAAAGCGTGTAATAGGGACCGTCGCCCATCGAATAGAATTTGAGATCCTCAACCACGCGCGGGTCCTCCGTGGCGATGATGGCGAACACGCCGGGAGCAACCTTGCCAGTCGAGTAGTCAACACAACCGCGACGACTCAGCACGCCGCCGTCCGCCTGCGGCACGAGCACCTTATTCAGGTCCGCCAAGTCCGCCTTAGGCCCGTGCCCGCCGGGCGTATCCGGCACGAGGCCGGTGGCATTCGCCATGGCCGCCATCTCGACCATCGTCTTCGTGCCGTCCTGAAAGGCCGCCAACATCTTGGGGTTCATGTTCTTGCGTTCAGCTTCTTCGCGCGCGGTTTCCGGCGTGGCATAGTAATTGATGGGATTATTCTTGCCCTTGCCCAGACATACCACCTCGAACCCCAGCACGCGAGAAAAGTCGAACAGTTGCTTGCATACGCCCGGTTCATCGCCCGTCGATACTGTATAGATGCAGCCGCTGCGCCGCGCCATGTGGTGTAGAAACAGCCCTACGGTCACGTCGGTCTCGACGTTGAGCATCACCACATGCTTGCGATTGAGGATGCAGCGCCATGCAACTTGCGCGCCGACATCGGTGACGCCTGTCGCCTCCACCACTGCATCGACGCTCTCGATCTGCGGCAGCAACAGCGCGTCCTCGGTCACCACGCGCTTACCCGCGCGGATCGCGTCGGCGGCTTGCCCAGGGTGATTTGTCGTCACGATATCCTGCTCGGCAACCCCGATCCGCCTGAAGGTCGCAAGCGGCCGACTCAGGTCGATATCAGCGATGATCGCCGTGTCTAGACCGGCCATCTGGTTGGTGATATGCACCATGCCGGAACCTTCTTGCCCGCAGCCGACTAAGCCCACGCGGATCGGGTTTCCCTCCGCCTGTCGCCGTTGCAGATGATTCAGTAGTTGCATAGCTGCGCTCCATAATCGGTGGACGTCGCGGTCCGGCTTTGGCCTCAGCCGGCCTGAACTGATAATAGACGCGTTCAACAGCTGCCGCGGCCACGCGCCCGCGGCAGGTCTCAGGCGACGCTCTTGCCTGCGACTGGTTGCCGGTCCTCTTGTTGCCCCACAGGGTTCTTCAAATCGGCCAGCAGTGCCTGAGCCAGATGCTCATCCGTCACCAGCACGTTGATCAGGCGTCCTCGCAACGCTGCGCGAACCACCTGGAACTTCTCGATGCCGCCGGCGACGCCGATCACGCGCGGTATGCGCTGGATCTGCGCCAATTCTAGGCCGATGATGCGTTCGTTGATGGGGTGCTCTACGGCCTTTCCGTCGGCGTCGAAGAAACGCAGCGCAATGTCGCCCACGGCCCCAAGCGTGCGCAGTTCATCCAGTTCATTGATCGTCAACATGCCCGACTGGATCACCACCGAGTTCGGCGTCGGCGAGCCGATGCCCACCAGCGCTACGTCGGCACGCGCCGCCAGCACCAATGTCTCGGCAATGTTGGCATCCTGCAGCAACGCATCACGCACCAGTTTGCTCGATACCACGCTCGGCGACCAGAGCAGGCGCATGCGCGCTCCAAAAATCGTCGCCAGGCGCAGGGCCAAATCGCCGCCCGCCGCTTCCGCTTCCAGTTTCCCTAAGCCGCCCAGCATCTGTACGACACGGGGCAGATTCTGCGGCGTCATAGCGTCTACAGTCGCCAACAGCGTCGTGCCCCAGCTCAGATCAAGTACGATGCCGTCTTCGATACAGCGCGCTAGATACGCAGCCGCAGCTTGCCCAACTGCCGGCACCACATCGGATTGGTTGGTCCGCGACGTCGCCGCGACGACGACCTCGTCCAGCCCATACGCGGCTTCCAGTTCACGCTCCAAGTCGGCGTGCGAATCAACGGGCACAGCAATCGTGATCTGAACCACGCCGTTCTGCCGAGCTTGATGCAACAGCCGCGAAATCTTGATGCGTGACAGGCCGAGCCGTTTGCCAATCTGGCTTTGGGTCAGCCCATCTTCGTAGTAAGCCTTAGCGATCTTGTAGAGGAGATGCGTTTCAGCAGTCACGGGCCTCTCCGTGTATGACCGTTTGAACGCTGCCGAACACATGAACAAGCATAGCACGGTTATCGCGCTGTGTCAATTGTTCATTTGCGTTCATTTGTTCACGGGACATATGTCGGGCGAAACACAATATGATCCGCGTGAGGAGACACTAACCGCAGAGAGGACAAGAGCGTCTGCGCCGTTAAGCAGACAACTCGCAGTACACGCGTGTAGCAGCTTTGCGGGCAGCGCCGATCGGGCCGCAAAGCCGCCACACGTCACATCCGTATGATAGTTATTGCACCGCATCAACCGCGGACGCGGAACAGTGTGCGCTACCGGCGGTAGCTTCGCTGCAAGATCTCATAGATCTCGTCGCGTGTAGCGACGCGCGGGTTGTTTTTGTAGTCGGGCAAGACCTGACTATGATCCGCGATCAACACCAGTTCCTCCTGGCTCACGCGCAGTTTCTCGAAGCTCAACCACATGCCAATCCGCTGCAAAAAGCGGTCCAGAACCTCACACGATCGCGCCGCCGCCTCTTCATCGTACACATGGTGTAGTTCAGGCTCGAAGATACGCCCCATCGCCGCAAACCGCTTCACCGCATACGGATATGTATACCGGGTGAATTCCGGATAGGTCACCGCCAGCGCTTCGCCGTGCATGACGTGAGGGCAGTAGCCGCCGATCGTCATGCCGATGCCATGCGGCAGCGTTACCCCGGCCGCGGCGATGCACAGCCCAGCCAGGCAGTCCGCCCAGGCCATCGCTTCGCGCGGCGGCAGGTTCGATCCGTCGTCGACAGCCGCGGGCAAATGCGCCGCCGCCAATTTGATCGCCTCCAGCGCCATCATCTCCGTATACGGCGACGCGTTGACATGCAGATAGCTCTCAAAAGCATGGCAGAAGACATCAAACCCTGTCGAAGCGGTGACATGCGGCGGCAAGGTCAGCATCAACTCCGGATCGACAATCGCCACGCGCGGGTACACCTCGTTGTTATAAATGGCTGACTTGTTCTTCTCCTGCGGGTTTGTCAGCACCGCCACCTGCGTGAACTGCGAGCCCGTTCCCGAGGTGGTCGCCACGGCGACAATGGGCAGGGTGGCTGCGGTGGGTTGCGTCTGGCTGAACCAGAGATAATCCCATGCTTTTCCGGTGTGGCTCGCCTCCACCGCGATCGCCTTGGCGCTGTCCATACTCGATCCGCCGCCCACGCCCAACACGACCTCCGCGCCGAAATCCTTTGCCAGCGCAGCCCCCTGAGAGATACAGTCTGTCGTCGGATTCGGCACAACGCCGTCAAAATGCCGGCACTCGACCCCGCTCTCTGCGAGGATGCCCTTAATGCGGCTATACAGCGACTCCATCACCGCGTCGGTAGGCGTCGTGACCATCAGGCAGCGTTTTCCGTAGCGTGCGACCGCGTCGCCGGCCTCGCCGACGCGCCCCGACCCGAATCGGAGTTCGGTCGGCTGGAAATAACTGAATGGCTTCACTTTGGTCTCCTTTCACGAAGTTTGAGCTGTCTATGCGAAGGATGGTCAACAAATGGTTCGATGAGGATGGTTGGCTGGAGATGTCTACACGCTCACCGCCTGCCCTCCCTGTAGATAAGCACATGCCATGTGGTATAATGTTTGCATAGTGATGCGCCCTGACACGATTATAACAGTCCTGTTTCGCCGTATCCGCTCGAACTACTTGCCTGTAGCAATTCGCTCGGTTAGCGCTGCGTCTGCTTCGAGCCGTCGCGAGGGCGTCGGCGGCAACCAAACAGGCCGCGATCGTGTCCCGTCGAGACATCGTTCCAGTATCACAACCTGCACTACACCCAAGAAAGGAACCACATCTCATGGCTATCAAATACCGGCGACTCGGAAAACACGGCGTCCTGGTCAGCAATTTGTGCCTTGGCACCATGAACTTCGGGACGCAGACTCCGGAAGACGAAAGCTTTAGAATCATGGACCGCGCCCTGGAACTGGGCATCAATTTCTTCGATACGGCCGATGTCTACGGCGGACAGATCGAACACGGCCTCACCGAAGAGATCATCGGCAAGTGGTTCGCCCAGGGCGGCGGACGCCGCGATGCCGTCGTCCTCGCCACCAAGGTCTACAACCCGGTCTCGCGCAAGGCCAATAAGCCCGAGCCGAATTCCGACGGCAGAAGCCTATCCGCCGTCAAGATCAAAAAGCACTGCGACGGCAGCCTGAAGCGACTCCAGACCGACTGGATCGACCTCTACCAGATGCACCATATCGACCGTGAGTGCCCGTGGGATGAGACCTGGCAGGCCTTCGGCGCACTCATCCAACAGGGCAAGGTGGTCTACGTCGGCTCCAGCAACTTCGCCGGTTGGGACATCGCCACCGCCTGCCAAGAAGCGTCCAAGCGCGGCATGACCGGATTGGTGAGCGAACAGAGCATCTACCATCTCAACAACCGCATGATCGAGCTGGAGGTCATCCCGGCCTGCGAGCACTACGGGCTAGGTCTCATACCGTGGAGCCCTCTGGGCGGCGGTCTGCTCGGCGGCGCGCTGGAGAAGTACAACACCGGACGCCGGTCCAGCGAGCACTTCCAGAGAGAGGTCGAGAGGAACAAAGACAAGCTGGAGCAGTATGAGGCGCTGTGCCGCGAACTGGGCGAACCGCCGGCGGCAGTCGCTCTGGCCTGGATGTTGACCAACCCAGCCGTCACCGCGCCGATCATTGGCCCGCGCACCCTCGATCAGCTAGAGAGCGCCGTGCACGCCACCGAGATCAAGCTCGACGCCGAAGTTCTGGCCAAGCTCGACGAGATCTTCCCCGGCCCCGGCGAGCCGGCGCCGAAGGCTTACGCCTGGTAGCCGCTTAGGCTGCTTCCTCATCCGAAACGAAGCAAAGCGGAAGGCTCGCGCTGGCGAGCCTTCTTGCCTCTCCCTATTCACTTGACTCAACCGGTGAATTGACTCAACACGTCTTCCGGTTGCAACGCGAAGCTCACGATCCGGTCATTCATCCCAGATGAGCCAACAAAGCGGCGCCGGTCTTGATACCGCGGATGAAACGCTCGACTTCCAGGTTTTCGTTGGGGGCGTGGTTGGCTTCATCCGGATTGGCATAGGGCGTACCGAATGCGGGCACGCCAAGCAGCTTGGTGAACACATAGTCGGGCAGGCTGCCGCCCATCGCCGGGATGAACAGCGGATCCTCACCCTGGGCAACCTGGATTGCCTGGCGGATCGGCGCGGCGAAGCGCGAGTCCAGCGGCGTCTTGGACGGATCCATACCGCCCTGCAACACGAGCTTTACGTCAGGCGCATAGCGCGCCACATGCGCCTCCAGCTTAGCCGAGATCAACTCAATCGTCTGCGCCTCTACCAACCGGATATCGCACTTGACGAAGGCCTCGTGCGGCAACACGGTCTTCGACCCCGGCCCGCCATAGCCGCCGTGGAAACCGTTGATGGTCAGCGTCGGCCATAACGACAGCCGCTCGTAGAAGCCGCGCTCCGCCGGCGCATCCAACTTCTTCAAGTCGAGGTCGCGCATCACCTTATCCACGTCGACGGGCAGGGCCGCCAGCGCCTGAAGCTCCAACTCACTCGGCGGCAGCACGTCATCGTAGAACCCTTCGATGAGCACCTCGCCGCTGTCGTTCTTCATCGTGGACAATGCATGAACCAACGTCCAGATTGGGTTGGGCGCGACGCCTCCCCAGTTGCCGGAGTGCAGATCGTGGTTGGCCCCGCGCGCGTGCAGTTCAAACGACAACACCCCGCGCACCCCAAAATTGAGCGTCGCGCGTCCGCTTTCGTGCACAGGTCCGTCTGCGGTCACCACCAGGTCAGCTTTGAGCAAGTCGGCGTGTTGGCGCACGAATTGCGCGATGTGCGGGCTGCCGACCTCCTCCTCGCCTTCCAGTAGGAAGATTACGTTGCAGGGTAGCCGGTCCGTAACAGCCAACAGCGACTCAATGCCAAGTAGCTGCGCAAAATGCTGCCCTTTATTGTCGCCTACGCCGCGGCCATAAATGCGTCCATTGCGGATCTCCGGCTCGAAGGGCGGCGATACCCATTCCTCTAGCGGATCGGGCGGCTGCACGTCATAATGGCCGTAGAGCAGTATCGTCGGAGCGCCGGGCGCGTCGTCGCGCCGGCCATAGACCATCGGCCAGCCGGCTGTGTCGATCAGCCGCCCTTCCATGCCCAATGCGTTCAAGCGTTCACGCAGAAACTGCGCCACCTCCATAATGCCCACGCCATGTGCGCTGATGCTTGGCTGCGATACATAGTCGAGCAGGCGCTGGATGAACGCTTCCCGCTGTGCGTCGACGTGTGCAAATGCGTCTCTCAGAAGATCCTCCGTTGCCATTTTCTTTCCGTTTCTAGGAGCGCTGGTTTGTATTTGAGTCAATGGCGAAAACGATGATCACGCCCTCATGCGACGGGCGGCGCCAGACGCAGTACACAAGGTACATGCGCCGGTTCCGCCAAGCGTAACATGCCATAGCCGATCCCGGCCAATCCCAGCATTAGCCCGGGCATCTCCACGCCCGACGGCCCGCCGCACTGCCACCCGGTCCGCTCAATGCTGGATAATACCTCCCCGGCAAGCCGGTTAGCTGCGTCACGCCAGCGGCTCTCGTCCAACACGCGGCTCGCTTCCAACAACAAATCCAGCGCCCCCATATCACCATGACACAAAGCGTGCGTATGGCCAAAGCCATCTTTCAGTGTCGTATCCAGCGCGGTCTGAATCTCTGTGATCAGCGCCGGATCTTCCAGTCGGTCAAGCGAACACAGCCGCGCCAGCCCAATGCCGGATGCGCCGTGGCACCAGGCCGTCACGTTCCGCCCGGAGCCGGCGCTCGATTCGTCATCGCCGGAAGCGCGCAGGTCAGGCCAGTTGCCAGTCTCCGATATGAAGAGACTCCGCTCATAGGCGATAGCCTGCCGCGCTGCATCGCGGTATGTCTCATTGCCTGTTTCTGCCCACAATTCTAGCAGCGCCCAAGAAATGCCGGCGGCTCCTGCCGAGAACCCAGCAAGGGGCGTCTCGCCGTGCCGTCTGATGCGCCAACCGGCGCCGCTTGCCATCGGCAGCGCCGACGCAACCAGTTGCTCGCCGCAGGCAATCGCCGCCGCCACAGCCGCTTCGGATGGATATCGCCTGTGATAGGCAAGCAGCGCAGCGATGGCGCCGGCGGAGCCGCGCACCACATCATAGGTATCGTTGCGCTCGATGAAGCCCGCCAGCGTCTCCACAACCTGAGCGGCCTGATCCCGCACCGTCTCATCATCCCACAGCGCTGCCAGGTGCGTCAGCGTATACAGTACGCCGCCCCATCCTTCGAAGGCGCCGATCTCAGGCAGGCCGGGGCGCAGGAGTTCGGCGTGCAGCCATACCGTGCGCCAGGCTCGCCGCGCCAGTTCCGTATAACGCTCTTCACCCAGCACTCGACCGGCGTAGGCCATATACAGCGCAATGCCCGGCGTCCCGCTATAAAGGTCATTGCCCAACGGCGTAATCGACCAGTACTGCTCGCCCATCGGCTCAAGCCCGATCCAGGCGGCATCTTCTTCGCCGTAGATGGCGCTTGCGGCCAGGTGATCGGCGATGCCGCGCGCTGCGTCCAAGAGCCGATGACGGAGTTCGCCGCCGCTGTTGTCGTCCAACTGGTGAGTTGTCGCCGGCGGCCGGTCAATCCCTGGCGCAAGCGTGCCCAGCGAAGCTCGTATGATCCACGACTGCCGGCGCATGTCCTGCTCGCTTAACGCTTGCACTCGTCGCCGTACAATCGCCATCCCCGTATCGCTCAGCACGCCGCCGATGACCTGGCCCTGTGCGCCGTACAGGTCGCGCGTCGACGGCTTCGACGTGAAGAGAGGGATGTCACCCAAAAGGATATCATCGCGCTCCACCCCGATAACTGCGGCCAGATACGGACGCCCCGGGGCCGCGATCCACAGCCGGTCCAGAAACAGATCGCGGTCAATCGCATCGCGCAGCAAGTCCGGATGGAAGCTCTCGAACAACAACTGCGCATAGGTGCGCGTAGGCCGCAGCAAAATCCGAATCTCGTCCTCGGCGAATCGGGCGAGCGGTCCGTCATCTGCCAGCAGGTCGCGCTTATGCGCTTGCAACAGCCGATACATCCCTACGAACCCGGAGACGATGCTGTCTACGTGGTCGACGGCGCTGGTCTCCTGCCCGTCGAGCGAGGGGCGGTTGGCGTCGCCAGGCAACTCGAAGCGACGGCGCACAAAGTGCATGGCGTCAGTGCCCGCATCGGTGGGTTCTGGGATGCGGTCCGGCGACAACTGGCCGGGGCTGCCGCCCAACCCGCTAATGTCGATGCCGTCGTAATCCTCTCCCGACCAGATCCGTACTGGCAGCATGCCAACCTGCATCACAGATTCGGACATGGCCTTCTGTGCCGCGGCATCCGCCACTGTCACATCAAACGCGTCGGCCAATGAGTTGAAGAGCGTCTCCAGGTCAATCAGCATCGGGTGTTCACCCGCGGCGATGATGTTCTCCAAGTGAAAATCCGTGGAGTTCAACGCATAGAGCAGCGCCAGATACGCGCCATGCCGCTGGTAGAAGCGTTCAATCTCCGCCGTCGAACTGCACTCGCTCTGCGCCACATACTCGACCCAGCCGTAGTCGCCCCGATCCAAGATGCTCATCGTGAGCAGCGGCGGCGTACAGCCCCATTCATTCACCTGTTCCAACAGATCTTGAAAGTGAGCGTCAATCGAGAGAGACTTAGGCTTATACACAATGCGATAGCCCGAATCAAACTCCGCGACCATCACCGAACGACCGCCGCGATGCGTATCGCCGGCGCCGCCCAGGAGTAATGCAAGCGGCCCTGGGTCCTCCGTAAGCCTAAAGACATCCCGGATCTTCTCCCAGTCCGCGCAGAGGCGGCCAAGGAACTCCAACGAGACATCTGCCCACCGCATAATGCACAGCCAGAGTTGCCGCGCCAAGACCGGGTATTCCGCCAATATCTCAGCCGACCGTTCGGGGCTGCGCAGACCATCGACGAAACTGGCGAACCGTTCGGCAGGCGTTTCGCCCTCCAGCATGCCCTGCAGCCGCGCTACGTTCAACTCAAGCGCCATCGTGCGACCCAAGCGCATCAGGAGCGGTTCCGGCAAGTTCATCAAGAAAATGTCTTCGATAGTCTCAGGGTCGAACGGCAGCGCTGCGTACCGCCCCGCCAGGTCGGCAAAGCCGGCGCGCAGCCGGTTACAAGCCTGGTCGATCATCGGCTGAACCAAGTCCAAGAAGCCGAGCATCTCCTCGCCGGGAAGGTAACCGGCATACGCGGAAGCCGGACGCGAATAGGCGTCGGCCAACGCAGTCAGCCAGTCGGGAGGACGCCCCGAATCGTCCATATGAACCTGAATAGCCTGAACCGGGGTGCTGAGGATCTCTTGGAATTTTACTTCGTCCAAGTTGTCTATAGCAAGCCGCTGCGCCAGAAACGCCTCATCGCTGAACGGCCACTGATTCCGCCAGCGCTCCAGCCGTCGTTGGCCGCGCGCATCGTCGCGTTCACCGTTATGGCCCGCGGCTTCTCCGAGCAGCAACGCCGCTCGTTCGCTCAACGTCAGCGCTTGGCGCCAGGAAGGAGAAAAAAACAGCGAAGAATCCATGAGTTCCACCCAACGACTAGACAACAGGAGCGCCGGTCTCTCCGCTAGAGGGCCGATCTGCCGGAACCTACCGCCGACTCGTCTCGCATCACTGCGTTCCGGTTGGCTTTACGGCATCCCGCCTTGTACAGAAAGACCAGCGCCCGGTCGGAGCGCGAAGCAGGTCACCAGTTCCTGATGAGCCCTCGCTAAACCGGCGTACCGGTCTCACGCCTGCTTCGCGCTGGATAGCGACACACATCCTCGTGCGCCAAGCTAGCCCCTATCGGCCGATCGGCTTCAGCCTCCCGCCTAGAAGGGGGAGCGGCGCCACGTGTAACTCGGACGACGGGACCACGGCCGCCACGAACCCGACGCGGACTGCGAAGGATTGGACGAAGCGGACCGTGACGGTGCGGACGAAGCTGACTGCGACGGATTCGACGATGCAGACCGCGAAGACATCGAATTCGACGAAGCAGACTGCGACGAGTTAGACGACGCAGACTGTGACGAATTCGACGAAGACGACTGCGATGACGCCGAAGACGGTCGCTGCGATGACATGGATGAAGGCCGATAGGAGGGCTGATACACATACTGCTGCCCGCCCGTAGCCATATCCAATTCATCGTCGGTCAGTTCGATCGCGCCAGCCGGGTTCTCCGGCAGCTGCGACTTTTCTTCCTCGCTCATGGAGGCCCGGTATTCCGGGTCCTTCCAGGCTCGGATGATCTTGTTGTGCAACATAGGTACTCCTCCTTATGCGCGCAACTTGCGAACTGCACCAGGGTGTGGCTGGATCGGAACGTCCGATCCTAGCGTCGTATCTTGATCGTGAACGAGTGTTGCATAGACCCCGCCGAGGGCCAGCAGGTCCTCATGCACACCGCGTTCAACGATGACGCCCTCATCTAGCACGAGGATCAGATCGGCGTTGCGAACTGTGCTCAGCCGGTGAGCGATTACGATGCGCGTACAATCGAGATCGCTCAGGTTCTGATCCACAATGCTCTCGGTTATGGCGTCCAGGTTACTGGTCGCCTCATCAAGCGCCAATATGGCCGGGTTATGCGCCAGCGCACGCGCGATGGCGATTCGCTGGCGTTGCCCTCCGGCTAAATCGACGCCTCCTTCCGCAATCACAGTGTCATACCCCATGGGCATGGCCATGATCTCGTCGTGCACGACCGCTAACTGCGCGGCATGAACGATCGCATCCAACGGCAGGTCCGGGTCGTGCGCAGCGATGTTACGCCGGATCGATCCGCTGAACAACGAAGGCGTCTGCAACACCACGCCGAATTGGCTGCGCAGAGACCGGTAGTCCATGCCCGCCAGCGACACGCCGTCGTAGAAAATTTCGCCCTCGTCCAACTCATGCAACCCCAACAGCAGCATAGCCAACGTGCTCTTGCCCGACCCCGTGCGGCCCACAATGGCAATCTTCTGCCCCGGGTACACGTCGAACGACACGTTGCGCAAAGCCCACGGCGCATTGGGGTGATACCGGAAACCGGCGTTACGCACCTCGATCCGCCCGGTTAGCTTCGGAGCCGGCGCAACCGTCTGCGCGTCTTGCTCCGGCGAG
>Ga0334887_1001708_pt1 | contig 27532 bp, 19 predicted proteins | sample GraSluR1_MG_10_FD_207217 | JGI IMG/M metagenome (GOLD analysis project Ga0334887, IMG submission 207217) | Sludge microbial communities from methane-producing bioreactor in Wageningen University, Netherlands - Granular Sludge_18_07-R1 | ecosystem: Engineered > Bioreactor > Anaerobic >...
TACCTGGTCTCCTACCAGACATTGGTGGATGGTACCCACGATTATGTTAAAGAGCATGTCAACATGGCCATGGAGCAAATCAATCACCGTTTTTTGCGTATCAATGCCATTATGACATTGATTGGCAGCACAGTTGAGGTTACTGAAGAACAGGGAATTCTGTTAGACATCCCTTATGTACAGGCGGTTATGCAAAATTTCCCCTACATCGAAGGTGTGATGGTGCTGCGCAACCGCCAAACGGCTTATATGTACATGTCTGATCAACAGAAGATGCAGGTAGAATGGCTGCCGGCAGGCATTTCGGCTGGAATAGAAGAAAGTTTGTTTGTTGCCTGGCAGGAAAACCGCCGCGATGATGGCTTTGTTCTGTCGCGGCTGGCGCTGCAGGGTGAACAAAAATTAGTGATCTTCCAGGCAATAGGGCGGGATGGCAGTGACGGCTACAACGTTGTGATCCTTAACAGAAATCTATTTGAGGATATCGTTTTCTTTGATCCAGGCAATCAATTATTCTTTGACGGCCGTGATAGCTACTGGCTTGGGACAGCCCTTGAGCCTGGCGATGAGGAAACCATGCAATGGCTCTCGCAGCAGGACGTATTCAAAGAATCCTGGGGTGTTTTTGGTGAAAAAATGTATTTCTTGCAGCCGATCAGGGCAAGCAGCATGTCACTGGTTTTCTCAGAGGATGTCAGTGCTGTTCTGCAAGGATTGGGCACTTTACTTACCAATGTGATTATTGTGGCTGTCATCTGGATCATAGCTTTGACGATTGCCTCCGTCTTTTTTTTCAATTGGCTGACAAAACCTATCCGTGCCCTGCAAACCGACATTGCAGATCAAGTTGATTCAGGCTTCCAAGCTGAAGTCACTGATAAAAAATTGGACGAACTGCGAACGCTATGGGGGCGGTCGATCTCAATCCGCGTTGCTGCATTTCTGTATCTCGTTGCGGCGTCATTGTTACCGGTCTTATTCCTGATCGGTTACCTGGTGGTGGGTGTGCGAGATTTAGAGCGTGATGAATTGGGGGCAGGGATCAACCATGCGGTTACCAGCACCTCAAATACCATTACCAACCGGCTGAAGAATTATGACAATTCCATCAGGTATCTGGCAGATCACCCAACACTGGAAGATGGGCTGAGTCAGGTCAATCGCAGCGGCTCTGTGCTGGCGTTTCGCGAAGCCCTCAATACTGAGGTCGTACCTGGTTTGAGCTATGAGCAGGATGTCCTCAATATCTCCGTAATCGCGCTTAACAACCGCATGATTTACAATGTGTCACAGGCAGATCGCATGGTGCAGGAAGAAGAAGCCAACATTTTTACCGCTGGTGTGGCTCAACCGGTCGATGAGGTGGTCTTAACGATTGGCGAAGATGTGTTCCAGAATCGCTATTTGCGCTTTACAACCAATGTGTACGATGACAATGGTGATTATCAAGGTTTGTTGATGCTGGATGCCAACCTGGCGGTATTTTATAACATGGTTTCTTCGTTGGAAGCCAAATACGGCAGCCGTTCTATGATCTTTTGTGATAATCAGGAAATTGTGCGGTCGTTTCCAGCGGCGCAGAGTGCGTTTGCCACTGCGCTGACCAATCTACTGCAGCGTGAAAGTGGAGAGGTTTTCATCGGTTCGCGCGATTATTTGTTCTTCAACGAAGATTTAAGATTCGGCAACTGCCGCATGCTGACAGCCGTCGGGCTTGACCAGATTCAGTACATGGTGGTGCAGCCGCTCCTCACAAGAAACCTGATTCTGGTAGTGCTCTTTCTGGTAATTATTTCGGTGATGGCAGAGCGCTTTTCTTTCTCAGTCACTCGCTCTATCATGCGGTTGCAGCATGCCATGGGCTATGCCGAGAGCGGATATTTCATGACCTACCAGGTGCCGCGCACCAGGGATGAGATTGAACAACTGGGCCGTGACTTCAACTTGATGATCAAACAAATCCGCCAGCTCATTCACGACAACCAGCTGGCAGCCATCCATGAGCAGGAAGCCCGCATCAACGCTATCGAAGCGCAATATAACGCCATGCAGGCGCAGATCAACCCGCACTTTTTACACAATGTACTGGAAACCATCCATTACATGATCGTGCTGGAGGATTCGCGGGCGATAAAAATGGTGCAATTACTGGGGAACCTGTTCCGCATCGGGGTGGGCAAGGGCGAACGCTTTGTCAAGATTTCGCAGGAAGTTGAGCATACGCTGCTGTACACGCAAATCGAAAACATCCGCTTCATGAACCGGTTTCAGGTAGAAACCAACATTGACGAGGCCATGACTGATTTGTTTACCGTGCGTTTTATCTTGCAGCCGATCGTCGAAAATGCCATCCGCTATGGGCTTGAGATGGCACAGGAAGATGCCAAGATCACCATTAAAGGGTGGATGGAGGGAGAAGATGTTTACCTCTCTATCAATGATAACGGCGTGGGCATGAGCCCTGATCGGCTGGCAGAAGTTCAACGAATTATCAGCGGTGGCTCCAGCGCAAAAAGTATCGGTTTGCAGAATGTCAATCAACGCATTCGCATGACCTTTGGAGAGAACTATGGGATTCAAATAGACAGCCAACTCGACCTGGGCACCATTGTGATCGTCCATCTGCCCAGACTGACCACCCGCCGACAATTTGAAGAGTGGGTGGCAACGTGAAAAAGGTTGATGGATGTGGCGTGAACTATTTCGTTACTCATCCAATCACAAGTCAACTGAAGCACCTCTCAGGTTTGCCCCTTCCACATCTCTCCCAATCTCACCATCAAACTCTACGACCTCTTCTTTTTTCCAGTCAATGGCTTTAATTTTGTCGTAGAAACCGGGCACAGGGGTTGGTTGAGAAAACGACAGACGGTTATTCAGTTGTGGTTAAGACCCCTCTATGTTCACTTTTGGTGCTGTGAACACTCAATATAAGTGCGTCACACACCCGCAGGGGGGCCATTCCCTCGAGGGAAAATCCAAAGACCCTCGCGCGGCGGCACGGGGCGTGGATTCGGCCCATGGACGGTTATTTACCCTCAATCCTCCATGTGGCGAATCATCAGGCTTTGGAAACAGTGGTATTGGCGAGGTATTCATTGAGGAACCTGTCCTTGGCACTGATTTCTTTGGTTAGATATTTTGGCTGAGAGAGTCCACCCAAGTTACCTGTTGGTCATCAATCATGACCATTTCTTGTTGAGAACTGCGGTCCATTGCTGCAGCTATGGATCAAGGCTGATTTTGATTTTCCGTATCGGACAAAACATCTTAAAAATTCCGGCTTTAGCTGCCAATGTACCGCCTCACCCCCTTGTTTATTGCCGAAAAGTTGCTTATGATGGTATTATTCGGAAATAAATATTACCGAATAATGCATAAGGAGTAAAAATGGCTTACGAGGGTTTTGACGAATTGGATCACCGGATCATTCAACAACTGCGTAAAGATGCCCGCATGTCTTCGACAAAAATTGCCCCCATGGTAGGAGCCAACGAACGCACAGTGCGCAACCGCATCGACCGCATGATCGCTTCGGGGGCAATCCGCCTTACCGCGGTGGTAGAGCCAAAGGCATTTGGCTACACTATCTCGGTAGACATCTTTTTGGAAATCGCGCCCGAGTTGGAACAAGACATCATCACACGGCTATTGGCCATGAATGAAGTTTCCTATCTTGCCTATGGCACCAGCACTAATGAAATATCCATCGAAATGCGGCTGCGCGATACCGAGCAGGTCGGGCATGTGTTGCGCACCATCCTGCCTTCCATCCCGGGGGTACGTGTCAAAGGCTATGCTTTGGTGCCGGGCATATTGCGCAATATCGATGAATGGATGCCACCCCCCTCCGCCTTTAGTGGTTAAACCCAGGCAGCGATGCCTGTTTACAAATCAAGGAGAATGCCATATGACCAAACATTTTATTGAAATCAATGATTTTTCGAAAGAAGACATCCTTGACATGCTGGAGACCATCCGCATGATCAAAGAAGCTGACAAGCAGCACTGCACACCACAGCTGCTGGCAGGGGCTTCGTTGGCGATGATCTTCGAAGAACCCTCAACGCGCACCAGGGTGAGTTTTGAGGTGGCGATGAGTGAGTTGGGCGGCAATGCCCTGTATCTGAAACCGGGTGAAATTCACCTGGGTGTACGTGAATCGCTGGGCGACACGGCCAAGGTTTTGTCGCGCATGTGTGATGTGGTGATGATCCGCGCGCTCAAACACCATACGGTTACCGGGTTTGCGGAAGCCGCTACGGTTCCGGTGATTAACGGCCTGACCGATTTCAACCATCCCACCCAGTGCCTGTGCGATGTGTTCACCATGATCGAACATATGCCGGCTGGCAAAAAGATGGAAGACCTGCAGGTTACTTTTGTGGGCGATGCTACCAATGTGCTTTCTTCTTTGATGTTCATCTGCACGCGGCTGGGCATGAAATTCACCCATGCAGCCCCCAAAAAATACCAGAACCCGCAATGGTACAAGATTGCCGAGGAAAATTGCAAGGTGTCAGGCGGTACGTTGACGGTGACCGAGGACCCTGCTGCAGCGGTGGCAAACGCTGACTTTATTTACACGGACCTGTGGTGGTGGGTCGACCAGGAAGACCAGATCCCGGAACGCCGGGCGGCTTTCATGCCCAATTACCAGGTTTCTATGGATATGCTGCGCAAAGCCCCTGCCCATAGCAAGGTAATGCATTGTCTGCCGGCATCACGCGGGGTGGAGGCCACCGATGAGGTACTTGATTCGCCGCAATCGATCATCTTCGACCAGTCAGAAAACCGCCTGCACACCGAAAAAGGGCTGCTGGTTTGGTTTGTCTATCCGCGTTTGAAACGCCCTACCGCTGCCTTGCAGATGTACCACCAGGCGAAAATCGAGGCTTTCCTCGATAAAAAATTATTCTGAGTAAGGAGTTGAAAATGTCTGAAGCAAGTTCTACCAAAGGTTTCAAACGTGTCATGCGCAGCCTGGACATGACCCTGTTCACGGTCTGCGCCATCCTGGTGATTGATACCATCGCCCCGTCGGCGGCCATCGGCCCTTCGACGATCAGCTGGTGGATCATCACCTTGTTGTTGTTCTTCATCCCCTATGGTTTGATCACGGCTGAATTGGGCACGACCTACCCTGAGCAGGGCGGCCTGTATGTGTGGATTAACCGCGCTTTTGGCGGTCGCTGGGCCGCACGCACCACCTGGTTGTATTGGATCAATGTAGCGCTGTGGATGCCGGCGGTGTACATCCTGTTTGCCGGCATGTTTGCGCAACTGTTTGCACCGGACCTGGGTTTGTGGGCGCAAATTCTGATCGGTATTGTGATGACCTGGATCACGGTGGCGATTGGTTGTGTGACCCTGGAAACCTCCAAATGGGTTCCCAATATTGGCGCCATTTTCAAAGCGGTGATCATGGTGGTGCTTGGTGTGGCAGGTTTTGTGTATGCTTCCCGCAATGGCATTGCCAATGACCTATCCTTAAGCGCCCTGCTGCCCAAATGGGATGCCGGTTTGTTCTTCCTGCCGGTGATTGTCTATAATTTTATGGGCTTTGAGCTGATGTCGGGGGCAGGAGAAGAACTGAAAGAACCTGGCAAGACCATTCCGCGGGCTATCATTCTCTCTGGTATTTTGATTGCTGTCTTCTATTTGCTTGGCACCGTCGGTATGCTGGTGGCTTTGCCCCTGGATGACCTGGGGCTGGTGGAGGGCATCATTGATACCTTCCTGATCCTGTTTGGTGAAGGTGGTCTGGGTGGTGCGTTTGTGGTCGTGTTGGGCATCATGGCACTGTATAGCTTCTTTGCCAATATGGTGACCTGGACCATGGGCGCCAACAAAACCGCTGCCGAGGCGGCTGGTGATGGCGAACTACCCAAGGTTTTTGGCAAGCTGCATCCGGTTAACAAAACCCCGGTGAATGCCTTTTTGATCACCGGTATCGTTTCTACGATCGTGATCATTCTGTATGGGTTTATGGCCGGTACCGCCGAGGATCTGTTTTGGACCTTGTTCGCTTTCAGCTCGATGGTCTTCCTGCTGCCTTACCTGGTCATGTTCCCCGCCTATTTGAAACTGCGCGACAAAGACAAAGATATTGAACGACCCTACCGGTTGAAAGGGCCACGCTGGTTCCTGGCTTTGTTGGTGGTGATTTGCGAGCTCTTTATTGTCCAGGCGGTGGTCTTCTTTGTATGGGTGCCTGGCGAGCCTGTCGATTGGGCATTTGCCGCGCCGGTTCTGATCGGTGTGGTGTTGACCCTGGTGGTGGGTGAGTTTTTGATTAAACCAGCGCAGAAATAAGGTCGCTTTCCGATGTAAAAGCATTGCTGCCATGCCTTCTGTGGTTTTCTTTGGAAGGCATGGCAGCATAATCAAACAGAGTGAGAGGAGTTGTCGATGTATACAACATTTGAGAGCACACCCAGGTCTGATGGGTTTCGCATGCCGGGTGAATTTGAGTTGCATGCCAAAACCTGGATGCTATGGCCGGAACGGAACGATAACTGGCGCATGGGCGCTAAACCTGCGCAATCCACGTTTGTTGAGGTAGCCAATGCCATAGCGCAATTTGAGCCGGTCAGTATGGGGGTCAGCCGCGCCCAATTTCAACATGCGCGGCAGATGCTTCCACCCCAGGTGCGGGTGGTCGAGCTATCCTATGATGATGCCTGGATTCGGGACTGCGGCCCGACCTTCGTGATCAATGACCAGGGAGAGGTGCGCGGGATTGATTGGGTGTTCAATGCCTGGGGCGGTTTAGTCAACGGGCTATATTTTCCCTGGGAACAAGACGACCTTGTGCCGCAAAAAGTGCTGAATATTGAAGAGCTGGGCCGCTACCGGGCGCCGATCGTGCTGGAGGGAGGGTCTATCCATGTTGATGGTGAAGGGACCCTCTTCACCACCGCTGAATGCCTGTTGGACGAAGGCAGAAATCCGGCATTGAGTCAGGCTGAAATAGAGACTGTGCTGGCTGAGTATCTTGCCATTGATAAAATCATCTGGCTGCCGCGCGGCGTATTTAATGATGAAACCAATGGGCACGTCGATAACATTATGACAGTAGCCCGCCCGGGCGAGGTGATTGTGACCTGGACAGATGACCCGCAAGATCCGCAGTATGAGATATCACGCGAAGCCTACGAAGTACTGGTACACGCCCAGGATGCGCGCGGGCGTACGTTGAAGGTGCACAAAATCCATCAACCGGATCCGGTGTTGATCAGCGAAGAAGAAAGTCAGGGCGTGGATGCTGTCGACGGCACCCTGCCGCGTCTGGCAGGTGACCGCATGGCGGCTTCTTACATCAATTTCCTGATTGTCAATAACGGCGTGGTTGTGCCAACCTTCCGTGACCGCCATGACCAGGCGGCGTTATCAGCGCTGCAGGAAATCTTCCCTGAACGCAAGGTGGTGGGGGTGTATGCCAAAGAAATCCTGTTGGGCGGCGGCAATATCCATTGCATCACCCAGCAACAGCCTTTGGGAAAGGCGGGGTAAGGAATGAATTTCACCCAAAATGATTCCATCACCTGGATCATTGCTGCCATCCTGTTCTTCTTCCTGATCCGGTTGCTGGTTGGCTACCTGGCTTCACGCAAGGTAAAAACATCCGATGATTATGTCGTGGCGGGGCGGCGCCTGCCCATCTATCTGGCGGGCGCATCGATCATGGCTACCTGGTTTGCTGCCGAAACCATCATGGGGGCCAGTTCGGCTGCCTATCAGTGGGGATTCCAGGGGGTGGTGTTTGATCCTTTTGGGGCTGTGCTGTGCCTGGCACTCTCCGGTTTCTTCTTCATTCGCATTATGCGCCGCGCGCGTTATATGACCGCCATCGATTTCTTTGAGCGGCGCTTTGGCAAAGGCATGGCGCTGGCGGGGTCAATCACCCAGTTGATTGCCTACTTTGGCTGGACCGCTGCCCAAATTGTGGCCGGCGGGGCGATCGTACAGGCATTGCTGGGCTGGCCGCTCTCGATAGGCATGTTGTTTGTGGCGGTGGTGGTCATTTTCTACACCATGTTGGGTGGTATGTGGGCAGATACGCTGTTGGATTTTATGCAGATGTTCCTTACCTCAGGCGGCATCCTGCTGATCTTCTGGACGGTGATGTCGCAGGTGGGGGGCTGGCAGCAGTTCCTGCAGAACACCACCGGAGCAATGTTTGTTTCGAACGCCTTCACCATATTGCCAGATGCCACTGAAGGGTATCTGGGGTATACGGGCTTGACCGGGTGGCTCTACTGGCTGGCGGCCTGGATGGCGGTGGGCTTGGGCAGCCTGCCTGCCCAGGATTTGATGCAGCGTTCTATGTCGGCCAAGAATGAAGCCACAGCGGTGCATGGTACCTACCTGGCTGCCTTGCTGTATGGCGGTTTTGGCATCCTATCGCCCTTGCTGGGCATTGCCATGTACCTGCTGCTGCCCGCTCTCACCCCCGCACAAACGGAATACCTGGTGGTGTATGCCGCCATCGAATACCTGCACCCGCTGCTGGCGGGATTGTTCGTGGCTGCCTTGACGTCTGCTTTGATGAGTACCTCAGACAGCTCTATTTTGGCGGGGGCATCCATCTTTTCAGAAAATATACTGCCTTATTTTCAGCGAGAAATCTCCGACAGAAGCAAGCTGCGCTGGACCAGGGCGATGGTGGCGGTGATTGGCCTGATCAGCCTTTCGATTGCCTTTTTCGCGGCCACCATCTATAAGCTGGCCATCTTCGCCTGGACGGTGTTGCTGGTGGGACAGGTGGTGCCCTTCGTGTTGGGCATCTATTGGAAGAAGGCCAATCATTGGGGTTCATTGGCTGCCTTTTTAGGAGGGTTTATCAGTTGGATCATCGGCATTCTCCTGTACCTGCCGACAGCCCTGGCTGCCTGTGCGGGCGACCTGGAAGTGGCTTTGTGGGACGCCGGTTACATCGCATCGGTGCCTGCCGTGGTATTTTCGCTGGCAGCCATGGTGATTGTCTCGTTGGCCACCCAGAAGCAAGATCCGCCCAAAGCCTTGCAAGATGTGGATGGCAACCCGTTGCTCCTGGAAAAGCGCCTGGGTATTTTGCCGCCCAAAGACCTGTTCTGAGCGGTGCAAATTCATAAAAAAACAAACCAGGCGGTTAACGCTGGCTGGTTTGTTTGGGGAACAAACAATAAACCGCGATGGGAAGACGCCGATTCAAACTTTTGAAGAATGCAAACATCTGGCAACTGAAAAGCAATTGGATCACTTTTTTTTCCATGATGGGAATGCGGAAGATGACAGTCTATTTTTCCTGACAGGTTCAGAATAATTTCCTCGTGCCAGATCAAGTCTTGGCTAATACACTTCAACCATACTTATCGCGAAGCCGTATTGGATGCTTATTTGTTTGATTCCCTGGAGGAGGTGCGCAGTATCACGGAAGATTGGTTAGAAGAATACAATGCAATTCGCGCCCATGGGTCGCTTGGCGGAGTTCCGCCCTATCAATATCAACACCCCGGCTAAATCCTGGCTGCCAGGTACAGGATGGCAAACTCCACTGCAATCAACCAGGTGTAGAAGTGCCAGACACGTTCAGGATGGTCTTTTGCGTGTTTTGACACCACCTCGAACGCCAGCCGGATCAACACCAGGTAAACGATACCCATCGGCAGGATGAAGCCCTGGCGCAGCAACAGAAGCAGGCGCGGGACATCACCGCCCGCCCAGAAATAGGTGAACAGGCGCGTCAACAGCGCTACCAGCGCGCTGAGCGGTACAAACGCAAACAACCCCGCAGCCAGCCACAACCCATACCCGATGATGGCATTGCGGTGTTGGGTAAGGAAGGTTCTCATCAGTGGCCCCCCTGCGCGGTGACGCAGCGGTATGGGTGCCAGTAGACATCCCGCCCCCGGCTCTGGCTGGCTTCGATCCCCAGGTAGAGGCCGGTTTCCTTGAGCGCCAGCGGGTCAAACCCCTCCAGGTTGGGCAGATAGGCATCCGGATTGTCGGGCAATTCCCACCATGCCACCGGGAAGAAACCGTCTTCATCGCCGGGCACCACGGCAAAGTGCAGGCGCGAGGTCAGGTCAGCGCCGGGCAGATCGACCGCGCCCTGGTAGCCGAGCAAGTCGCCCTGTTTGACCGGGTAGCCGCTGAAACTATGAGGGAACCGGTCAAGGACATACTGATCACTGGCATTCCACGGGTTGCGCATAGAGCCGTAGAAACTCCACACCATTTGATCTTCGTCAAACGGGTCCGCGTGCTGGATGGCGACCGCACCCGACCAGCCCGGAAAGCGGTACAACATCCCATCAGCAACCGCATACACCGGGGTTTTGCCCCACGGCATCCCGCTGGCGATGAACGCCTGCTGCGCGTACCACAATGCCCCCATCGAACCACTGGTGGGTGCTGCCCAGCCAGATTCCGGCTGGCAATCGAGCACCGCGCTTGCTGGCAACCCCGCGCTTGCCGGCAGATACACAAACGTGTCTGCCAGGTAATGGGTTGCTGTGTAGTTATTCCACACCGCCCTGCGCATAGCGTCCGTCCAGCGCTCGCCATCCCATTGGTGCATCAGAATCAGGTCAAACTGCTGCTGCTCGATCTCCCTGACAAAATCATACTGCTCCCAGGTGCCATCGTAGTAGAGCTGCGTCATTTCAAACGGCTGCAGGTAGATGGATTTGCCGTTCTGCGGCAGCAGGTTCATCTGCTCTGTCAGCAGCACGCGCCCGGGCACGCCCGCGACCAGGGCTTCGATCTGCGCCAGTTCCTCCGTTTGTGTGCGGCGGTTCTGGATGTGGCTGGCTTTTTCCACCAGGTCAATGCGCAGCATGGTACGCATCTGGCTGACCACCAGCAATCCGACTACTGCCACCACGATGCCGTGCACAACCTCATGGTTGAGCCACTGGGCGTGTGCTTTCTTCTCGGTGCGCAGCCAGGCGAACAACAGCCCCAGCGCCAGCGCCATCGCCGCCACCAGTTCCAGCAGGTAATTGACGCTGGAACCGATCTTACCAACCGTGATCGCTGAGGCGGTGGCGCCCAGCAGGAAAGGCGCCGCCAGTTTCCACTCGTCGATGTGCCGCCAGCCAATGATAAAGAACACCAGCGCGATCACGCTGATGATGCGGAACGGCCCCCACAATTGATCGCGGAAATACCACTCCACCGTTTCCCAGCGGAAGGCATTCTGGTTCGCCACCCCGATATGCTGCCAGAATCCGCCTTCGGTGGTCACCATGAAGACGGCGAACAGCGCCCCCACCAGCAGCAGGGTGATACCCGCCAGGTAGAAAGCCCGTTTCCAATCCTTGAACAGTAAATATACGCCGCAAGCAAACGGCGCCGCCAGCAAGTAGGATTGGCGCGTATAGGCCGCCAGGGTTAGCAGCACCGCCACCGGTAGCAGCACCCATATATGCGCCTGCCAGCGCAGGAGCATATAAAGGGCAGCAAGCGCGAAGAACAACGCCAGGTTGTCCACGCGCATATAGCCGCCCCACTGGAACACGAAAGGGAAAATGAGAAATATGACCGCCGCGGTCAGCGCCGCCAGCCGGTCATGGCTGCTGGTATACACGATCTGGAACAGGAAAAAAGCACTGCCCAGGGTGGAGAGCGCCGAGAGGATGCGCCCCGCCTGCAGTGAGGAGGATTCCCGGCTGTTGAACAGCGACAGGATGCCGGTGAACACCGGCGGGTAATTGGTGATCGTATAAGGCGGTTCTGTGATGCTGGTGGCATAGATGGGCTCCCCCTCCCGAATGCGCACCGCCTGATCCAGCAGCGGTCCCTCGCCGTAGTCGACACTATAAGGGAACGCTGCCACGATGACCATATTCACGACCACCACCAGCGCCGCCAACCCCAGCATGCAGTACAGCACAATCGTGATCCCTTTTTTCAACAAGGGGCTGATGGTTTTCAGGAACGTTTCCACGGCTGTTGGAGCTCCTCTGGCTGGTATGGCGGGCGGTTTTGACTCATTAACGAACACATCGTAGCAATTATACTGTACTCACTGCGTCTTTTCCCCCCCTGAATGCCCTGACAACGAGTACCCGCTTAATCCGTTTCCTCATCCAGGCGGTATTCCTGTTAAAACGTCCACAGCAGCAGGAATGATCAATTCTATGTCCATACAATCCCCTGATGCTGGCCGCTCCGTTTCCGTAGAACCCTTTGATTACACCGTTTATCGCCGTAATAGCCTGCCAAGACAAATTACTGTTTACAGTGCAGGCTTGCCTTTCATGCTCTTTGGATGAGCAATTATCTCACCGCCAGAAAAGATTGATACGCTCTTAGAGAGGTTACCACATTAAACCAAAAACGCCCTCTCATTCTTCGGATAGGAGGGCGTTTTTCACCAAGAAATTCTGATTAAACCGGTGCTTTGTTCAACACAGCCCCCAGTACATTGGCGCCTACCTGTTTCAGTTTATCGACCTGTTTCTGCGCCGTTCCTTTGCGTGTAAACCCATGCCGCACAACCACAACCACGCCATCTACTTTGGATGATAACGCCACCGCATTGGTAAACGTGAGCGGGGGTCCATCAATGATTACTACATCCGAGAAATATCGCAGATCACTAAGCATGGTAGAAACCTTGTCAGAAGTAGACAGATCCAAAGGCGAGGCCAGTGGCTGCCCGGCACTGACCACGCTCAGATGCTCCTGCCATGTCTTGAGTATATCACTGACCACAACGCTGCCGATCAACAAATCGGTTAGCCCTGGCTCATCTGCTGACATGCCGGGAATCCATTCTTGATGAGGATGTTCAAAATTGGCGTCCACCAACACAACTTCTTTGCTGCTTTTTGCCATCATCACCGCCAGGTGAGTGGCAATGAATGATTTACCTTCATCCGGTGAAGGGCTGGTGACCAGCAAAACTCGGGTGGGCTGTTCTCCCGCAGCAACCCCCAGGTTGATGCGCAGCAGGCGCATTTCCTCCGATAACTGCGGTGGTAACACAGGGAATTCCGTTGTCGACAGCGTGTCACTTTCCACGCTGTCCATGGCAACCGCTTCATTAGGAGAACGGAACTTGTGGGTCAGCCTGCCTGCCAACCCCCCAAAACGTTTGGCATTACGTGAACCTCGCCTGCCAATCCATTTTTTTACCGCGGGAATGGTCCCAAGCAGCGGCATCGACAACGCTTTGGTGACATCCTCCGCGTTCTTCACGGTGTCATCCAGCAAATCAAGCAGATAAGCAGCCACCGCCGCAATACCGCCTGCCGCCGCCCCGGCGATAAGAGTCATCATCAGCTTGCCCGGCCCAATTGGTTGAGATGGCAATGGGGCTGGTTCGATCACCGAGAGTGTGTTGATGGCGCCCTGCCCGGTATTGGCCATCAAGGCAGCATAGTTGCTCTGCATCTGCGAAAGTTTTGTCTGTAATACCGTGAGTTCACCCTGAATTTCCAGAATTTTCTGGGCGCTGTTGGTCTCAGTCAAAGCCCTTTCCGCAATTTCGATCTCTTCCAACGTTGTGCGAATATTTTCTTCCAAATAACTGATCTGTTCATTGATGAATTCTTGCTGCGCAGCACCTTGCTGCAAGTCTGAGGTCGGGCTGTAATTGATCAACTGACTTGCCAATACGTTGGCAACCGCTTGCGCCCGTGCCGGGTTGGTGTCGTTAACTACGATCTCAATAAATTGACTATTCGGCAGCGGATTCACGGTGTATTGCGGCAACCAACTCATGTCTAAGGCAGCTTGTACAGACCTTCTCACTTCAGCCTGCATGCCAATACGTGCATAGTAATTAGCAAGCTGCTGCGCCAGGTACACATCATTGCCGGTTGGATTGGTCTGGTACATCAGATTGCCGACTACCAGGGTGGTGCGGGTTTGATAGGTCAAAGGCTGTGCGTTTGCCACCACAAACGTTGTGCCGGCAGCAACGATGACAGCAGCAAGCAGTAGCCACCAGTAGTGGAGAAGCGGTTGGAGGTACGATTTTAGGTTCATTTTGCTATAGTCCCCGATGATTTTTGTTGGTTCAACTTTGTACGGTTTGCTTCAAAAACCTGATATGTACAAAGATGAAAGAAATGACACAACTTCCCAGATGGAGCAGGTGCAAATGGCATCTCAATGCAATTTCATGGATAGTTTTATGACGTCCCAGTTTGCCTGCAGTTCTTTACCTGCGCGTTCTCGCCACGTTGGAACGGGATAGAGGAAGCCCCATAAGAATGCTTTTATTACACTCATTATACAGAACATACCGCGCAATCCAAAGGCACGCCACCAGGGATACTGCTTTTGATAAAACAACATTTTGCCACGATACACCATCTTGCGCCGCTTCCAACGATTCATACTGCGTCCCCCGAAATGGAGTGTTGTGGCATGCGGCAGATAGACCACCTGCCAGCCAGCCTGGTGGAGCCGGTACTGCAAATCGACCTCATCACCATAAATAAAGTAGGTTTCATCCAGCAGCCCGACCTGGTCGAGGGCAGCCCTGCGCAGCAGCAGACAGGCAGAACTGAGCCAGCCAGCAGGCACAGGATGGTCGGCATCACGATGCGAAGGATAACCGGGGGCGAGTTTGTCTCCCAGTCCTGTCACGATAAGAAATTCCTCTGGGATTGTTGAAAATTTGGCATACCCGCCCTGGAAAGAGCCATCTTCATTCAACAATTTTCCACCCACAGCCCCGGCCTCTTCGTGTTCATTCAGATAATCAACCATCGCATCCAGTGCCGCCTTATTGACGATGGTATCGTTATTCAGAAATAAGACATATTTCCCCGAAGTGGCTTCAATACCCTGGTTGCTGGCTTTGCTCAGGCCTACATTCTCACCGTTCTCGATAATCATTACCCCTGGATATTCATCGCGCAGCATCTCCAGGCTGCCGTCGGTCGAGCCATTGTCCACCACCACCACATCGAATGAACACTTCAGGTTGCTGCCATACAGCGAGTCCAGGCATGGCCCCAGGTAGGCTTTGTTGTTCCAGCAAACCAGCACGATGGACATATCAGGAGGTTGTTTGTTTTGCAGTGCCAATTCTTGCCGTGCGAGAATTGTTTCAGCTTTCTTTACCTTTGTCATCACTCATTCCTCTCTGAATTGACGATCCATCTCCATGATCTCGTCATACGTACCCAGATCGATATAGGTGCCATCGGAAATCGGCACACCGCGGAACCGGTATCCTTCACGAATGGCGTTGTTCATGATCAGGGCAAAATCGGAGATCCCCTGTTTGTGGATACTCTCGTGCAGAAACTCTGTGAAACGAGGCCGCCAAATGATGCAGCCCCACATACGGGTCAAATCAGTTTGTTTGGGCTTGTCATCAATTTCGACCACTCTGTTGTCAGCATCGGTGCGCACCATGCCGAATTTCTCGGGCCTTGTGGTTTCAAACAACACAAGAATCACATCATCATCAGCCGAACTTTTTTGGTACCCCTGTGCAAACACATCATGCGGCCTCATAATGGTGTCGGCCATGCCGAAGAAGACCACCCTGTCCTTAACCAGATGATAGGCGGAATCCAGCGCGTGTGCCAAACCGGGTGAAGTGGACTGCCCCTGCCCCATAGCCTGCTCCTGCACCACATAGCTGATATCACAGCCAAAGCGCTGGCCACTGCCGAAATAGCCGATCAACTGATGCTTGGTCTCATTGATCACAAAAACGACCTGTTTCAATCCGGCGTTGACCATATTATCCAGCACAAACTGAGAAATCGGTTTGTAGTGGTTATTTTGAATCACCGGGTACAGCTCTTTGGGATAGGGCAAACCAAGTCGCATCCCTTTCCCTGCCGCCGGGACTAATCCAATCAATTCTTCAGTCATTGTTACCTCCCATTTCTAAATCTGATAAGCTGGAAAGTGGTTGCTGTTTCATGATTTGATGAATGGCAACCAGCCCTCCCAAAAAGAACCATGACAATATACTCGCTCGAATCCCATCTATACCGACATTATAGACAAATGGCAGGATCCAATCAACGAACAATCCCGCCACCAACGTACCCGCCAGCCCACCCATGGCGCCGTATACATAAGCCCGTTCAAATCCTTCCGGCACCCGGTCGATCAGGCTCCATCCCAACCGTGCAATTTCCCAAAAAACCCAGAAAAAGCACACCAGCCCGATCACTCCCGTCTGGGCAACAATGTCCAGATATTGGTTGTGCGAACTGAAGTTCACCCGCCAACCGAGAATGTCCTGCAAAGGTGTATACAAGTAATAATTGCCGAACCCCATGCCAAATAGCGGGCTGACAACTGACATCGTGATAATAATTTTCCAGGCCTCCAGCCGGGTCATTACACTGTATTGATCTGAGGAGAATGCTTCTTCCATCATAAACCATGCGCCAACCAGCAAAAATGGGGTAAGCCAAATTACGTGCTGTCTGTATTTCAACAACACGATAACCACAACTCCTGCCAGCGGAGGGATATAACCTGATTTCCAATCACCGGCGTGAAAAATTGCTATATACAAAACCCCAACCACAAGAAGCACTAAAATAATCCGCTTCACTGTGTGGAGCTGATTGTTAATTAAGGCCTGGCTAAAGGGAATAACCAGCATCCATACCCAAAACAGGCTGCCATTGAATGCCGAAAGATAAACGTAGCTGCGCATAAAAAACGCGACGCCTGGCACCCAGCGCGCTGCTATATACAAGCCCCCAATTCCAACAAACAACCACGTGAATGCTTTCAGCCAGCGCAAGTCCGTGATTATGTTGCCCAGAATCATGAAGGCAAGGGCAGAGATCAGAAAAATGGTGAGTCCGCCCAGTTGAGCGGTCAGCGGCGCATGAGAAGCCAGCGGCTGCCAGGGTAACTGACCGATAAAGAACGATAACACCGCACTGAGTGAGAAAAACAACAGGGCAGTGGTCGTGCGTGGATGAACAAAATGAATTTTCCGCTGTCGAATGACCATATCGGCAAACCACAATGCCGCCACCCCTGCCACACCCAGTATCACAGCATTCACACCCCCGGGTCCGGTGTAAGCAACAAAATAAGTCCCAATCAATATCGCAAGCAAACCCAACGCCGGCCATTGGATCAATGTGATCGCGCCGAGAATCCCAACCACACCAATTAAGACCAGCTGCAGATGATCCATTGAATCAAGCAGGGCAAGCATCATGCTGACAATCAGCACACCTGCAACGATACCCCAGCGGAGCCACCTGTTCACAATTGGGCCACGGAGAAATTCGCGCCACTTTCCAGGCTGCAGCAACTGACTCATTATGCCGAAGTTTCTCATCTTACGGCTGCCTCTCCATTCCGGATTTTTTTCCTACCCACTTTTTCTACTACCGCAAGGAATCCTGGCAGAACAGCCTGCCAGTCATACTGTTCACGTACCAATTGCAGTGCATCAGCTGCCAGTCGCTCACGCAGCGTGGCGTCACACAGCAGGTTTACCGTCTGGCGGGCGAATTCTTCCGGTGTATTACCGATCAGCAGGTGTTTTCCGGGTTGGGCATCCAGTCCCTCCGCGCCTTTGCTGGTCGAAACCACCGGGGTTCCCAGCGCCATGGCTTCGAGGATCTTCAACCGTGTACCGCCGCCCACCAGTAAAGGCACTACACTGACCCACGAACGTGCAAGCAATGGGTAAAGGTCATCAACAAACCCGGTTTGAACAACCCCCTGATAAGCTGGCAGCGGCAAGCCAGCCGGATCGCCGGTGATCGTCAGGCGCACATGCGGGATTTGCTCCTGGACCAACGGCAATACATACTCAGTAAACCAGATCATAGCCTCATAATTCGGGTGGTAGCAAAAAGACCCCGTGAATATCATCGTATCAGGTTCAGGCACCTCGTGGACATGCTCATACGAATGCACAGAAACCGCATTGGGAATCACATAAATATCTCCCTCAGAAACCAATGCCCTGAGCAAAGACCGTTCTTTCTCTGAAACCACCGTGCAAGTTTCACCCCGCAGCACGCCTGCCAAAAAACGCCGGTGCTTGTGCCAGGTGAGCGCAGCACGCATGCGCGCCATTCCCGTTGTTTTTTGATACTGTTCATAGAGATCACCCACTTCAATCTCTTCAAACAATACCGGCATATTGGTAAACAAATGACGATAGGCAGCCATTTGCCATTGTGAAAGTATCACAAGGTCAAAATCCTCCGCTAATAACGCTTGCCGGATCGTTGTCTCCATCTCAGCAGAATAGGTGTCGATCAAGGAGCGCGGTTGCGGATGGAAAAACCCCAACAGCGCTGGTAAGTGATTGGGTTGAAACTCCCGCCATGGCATCACCCGGACAGTTTCGCAGATAGACTGTAGTTCTCTCACCTTTGCCCCAGCTGGATCATCAGCGAAACTCAACAGATGTACCTCGTGATGATCCGCCAGACCGCGCAGCAGATTGCAAATGCGCAGCTTCGAGCCATTGTCTGTCGGGAAGGGAAACCATCGCGATAAGAAAAGGATTTTCATATGTGTCACTTATCCTGGTTGTCTACCCCAGCGGCTGCGCATGAAATCAAGCAGTCCCTGCCACATGGCATCCCTGTAGGCGCGCTTGTCACGCCACTTGGGACGCAAAGACCAACTCACCAATGTACGCAAAATGTCTGCCAAGGTATGAAGCCAGATTTTGGTTGGGGCGTGATGTTTTTTCAGCATCAGCAAACGATTGCGGGTGTTGTAATACATCAAGGACGGCTTCGGCACATAATTGCGCTGGACGCCTTTGTGCCACAACCTGGCCGCCGGCACATGCATGACCTTCCAGCCTGCCCTTGTGGCTCGCAAACACCACTCAGTCTCTTCCCAGTAGTAGAAAAAGCATGCATCGATCATCCCGACCGCTTCAATCACCGCATGGCGCACCATGATCGCACAGCCCGACACCCATTCCACCTGATGCGGCTCGCTTAGCTGGCCTTGATCCTGTTCATCCTTTGCCAGATGAGTGCTTTCCCAGTATGGACCCAGCATGCCCCCGCCCGATTGAATATAGTCAGGTTCATTGAAATGGTAGACCATCGGCCCGACGACCCCGATCTTTTCATCCTGTTCACCAACCTCAATCAGCCGTTCCAGGCAGTGAGCATCCAACACCGTATCTTCATTCAAGATAAACACCCAGTCGGCGCCTTTTTCCAGCGCCAGTTCGATGCCCACATTGTTGTTGCCGGCATACCCCAGATTCTCTGTCAGCGGGATGATCTGCACTTCAGGATACTGCGCCTGGATGGCTTCCACTGAGCCATCGCTGGAAGCGTTGTCCAGCACGATCACGTCATGATGAGGGTAGGTGTTCCCCAGCAATGATGCCAGACAAGCCAGGGTATCATCACGGCGGTTGGTATTCAGAATGACAGAAACAACATAGGGTTCTGGCAACATTTCCCTCAGGTTCTACCCAATCCAGGCGTGTGGGAAGTTCTTTTCCACTTCCACATGGGTGAACTTCTGGCTTGAACGGGCGCCATGCTGCTTGACCCATGCCGCCATTCTCTCCAAACCATCTTCCAGGTTACATAGGTCACTTTGAGCAAAGACACTGCGCACCTTATCGTGAGAAGCATAGGCTTCAATCACTTCATTGCGGGGCGGGAGGTTGGTGACATTTAATTCGTAACCCATGGCCGCCGCCACCGCCCGCGCCAGTTCATTGATCGTATAGGGTTGATCCGCGCCGATGTTGAAGACCTGATTATAAGCCCAGGGATAATTGACAGACTCGGCAATGACCGGCGCGACATCGCCGATATAGGAGAAGGCGCGTTTCTGTTCACCATCGCCAAAAACCGTCATCGGGCGGCCTTGCAGCAACTGGTTCATGAAGATGCCAACCACGTTGCGGTATTTATCACCGATATTCTGGCGCTCGCCATAGACATTGTGCGGTCGAAAGATAATGTAGTCCAGATCAAACATTTCCTTGCACACCCGCAGCTCCTGTTCCACCGCCAGTTTGGCGATGCCATAGGGATCTTCGGGATGGGCTGGTGTTTCTTCCGTCATCGGCAGCACCGGACTGGTGCCATACACAGCTATGGATGAGGTGAAAATGAAACACTTCACACCGTGATTAATGGAAGCATTGATCAAGTTGACGCTGCCGATGAGATTGTTGTTGTAATTGAAGACCTTGATGAAGTGGCTTAATCCTTCGGCGGCATAGGCAGCCAGATGATAGACGTAGTCGAACTTCTCTGCCACGAACAAGTCATTGATCAAGGCAACATCATTGATACTGCCCTGCACAAAACGTGCGCCAGCGGGCACATTATCTTCAAATCCCCCGCTGAGATCATCCAGTACTGTAACGTTCATACCGAGTTGCACCAATGATTCCGCCACATGTGAGCCGATAAAACCCGCCCCACCGGTTACCAAAGCATTTTCCATCGCTGTTACCTCCGTTTATAAATGGTGAATCATGTCTCTACTTGCTTATCCAGAATAATAAAAAACAATTAAACCTGTCTGTTTTTGGTTTTGATCAGACTTCTGTACAATTCTTCGATCTCATCCATCTCTTCAGATATGGTTTTTACCGGTTTGATGCCCTTTCTCAGCCTTTCTACAATGCCCGGTTCAGTCAGCACCCGCTCGATCTGCACCTGCAGATCACTGACTGAATCATATTGAAAAAGCAAACCATTGACATCATGTTCTATAAACTCAGCAATACCGCCCACGTTAGCGCCAATCACCGGTGTCTTGCTGGCGAATGCTTCCTGGATCACCCGCGGGTTGTTCTCGTGCCAGCGTGAAGGCACCACCAGCACATCAATCCCAGCCATCACTTCTGCCAACTGTTCACGGGCGAACGGGCCCATGAAATGAATAGGATCACCATTTCTTACCATTGCTTGCAAAGAGGCTGCATATGTGGGACCTAACTCAGCATTCCCATAAATAGAGAGACTGGCATTGCCGTTTGTTACAGCGCTCTGAAAGGCTGCAATCAGGGCATCTACACCCTTGATTGGGATCAACTGCCCGACATAACCGAATCGAATTGCATCACCAGTTGTTTTCTCGGTCGAACCATTTAACCAAGACAGATCATGACCTGAGTGAATTACCCGAACCGGCGAAGAGAAAATCCCATTATCCTCAATCACCTTCGCCAGATACGTTGATGGTGCAGTTACGCAATCAATTTCTTTTGCCATGTCCGCCATCACACGCCTGCGGTCTTTCATGTCGAGAGCCATACCGCGAAAACCGCGCAGGTGACTCAGCCAGGCACGGCGGCTTACCCCCGTCAATATAGCTTTTAGCAGAGCCTCCGGCAGCAAACTTTTTAGCCCTTTGAACAACCCGGCATTCCACAGCATGCAGCGCAAACATTCCCAATCGGTTGCACGCCCATCGCACAGGCTACCATCTCCACGCACCAGGTTAATCTTGGGACAGATCATCCAGAAATCTGTCAATGTAAAGAGTACTGGCAGATCCCTTTTTTGGGCTGCGTGCACCACCCCTGCCCCAAGTGTGATCAAAGAAATGATATGCACCACATCTGGCTGATATTCCTCCAGCCAGCTACCGGTATTAAAGTCAACCAGGGCATTGTCGTACAGGCAACGGTTAGGGTCTTCCGCACGAGTCCAATTCAAATTCACCCGCCGCACCATCACCCCCTGGTGCACTTCATCTGTGAACCCATTCCAATGTTCCGCACTGGCTTCCCAATCACCTGCGCATAACACCTGAACCGTATGGCCGCGCTGCTGCAACTCGACGGCATAGCCCAATACGCGCTGCTCAGCGCCAGCGTTACGTTGTGGAGGAAAGAAGTGGCTGACAAGCAATATCTTCATGAGTTACTCAGGTTGAGCCAGGTTGCCAGGATCAACAAGCTCCAAATTTGCCGGGTACGTGAGGGCACATCGTTTACCATTTCCGACCAGATTTCTTCAATCTGTGGCTGGTTTATGATTTGCAAATCTCCAAAATTACGGCTCATGACCATGTCCCAGAAGTATTCGTTAAGATCCTCAGTCAACCAGCGTTTGAGTGGAACATCAAAACCATGTTTCACGCGGTTGATGATGCGTTCAGGCAGTAATTTCATCGCCACTTTACGCAGGATGACTTTGTTACCTGACCTGTTTAATTTTAAAGATTGGGACAATTTGGAAGCATATTCAACGAAATGATGGTCAAGATAAGGGCAACGTGCCTCCAGCGAAGACGCCATACTCATTTTATCCACCTTCATTAATAGATCATCAACCAGCGGAACCTTTAAGTCAATATACGAGAAATTTGATAACCAATCTCCTTTGATGTGGCGTTGGGCAACAGCATCCAGATATTTTGCCGAAGGCCCAATTTCAGCAATATCGTTAGCACTCCGGGTAAACCATCGTCTTTTTTCTGCATCCGTAAAAATTGCCATCCATGCCAACATACGCTCCTCGGGACGAAGCTGCCAACTCCAAACCGTCCGTGGATGGTACCGCTGTCTATCCAATATACCATTAATCAAACGAGCGCCATTAGCGAGTATCTGCCGTTTGGCCCAGGCAGGCATCCAATCATAAGTGGCTGCTTTCTTTTCAAGTGGGTGGTAGAAATAGCCTGCAAACAATTCATCAGCCCCTTCACCGGTCAAGACTACAGTAACTTGTTCACGTGCTAAAGAAGACACCAGGTAGGTAGGACCAATCGCCGGGTCAGCCAACGGTTCATCACAATGCCAAACCAACTTGCGAAGTAAATCTGGAGGGCAATGATTGGCTGTCAATTCATAATGGTCAGTACCCAGAAAGTTCGCCACTTCATGAGCAAAAGGTGCTTCATTGTGTTCCGGTTCTGTGAACCTGACCGAAAAGCTCTTTAACTGGCCAGGTTTATGCTTAATCATCAAGGCTGTCACAATACTTGAATCAAGACCGCCGCTCAGAAACACCCCTAATGGAACATCAGCAAGCAAACGTGATTTGACCGCTTCTTCCAGAAGGTGGCATAGTTCAGGGACAACATCTGTCTCTTTTGCAATATGTGGGGCATTGTGAGGAACCTGTGGTAAATCCCAGTATTGTTGAAAATCTATTTTACCCTTTTCATCAACCACCAGGCTATTCCCCGCAGGCACCTTATTGACACCTTCATATACTGTCTTTGACCCCGGAATGTAAGCAAGCGTCAAGAACATGTCAATAGCTTCTCGATCTAGATTCGGCTGTCTGATTTGATACTTTAACAGGGATTTGATCTCGGATGAAAAAATAAACACCTGGTTGTCCTGGTAATAGTAAAGCGGCTTCTTTCCCAACCGATCTCTAGCCATGAACAGGCAGCGGTGATTATTATCCCAAATCGCAAATGCGAACATGCCATCCAGATGTACGACACAATCCTCACCCCATTCCTCATACGCATGCACCACAACTTCTGTGTCGCAAAAGGTAGTGAAGACATGCCCACGCTCAACTAACAGCCTGCGCAAAAATAGAAAATTATATATCTCTCCATTCATCACCACCCATAAATCGCCCTCTTCATTGGACAAAGGCTGATGTCCTCCTGCCAGGTCGATGATGCTCAAACGAACAGCGCCTAAACCCGTTCCAGTGCCAGAAATGTAAAAGCCCATATCATCCGGGCCTCGATGTTTCATCTCAAGGCACATGGCATGCAATATCCTATTGGCATCCGATGATCGTGAGATTGATTTAAATTCTACAAATCCGCAAATTCCGCACATATGTTCCACAGATTTTCCCATTGCTTTTGAAAAACAATCATTTTGCACCGCCCATTGTCATACTTCTCTTGAAAGCCTGCAAAATATATAACATGCGACCACCAAGGAAAGATTTAACCAAAGAACCAAGGACCATACGCTCCGATACAAGTCCTGGTTGGTGACGCAATGCTTTTAACAGGTATTTCCTGCACCAAGCAAACTGCCCTGTGTTATAGGCAGCCAAAGCAATGGTTTTATAGGCGCTGCCATAGATAGCGGAGCGGTTGGCTAAAATTTCAAGTTCATTCGTCAATGCAAACAAATCAGCCAATAGGGTTTCTACGCATCTTGTATTTTTTTCCAGGGTTAAATGGCAATCTGTGCCACGATAACCCAGCGGTTGGCTGCCCAATGCCAGTTCATAAAAAAAATCCAGATCAGTGACCAGCGCCGGGTCAGACTTAAGGGCTTTGGAAAGAATATCTGCCCCCTGCCACTCATTACGCCGTTGAATATTCGTCAGAAGCTGGTACCGGTAGAAGCCACCGAAAGCAATTCGTTTTTCCTCACTCCATTGATCATAATGCCGGTCATCCACGCCAAAGTGTTTTTCAATCACAGAATAATAGGATTTTTGCATATTCTCCACATTGGCTGACAGGCTGCTGCCATGAATTCGGTAGTGAACAAGCACATCAGGGCTCCCGTAGAAGGTTTTTCCTTCAGAAAGCAAATGCAGACACAGGTCCCAATCTTCACATGAGCGCAACGTTTGATCAAAGCAACCAGCCTGTTCGATCACTATTTTATTGACAACAACGGCACTCGGAATAATGAAATTGGCGCGCAGCAGCGCATGGTACAACCTGCTGTTATCAATAGAGCGGTAACCGACCACCTGTTTCAAAGGAACGCCCCACTCATCCACGCAAAGTGCTGCGCCATAAAAAACAACCGCCTGGGGATGTTCATTGATGCGTGCCATCATGCGTTCAAGGAATTCTGGCAGCCATTTATCGTCAGAATCCAACAAGGCAATCCACTCTCCTTTGGCAGCACGTATCCCGCTGTTGCGCGCGCCGGCAAGCCCCTGGTTCTCCTGAAGAATATAACGGACCTTATCGCCATATTCCAGTGCCACCGCCTCGGTCTCGTCCGTTGAACCGTCATTGATAACCACGATCTCAAAATCTTGGAAGGTTTGCGCCAACACGCTCTCAATCGCCTCACCCAAAAAACGCGCCTGGTTGTAGGCGGGAATGATGACGGAAAACTGGGGGGGGCTGGTCTTACTATTATGGTTCAATGACTATACCTTTTTATTCACAAGCACAGTCGATGCCTTTCCTACGCCGCTGCATCATAAATGGCGTTCATTTGCTGCACCACCAGCGGCCAGGCAAATCTAGCAGCCTGTGCAACTGCTGCTTTTGACATCTGTGCCAGTTCGTCAGGGGCGCCCAACAGATCAACCACTCGCTCTGCCATCGCCCGTGATTGAGTTGCAGGGATCAACGCCGCGCAAGCATCGTTCACATAATCACGCATAGAACCCACATCGCTTACCACCAGCGGGACTCCACAGCCCATCGCTTCCAGCACCGCGTTATTGGCAGTAGCGTCCTTTAAAGGAAGAACCATCAACGATGCACGGCGATACAGCGCCAGGAGTTCTTCCTCAGGGATTTGTGAAAGCATGGTCAGGTTAGGATGCTCCCCCAGCAGGTCATAACAACGTTTAGGCAGCACCGCCAAAAATCGCGTTTGCGGGCGCATGTAGGCAACCAATTCGATAACGCCCCGCAAAGTCGGGAAATCGCGGTAGTTCTCCCCCACCATCAAGCAAAGGTCAGGATCACGCCCGGTAAAAGAAGCAGGAGGGGTGTAATACTCTGTATCCAACCCCAACGGCGCAAAGAAAACCCGTTCTGGTCCGACAATTTTTCCCAGATATTCCTGCTGGCTTGTGCCGACGCACACCACCGCAGAGAGCTGTTGCAGTGGTCGTTTAATGAGCCACGACTTTTGCATCCCGACTGGTGGCAGGTGAAAGGTCGCCACAATGCGATTACCGCGGCGCTCATTCAGTGCACCGGTATAATGATAGGTGGTTTCTCCATAGAGATAATGGAAAATGGCGTCCTTCTCTCGCAGCATCCGTCTCGCCACAGTCAACTCCGCCGCCATGGCTTCGCGGGTGTAACCCGGCGTCCCCTTTGCCAGAAACCAGTAGATGCGGTCGCGAATCAACCATTTTGGTAGGGGTTTATCAATGGGAATCACCTCTGCGTTATTCATCTTTTCGCCGTACTGCGCCAGGCGTGAATACCCTGAATGGGGCGAATGGTGCTTGTAACGATACACAACATATCGTATTTGTTTTAGAGTCTTGCTGCCTGTCGGATTAGCTGCCTGATTTTCGTTCACCAACAAATCCCCTCGTATTGACCCTGTGAATCCTCCGCTTTCCTGGCAATTCCAACCAGGTCAATGAGCCACTGGTCTGGCTTCAGCATTGCACCAATTCGGCGGAACTCGGCAGCGCCGTTTGCCACCACCAGGACTTCCGATTGTTCAATCAACTCTTGCATGGTGGCGCACATCAGCGTGGTAATATGGGGGATGCCTTTTTCGAGAAAAGCCTTGTTCGCCCCAACCAGGCGAGCAAGCTGGATCTTTTCGTCATAAATGCGCACCTGGTAACCCCGACCAATCAGAGTTTCAATCAACGTGATGACAGGGCTTTCGCGCACATCATCTGTCTCCGCCTTGAAACTCAACCCCAACACGCCGATCTTACGTTTGCCGGTTCGTTCCACCATCTTTATGCTCATCTCCACATGCTGGTGATTGCTTTGCAGCAAGGTTCCCAACATGGGCACGTCCACATCCAGTTCTTTGGCACGGTACAAAATGGCGCGCAGATCTTTGGGTAGGCAGGAACCGCCAAAGGCGTAGCCAGGCCGCAGATAAGCCGTCGAGATGTTGAGTTGTCTGTCCTGGCAGATGATATCCATCACCTCCTGTCCGTCAATCCCGTTGGCCTTGGCAAGCGTGCCGATTTCATTGCCAAAAACCACCTTCAAGGCATGGAAGGCATTGCACGCGTACTTCACCATCTCAGCGGTGCGAAGAGTAGTACGGGTCAACGGCACCTCGATCGGCGCATAGAGCGGTGCCAGTAAATCACCGCTGCGCTGGTCGAGTTCCCCGATCACCAATATGCCTGGATGGTAATAATCTTTAATCGCAGAGCCTTCACGCAGGAATTCAGGATTCATGCAAACGCCGAAGTGCACGCCGGCTTTGCGCCCTGAGGCGCGCTCAATGATCGGGATGAGCCTGTCTTCCACCGTGCCGGGCAGCACTGTGCTGCGCACAACAACCACATGATAACCGTCTTTCTCACGCAGAGCTTCTCCGATTTGCCGGCAAACGTTATCCACATAATCTAGCCTGAGGCTTCCGTTGTCATTGCTGGGTGTACCCACACAGATCAAGCTGATATCGCTCTCTTGCACCACCGCTTTGGCATCCATCTCCGCCCTTAATTTACCTGCTCGCTTGCCTTCGCTGATCATGTCTGCCAGCCCGGGCTCAATGATCGGAGATTGACCGGCATTGATCATATCTACTTTCAGCCGGTTGATGTCAATGCCCACCACCTGGTTGCCGTCGTTTGCCAGGCAGGCAGCCATCACACAACCTACATATCCCAGGCCAAAAATGCCGACTTTCATGACCTACTCCTTGTTATTGATAAGTCCATAGATAGAATCATTCGAAAACCATCCAACTCCTCGCACTAACCACCAAGTGACTTAATCAACACACGATAAC
>Ga0334887_1001714_pt1 | contig 27424 bp, 40 predicted proteins | sample GraSluR1_MG_10_FD_207217 | JGI IMG/M metagenome (GOLD analysis project Ga0334887, IMG submission 207217) | Sludge microbial communities from methane-producing bioreactor in Wageningen University, Netherlands - Granular Sludge_18_07-R1 | ecosystem: Engineered > Bioreactor > Anaerobic >...
AGATAAAAAAGCGGGAAGAGTTCTTTTCGATATTCATTGACGAGGCCCACCAGGTGGCAAAGATGAACCCGCCTGGGGAACTGTACCATCTTGGCAACTGGTTAGCAAACTCAATGATTGATTTCCGGCGAAACAACATCAGCCTGTTCCTCGCGTCGCATGATGCACAACTGTTAGACTATCGAATCGTTGACCGTGTTCTGTATTTCTTCTGGATGCCTGGCGCACGGGTGTATCCCCGGATATCGCGGATCAAGCAACCGCTGGTCGATACCCTTGTGAAAGGCGAGGTCCTGCCCGAGCTGTCGCGGCAGAAGTTCGGGAAGATCAAGTTCGGACCTATCCCGTATCAACCACCGGTTGTGTATGCAGAAGGGTTGAAATCATCCACGTAAGTGGTGATGTTCAACCATCACGACAACCCCTTGTTCCTTGCCCAGCCTTGTTCCTCGCCCTGTTCCTCGCCATGCCGGGCCGTGCCGTGCCCTGCCCTGCCTAGCCTTGTTCCTCGCCTTGCCCAGCCCGGCCAAGCCAAGCCCCGCCCTGTTCCTTGCCCTGCCCTGCCTAGCCTTGTTCCTCGCCCTGCCGGGCCATGCCAAGCCGTGCCTTGCCCCGCCGTGCCTTGCCTGGCCCCGCCTTGCCCCGCCGTGCCATACCTCGCCCCGTTCCTCGAAAAAGGTGTGGAGGTTTAAGATTTCTTCTTCGGCGGGACAAGATGTTTCGGTAACGTGTTCAACACGCCGACTATCGAACCGGCAGCAAACACCTGCGTGTCAAGCCGTGCCCGATCCTGTTGAGAGAGTTTGTCACGGTCGGTCTTTACCAGTAAATCAAGCGCGTCTTTGCTTCTCCTGCCAGCGGTTTGCAGTTTCCGAAACGCTGTTGAGATGCGCTCTGTCGGTGTTTCGACATAAAACGACACGCCTGCGTTACAACTGATATTTAAATTAAATTCGTAACGAAGGCGGTACCGCCATGCGTTTGTCACGGTTTGAAACCGCCGGGACCCTACCGGATGCCCGATTATTTCAGCGATGTCCTGGTAGAGTATCTCGTCCCCGGGCGCGATGTTCGGATATTTCGAGAGGATGAGATCAACGTCTGGTTTTGTGGGGGTTCCTTTAAACCAACCTTCACCATCTTTTTCCTGGATCTCCTGTACCATCATTCAGTCACCACACAGGTTATAGTTCTTCAACGGTCACTTCAAACCGGCCAAACTGTCCGGGTTTTGACGGCGACCCCGGCCTCCAATCACACAGACCGGTGTATGCCCCGCCAAACCGGAGTATCTGTTCAAGTATCTTGCTGGTGATCGTCTGGTCAAGAACGGTAAGCGTTCCTGCCGCAGACCAGTTGTCAAACCGGGGACGGACACGCACATGTTTGCTCGACCCAATCTTGGCGCGTTTCACGAACAGGGAAAACCCTAACTCTTTTGCCCGCTTCTCATGTTCCTCAAACCGACGTTCATGCACCAGCGGTTCAATCTTGTTGTAATCAATAGTATGCCCATCGACACGCAGCGGCCATGACGATTGGTCAACCACGATCCCAGATTGGGTTGTCTTTTTGAACGTGGACCTGCCTGTGGACGAAACCTGTGCCCCGCCTTCACGCAGAAGCGTCATAAGGTTGTCGGACGGTAACACGACTTTCCCGTTCTCCACATACAGGTATCCGATCCACACGAAGGGTGGGGAGCGGTCGTCGCCTTTCACCTGCAACTTCTTGTTTGCCGGGTCTTTTCTCCATTCTTCAACAAATTGTGTCCACTCCAGGTTGTCGGAGTGCATAATCAGAGGTGTCAGCCCCTTCAGCTCTACAGCGTACTGTTTAAATTCCATGTTTTTCACCTAGTCCTCGATCTTCGGTTTGCCAGAATCATGCCCGCATCGTCGGCAGAAAATCGACTGGTCCTTTCGAACCACGATGTTTCCGCTTTGACACACCGGGCATCGCGGGCGAACCTGTTTTTGCTCTGATGTCATGGCACATAGTAACTCTCACTCACACAAAATAAACATTCCGGTTTGTTACTTTTCGGAACCTATAAGTTCTTGTAGGTTCCACAACATTGTATGCCACCTGATAATGGCGACGAAACTATCCCGGTGAAATCGCACTTGACAACCGCCCAGGTGGATTTTCTGGACAACCTTTGTCAAGCCGGGAGAGCGTTAAGCCGGGCGGATGCCGTCCGGTATATTATAACAAGGGCGATGGAGAAACAGATCATCGACCTTGTTGTTGAGAGGTGAAACTATCCTATGAAAAGGTATATGACAAAACTGGCAATCGGGGTGTTGCTCATCCCGGTTGGGCTTGTGTCTGCGATAATCGGGCTTACCACAGACGTGATCTATGGTGCTGCCCTGGTATCCGTCGGGTTGGTTGCGACAATGGCCGGTCTGCTTGAAATTGAGATCGCGGCCGTGTGGGAACGAATCGAAGGGTGATGCCGCGATGGGAAAGAACCATGACGAGGCGGTATCGAAACTGACTGACGCGATCAACCGTATCACGACTGCCGGGTTCGTTGTCGATACCACTGTTGTCGAAGTGTATTACCGTACGAAAGGCGACGGGATGCGGGCAAAACTGAAAGAGACATACGACCAGGACTTCAACCGGATCGGGCATGATCTGGTGGTTGACCTTGGCGACGACGATGAGGAGTGAGTGAAAACCATGTGTAACTTAAAACCACTGAAACCATACAGAGCAGAACTTGTCCGGCAGGGCAAGATCACACAGGAAGAGTCTGATGAGATCAAAGACCGGGCGACGGGGCTTGGGATACTGGAGTTCGCTCTCGGTGCCGGGCTTGGGTTTGCGATGGGTGTGATCATCACCACAGCGATATTCTGATGGAGACGCCCCAACATGGATAAACTATTGTTCGGGCAAGGTGCCAACCGGTTGCCGGCCGGTGAGAAAGAGATGTGCCCCCGGTTCGGCACCTGCGACCAGTGTGATTGCCGTGTCGTGTGCCAGGGGTGCACCCCGCCGTCCGACGAACAGATCGCACGGCGCAGGTATATCCCGTGTTGCCGGGCAGACTTGTATAAGACCCCCGATACACCCCCAAGGTGGATGACAGGCAACGGGCCTGCACCTGGCGGCGAGGTAGGTATACCAATCGTTGATGCTATATCGCCACCGGTGCAACACCGTGACCCTGCCACAGGGTTGAAACGATACATCATCATTCCCCGGGAATACACCGCCGCCGGGCACGTGCCGTCGTGTGACGTGTTTGTGAAACCCGGCGACGTTGAGCAGTTCGAGACCCTGTTACGCAACGCCAAGGCAGGCGACCGGTTGCAGGTGTTCTATATGGGTAGGGTGTGATAAGAGATGAATGAGACAAGAATTGGGGCTATTGTAGCTGTTTCCATCGGGATGGCGGTTATGTGTATACTTGTTGTTCTCGGTATTGTGGTCAGCTCACCGGTCGCACCGATTGAAGATGCTGTCGGTGCTATCGATATTTACAACGAGGAGGTCCAGCAGGTGAACATCACCGGCAGGGACATTGTTGTGGATTCGCCCACAGGTATGTATTATGCCTGGACTGAACATGGCGATGTCTACACGGTTGAAAACTATTCGGTGTTCCGTAGTCTTGTCCCGGGTTGGCACACGGTCAACGCACAGGTGCCAATCAACCGTGACAGGATGCCACGGATTGTCGGGGTGGTGTACCCGTGAAATCGGTAACCAGGACAGAATCGAAAATCATAAGTGCCAATATCCGGCACTACAAAGTATCGAAGTCGAACAAAAACAATTCAAAGTATGGTAAATCGAAGAGGTGAATCTAAATATGACAGTTGATTGGAGAAATAGATCGGGTGGGCTGGTATCAGAAGGCCCGGAGATTGAGAAGCTTGACACGTCGCAGGAATACACGCTGAAACTGGTTGACGCGGAATACCTGGAGAACGTGACGATGAAGTTCAAGGACGATACGAGCGTGGTTGACCGGTTCAAGACGGTGTGGCAAGTTGAAGGACACAAGACAAAGGTCTGGTTGTCGTTCAACCTGCCGCTGGGGTTCCTTGCCGGGAACGCGGCGGTGAACGAACGGTCGAACATTGTGAAGTTTGCCAAGCGGTTCAGGGCAGTCGTGTCGGGGCAACCGTTCCGGCTGGACGAACATTTCTTCCTTGACAAAGAGTCGGGCGCAGGGATGCGGATCCGGGCCAGGCTTGAACGCCAGAAGAACAGCGATTTTTATAACCTGGACTTCGAGAGTATCGGTCCGGTAACGTCTGCCCATGCAGGCGAACCGAAGTCCGACCCGGACGCGCTGATGCTCAAAATGCTGGCGGAATACCAGACAAGCGACGAGGCAATGCAGGCATTTATGAAGTTCATGCCTGATGAGCCGATATCCAAGTTCTGGTTGCTCTGGAACAAACTACAGGCGGTAAAGGCTGGACCGCCGGTGAAGAACGATACATCCCCGCAGGCGAAAAACGTAGGATGAGCATGGGTGTGTAACCCATGTTCTCATCTTTACGAAAGTTGCGGGAGTGGGGGTCTGCACCACGGTGTTATGTTTGTGGGTGCAGGCTGTATTGTTGGTCGTGTGGGTCAACGGATGTGAAACCCGCCGGGTTTGTCGGCACGAACCATCGGCATGAGTGTGCCGACTGCCGTAAGAAGGTATACGAGGATGTGTGACGGATGAAGTCTATCTGTCCAAGGTGTGACAAGTACTGGTACGAAGACGAGTTGTATGGCGATACGTTGAAGTGCGGGGTAGCTGCCGAAGCAGAAGGTGCGGGTGTGCCGGTAGTGTGTTGCCCGTATTTTGTGGAGAGCGGGGAAGAATGATATGGAATTAAAATATGTGGGGGATATCAATTGAACCACCCAACCAGTCTAGCCACATTGATTGAAAACGCCCCGTATGACAAGCTGGTTAACTGGTCATCGACAATTCAGGAAAAATATTCGCTTGAAACGCCACCAGACAACGAAAAAGAGTTGCGCGAGTGGTTGCTTCATCACGCCATAAAAGAGGAGCGGTATACTTTTCATAAGATCCCTGCCGAGTTAAAGAACCAGACCAGGTGGGTTTGCTGGAAACAGGAGAGTCGTGACGGCAAACTCACAAAGATCCCATATGACATCCGAACGCACGATAAGGCAAGCTCAACAGACCCCGGAACATGGGGGAATTATGAACAGGCTATAGTTGCGTATCACAAACATAACTATGATGGTATCGGGTTCATGTTTCACGAAAATGACGGGCTTGTTGGGATTGATTGGGACCACGTGCGTGACGCTGAAACGGGAGATTGGGACCCTGAAACACTAAAAGAGATTCTGGCATTCCAATCCTATGCTGAAATTTCACCGTCACAGACGGGGGCGCATTGTATTGTTAAAGGAAAGAAACCAGGGGACCGGTGCCGAAAAGGAAACTACGAGATGTATTCGAAAGACCGGTATTTCACGTTTACCGGGCACCACATCCCCGAATCACCACCTACAATTAATGTTGCTAAACCCGAGTTGATAGAAGCGTTCTACCGGAAACTTGGGGATGACACAACACCGTCACAACCGCAAAGGGAGGGTGAACCAACCCGTGCATCGCCGAAGATGGAAGACGATGAGATAATCAGCCGGGCATCAAACGCAAAGAACGGAAAGAAATTCCAATCGTTGTGGAACGGTTCGTGGTCGGGATTATATCCGTCACAGAGCGAGGCCGATGAAGCGTTATGTTTTATGCTCTCGTTCTACACCAAGGATCCAACACAGATCGATAGGTTGTTTCGTAAATCAAAACTATACCGTGAAAAATGGGACCGTGAAGATTACCGGTTGAAAACAATCGGATCTGCCATAATCAAAGTTACCGAAGAGTATGTTGATCCTGGTAAACAACAACGGATCCCGCCACCTGACGAACGACATTGCACAGATTACGGAAACTGTGAACGATTCATAAATCTACACGGTGCAGATGTAAAATATTGTAAGGTGTTTGATGCATGGTATCTCTGGACGCAGGAAGAAGGTCGGTGGAAAAAAGATTTGCTTGGTGCGATCCAAGAGCGCGCAAAAGAAACGGTGCGAAGTATTTATGCCGAGGCCGGTAGGTCCGGTTCTGACGACGAACGACGCAAGTTGGCAAAATGGGCGATGCAATGTGAAACAACAGCTCATACAAACGCGATTATCACGTTGGCAAAATCCGACCCGTTTGTTGTTACAGAACACGATGCGTTCGATCAGAACTTAATGGTGTTGAACCTTGCAAACGGAACATACAATTTGTCTACCCACATACTTGAGCCGCATCGAAAAGAGTTGTTGATTACCAAACAGGCACCGATATGGTATGACCCTACAGCAGATTGTCCGTTGTTCTTAGCGTTCCTTAACAGAATTTTCATAAGCCACCCTGAAATTATTCCGTATCTTCAACGTGCAATCGGGTATACTCTTACAGGAATCACACAGGAAGATATTTTGTTCTTGTTGTATGGTAGTGGGGCAAACGGGAAATCTACGTTGTTGAATGTTTTGGAAGCATTGTTAGGCGATTATTCTGTAAACACCGAATCGTCCACATTCACCACAAACCGAAGTGATAACGTAAGAAACGATCTGGCCCGGTTGGTCGGTGCCAGGCTTGTGACTGCAGCAGAGAACTCGATGGATTCAAACCTGGATGAAACACTCATCAAACAACTCACAGGAGGGGACAAGATCGCTGCCAGGTTTTTGTTTCAAGAATATTTCGAGTATCGGCCCACGTTCAAAATTTGGTGGTGTTTTAACCATATGCCGCGTATCAGGGATACTACCAATTCAACCTGGCGACGGATACACCTGATACCGTTCAAAGAGAGTATCCCCGAATCAGAACAGGACAAAAACATGAGTGAGAAGCTGTTGGAAGAGCTACCTGGTATATTGAATTGGGCGATTGATGGGTTGAAAGAGTACCAAAATGGCGGGTTGAACCCACCGGAAATTGTTGTGACGACCACGACAGAATACCGAAACGATCAGGATCAGCTATTCGATTTCTTTGCCGATATGATCGATGTTGCCACAGGAGATGAGCCAATTGGTATTGTTTTTGAAGAAAAAGGATCGGTGGTATATAGTGCATACATGCAATGGACCAGTTTCAACAACGAAAAACCAATGTCAAACACAATGTTTGGCAACTTATTGAAGGAACGAGGTATCAAAAAAGTGAGAAAAAACAAAGGAGTTTATTATGTTGGAATTAGAATCAAACCGGGCCATAAATGACGAGATTTTGTCACTGTGTAGAGTGTGTAGAGTTTGGTCATTTTTCCCAAAGTACCCCCTTCGCGAGGAATATAAGCTGACTTTAGGTAAATCGGGGTGTACTCTACACACTCTACACTCTCTCTGTGGAAAGGTTTATGAATGGACGAGAAAGACCATCGTTTCCATTCGCCGTTCTTGGGAAGCATCTCAAAAATGGAGTTTTGATGAATATTGGTGGTGACAATGAACCGGACAAATATTGAGTGGACCGATTACACCTGGAACCCGATCACAGGGTGTCGTCATGGGTGCGAGTATTGTTATGCGAGAAAACTGACTACCCGGTTTCCCAAAATTTTCCCATATGGGTTTGAGCCGCATTTCTATCACAGCCGGTTAAAAGAACCGTTGTATGTCAAAAAACCATCAAAAATATTCACCGTTTCGATGGGGGACATGTTTGGCGAATGGGTCCCAAAACTCTGGGTTGACCTGATATTCAATACTATGAAAAAATGTCCCCATCATACATTCCAGATCCTTACAAAGAACCCATCAAAGATAAATCAAGTCGTTTCTGGCGATATGTATGCCCCGAATATCTGGCTTGGTACGACCGTTGAGAAAAATACAAACATTCACCGGATTGCAGACCTGTGCAAAATCCCACAGTTCCACAAGTTTGTGTCGTTCGAACCGCTACAAGGTATGATTGACTGCAGCTTGGCAGGAATAGAGTGGGTGATTATTGGAGCACAAACAAACCCGATGAAATATCCCTCTCTTGAATCTGTTGAAAGTGTATTACTTCGGGCGTTGGATACACCGGTGTTTTTCAAGAACAACATGAAACAATGTCCTGGTATTACAGAAAGAATGTTTAGACAAGACTTCCCAAACAAAAACAAGAGGTGAAAACGAAATGTCAGAACTAAACACAACACAAAAGTATGAATGGTTCATACAGGAAATCGGAACGAAGAAAGGAAACAAGAACGACTACATCACATTTGTGTTCGGATGCGTTGAAGAACCGGTTGTCGCCCGGGAACGTATTACCATACCGGAAGACATCCGCAGCAGCATCTTGTTCAACATCATGGTAAAAACCGGATACAAAGACAAAGGCGGCAAACCGGACCCGTTCAAATATTTCAAACGCGGGTTGTTGTTCTATGCCCGGCCGGTGAAGAAATACCGTGGCGGTGACCTGGAAGATGTGAGATGGAGTATAGACTTTGATTCGATCTCAATGCGGAACATCCGGCACAAACTTCCTGACGAGAAATTCAACAAGATAAAACTCATCCTGTCCCGCTCGCCATCACTTGAAGAGGCGATACGCAGGATGGCAACAACAGACCCGAATCTACTATATGACTTTGGTGTTGCTGTTGGTGAAGGATCGGTCACCCCTGACGACGAAATAGGTCAAGGGGTATCATCATGATCACCACAACCTTCACAGGAGCCACACAGCGGCACCGTAACCGGACTTTTGGGTGCGAGGCATACAAAGATATACCTTACCCGTTCTCGGCAGGATATGGCCGTCTATTTTGTGATGCGGCATGAGCGGATCAAAACACGCGAGCAGGGTGACGCGGGAACGCAACATCAAGGCTGGCGACCTCCCATACATGATCTACAATGTGCTGAAAGAGAAACAGTTCCCCGGGATCGTCACCCGTGAAGATGTCGTTGTGGAACTGTTACCACCGCCGTGTCGGAGGGGTCCTGCGTATGACGATTGGAAACGGAACAAACAGGAGTTTCGCCGCCAGGTGACGATATGCCTGTCGGACCCAGACGTTGTGGGATACGCGGTATACGGAACGAACAGTAAAGGTCCCCGGTTCTACCGGGTCAAATCGGTTGAAGAGATAGGAGAGATGTTCGGATGTGCATAAAGACCGGTGGGATATCACAGGCCCACAAGTGTACCCACGACGATTTTCATTACCGGGGCGTCCGGCGGTATAAGGTCAACAAGAAAGTCATTGAGGTGTACGAGTGTCAGGTGTGCGGTGCAGAACGCCATGTGCCAATCGAGTTGTTTGACGACAGGGGCGAATGAACGTGGCAAGACAACCATCGTCAAAGAAGTATCGTGACCACCAGGTTCACGGCCAGTTCACGTATCTGAAATGGAAACACGCCGAAGTGATAGCCGGGATCCTTCCCGTGCTGGGGACATCCCCGTGGTCGTTGAATGATGCTGATGCCATCCTCGGCAGGAGTATCCCGCGAGGGTACGTGTCAGCGTTGATACGGATCAAAGTGATAGAAGAGATCACCCCTGCGTCGCGGGCGAAGTACAACACCTACATTCCTGCAGTATACCAGTTCACCCAGGATTTTGTGGACTATGTACGGACCGGCCGGTGCAACTACATCGAAGCGGTGAAATGCCGGCAACAACAACCATCTTAACCCACATTTTTCTCCCAATCGTGGTGTTTGCCGGAGTTACCGACTACTTTTACCGGATCGTCCCGGTCCGGTTGTGGGTCGCCTGGTTGTCGGCCGCCGTGCCAACCATTCTGTATTCAGTAATCGTATCCGGTGTTTCCGCATGGCACATTGTGGTTGCATCGGTCTGTATCGTTGCGTTCGTCCTGGCGAAGTTCAACATGTGGGGTGGTGGTGACACGTTTGCGTTGGTATGCAGCGCAACCGCGTTGCCGACCATTGCAGATATTGGGGTGTTGTTCATGCTGCTTGGTGCAGGATATATCATCACGATGGTAGGGGTGTTGCGTCACAACGATGGCACAACGCATACCCGCGTTCCAGTGGTCCCGTTCCTCGCCGTGGCGTTTCTCGCGGTGTATATCGGAAACTATATGTAGGTTGCGATACACATGATAATTTACCCTTATGTGCGACCATACGCATGAGGGCGGCCTCAAAGCATCACAGAGTCTGGTTCCATAAGTGCCACAATACACACCTTGGATCGGTTTTCCATGTACGGGCAATCGGGCGGTTTTGTTCATTCCTTTTTCCGCCCGATTGTTAAACCACCTTTTGACATACTAATTCCTACTAAACTGCGCTAAATTAGTATTTGTTATACTACGTTTAGGCACATATTAATACTATGATACCCAATTATATTATATGGAAACCGAATTTCTAACACCAAAAGAAGTTGCAGCGTTGTTGAAGATCCGGGTTAGGGTCGTTGTTGATCTGTTACGCGAGCGAAAGCTGAAAGGAGTGAAGGCGGGTCATGTGTGGCGGGTTCGCCGTGAGGATCTGGATGACTACCTTCGCAGGGTGGAGTAAGTTGTGGTTGATAAACCAGTTTTCATTTGCCAGAATTGTGGCAAGGAGTTTGTGCCACAAAGACGAACCCAAAAATATTGCTCAAGAACGTGTGTGAACAACGGGAAAAAGAAAGGTGTTGTTAAGAAATGTGTTGTTTGCGGCAAGGAATTTGAGATTCTCCCATGCGATTTAAAAAAGAGGAAGGGGGTATATTGCTCGCATAAATGTAGTAACTCGGTGAAAAGAAACAGCGTTACAAAAACATGCTCATATTGTGGAAAAGAGTTTGTTGTAACAAAAGCGCGAGACAATGCGAAGTATTGCTCAAGAACCTGTGTGAATTTGGCACAATCAAAAAACCAGAGAGGGAAAAACAATTCGCGTTATAAAGGGAAGGTTGATGTAACATGCGAATATTGCGGAACCAAATTTAAGGTTATTCCTGCCAGGGCCGATACTGCTCGGTTCTGCTCGCGTGTTTGTAAACGAAAATCAGAGCAGGATAAAGTAGAGCGACATTGTAAAAATTGCGGGAAATTGTTTTTGGTGTTCCCTGCTGAAATAAAAAAAGGTGGGGGAAAATATTGTAGCAAAGATTGTTATAATGAAGCAAGAGGTGGTGAAAAAGTGGAGCGAGTGTGTAAAAATTGTGGATGCACATTTTATGTATACCAATCAATCGTGGATCGAGGAAATGGATATTTTTGTTGTTTAAAATGCAGATCGGATTATTACTCTGGTAAGCAAAGCCCTAATTGGAAGGGAGGAGCGTCTTTTGAGCCGTATTGTCAACTTTTTAATTACAATTTTAAGAAGAGAGTAAGAGATTTTTTTGGTAACACATGTCTTTTGTGTGGAGCAACCAAAGAAGAGAACAAGGGGCGAAATCTTTGTGTTCATCATGTAGAAGAGAACAAACAAACGTGTTGTGATGATTCGCCACGTTTGTTTGTGACTTTGTGCAGCAGCTGTCATACAAAAGTGCACAACGCGAAAAACAGGAGTGCATTTGAGTCATTTTTTATTAATATTATAAACACGCAGTATTCAGGGCGGTGTTATTTCACCAAAGAAGAACGCATACAGCTCAAAGAAATGGGTAAAGTATAAATATTTCTGTTTATATACACCTTCGTTAAGTGGAGGTGTAATCAAAAGTTGAAGTTTGTTGATAAGCTTCGTAAGATCGCTCGCGACAAGGGTATGCCCGATTGGGAAACCGCCAATGTCGGGGCAGTCATCGGATTTATTGTGATGGCGGTTATCATGGGGATAGGGGTCGTTAAGAAAAATTTGGCGTCTGAATGTAGGAAGGCGGGCCATATTTCGCGGAATCCTCTATCAGGTGGAAACCGCCACCCCGATTATCGCCAACAGCTCCGGGTGGTTCGCCACGCAGAGCACCCTCGCGTCAACCACGCAGAGCGGATACGGCCTGCTCGGGATCACCCTGATAGTCATGGCCGCCGTTGCGATCCTCGGAACGCTGTTCGTGCTCGTACGTCGTGCCGACTGATGAACGTGGATGTGTAACCCAAAAACACACCACCTTTATCGGCGCATAGCCCAGGTAGCACACACGGGTTGTTGGTTGTTCCATGAATATCTACACCTCTCGATCAGGAGCCAGGGATGAAGGGAAACCTTTATCCCTTTCATCCTAACTTTTCTATATGACCAACATAACCACACTCAACACCACGATTATCGACCCCGGGGACCTCGCGTATGTCCCGTTTGAAGTGTGGCTGGTTATGTTCATTTTGACCTTTGTTTTCCTGTTCCACGCGATAATCGCCCGGAACAACACCGACATCACAGCAGTTATCACCACAGTTCTTGCCGCAGTGACCGCGTTCATATCCGGGTACATCGAGTTTTCCGTTGTGGAAGCGGTGACGTTCGCTGACGGCAACACCACCGTCGTGCCGGTAAGCTACATTTCGCACCCGACCTGGATGGCCTACATCATGTTAGGAGTGTTCTTCGTCGGGATCCTGCTCACCTGGAAAAATGTGTACGAAGTATACTTCTCACGCAAAAGCGAGTTTCGGCAGGGGCGGTACCGATGACGAACACCGCCGTGTGGGTAACACTATGTGTCTTGGCACTCCTCGTTGCCGGTATCGCCACCGCTGCCGACATCTCCACCAAAGACGAGATAACTTATTCCAAGACCACCGACGGCAAAACATGGGATGCCTTGAAAGAAGGCGGCCTGGCGAGCATCAGTGTCGGTACCGCACCGACATCGCTCAAGTTCAAAACCACCGTCGTGGAGCCGGTTGTCCAAATCATCCCGAAAGCGACGGTCGTTGCAGAACTGGACGAGAAACACCTGACCGTGGTGCAATACAACACGCAGTGTTACCAGGGGTATTATGGCGTGTCTGAATCGTTGACATCGCCGTGGACAGCGTACTGGTACGTTGACCTGGACAGAACGGACATCCAACTGGTCTATGCCACCTGGAAACCGAGGAGCGTGTATGTCGTGCCAATCAGTTACGCACAGTTCCAGAAAAACATCATCGACCCGGTGAAGGCAGGCAACACACCGAATATCGCAACGATCATGGAGATGGTGAAAGCGTGACACGCAGATGGTTTGTTGTGGCGGTGCTTGCCGTGTTGCTGCTGCTCGTCGTCCCGGTGTCAGCCGATTGGTTGAGTGGGTGGCAGTATCGTAAAAGCCATGTGATTAACAACACTGGCGGTGCGTTGTCGGACTACCAAGTGAATTTTACCATCCACCGATCTGACGGTTCGGATTCCGGTGACGATGTATATATCGGTGCGTCCGGTTGTGAGGAAGATTATGACGATATCCGGTTCACCAAAAGCGATGGATCTACTCTTCTTGATTATTGGATAGAAGAGTCTGACTCGTCTGACGCCACAATTTGGGTAGAAGTTGACACCATCGCCGCCAGCGGGGACACTACTATTTATCTCTATTACGGGAACGCGGGCGCAAGCGCGTATAGCAACGGTGATGACACGTTTGACTTTTTTGATGATTTTGATGGTAGTTCGGTAGATACGGATAAATGGACAAAGGTTGGGAGTGGTGCAACATATACTGTGTCGGGTGGCGCATTACGGTATTACTATTACAACAGTGTGGGTAGTGGTAGTGGGAGTAGGGACGAATATTTAGAAGGAAGTTCGTTTGCTCCGGGACACGCGATCAGAATCTCACGTAAAGAGGCGGCAATTAGTCAAGGTCGTGCTCCCAGCGCGTGCATTTTAGGTAGGTATGATGGGAGTTACCCTGATGTGGTTGGTATGGTGACGTATTCTTCTTCGACAACCACAATCATTCATGTAGTATCATCATCATCAACACGTTCGATTTCTGGTGCGATTGCGTCATCCACCTCGTATCGCGTGTTTGATATATCTTACACCTCATCAGAATCGAAAATGTATATAGACGGATCTCTGGAATCTACGCTGAACACGAATGTGCCTTCCACAACATTACCGCTTCGTGTTGGTACAACTTATGCAGGGGCAGGTACCACTTTCGACACCTATATTGACTGGATACTCGTCCGCAAATACACCGCAACCGAACCCACTCACGGCGCATGGGGTAGTGAAGAATCGGTATACCCAATAACCGCTGCCTTTTCCGGTGTGCCAACATCCGGCATCGTTCCGTTGACCGTTTATTTCACCGACAACTCATCGTCAACCGGTTATGAGACAGTAACAATCGATACATGGAGTTGGGACTTTGGCGACGAATCGCCAGCGTCCACCGACCAGAACCCTGCACACCAATACACCACCAGCGGCACATACACCGTTGCACTGACCGCATCCAACGCGACGTATGGCACAACCGACACCGAAACCAAGACTGACTATATCACCGTCAACATCGACACCGCCGCACCGACCGCCGACTTCGTTGCCACCCCGCTCTGCGAGGACATAAACGAATCTATTTACTTCATTGATTTCTCCACCGGCGGCGGGCTATACGCATGGAACTGGTCGTTCGGTGATGGGAACTACTCCGAACTCCGCAACCCGACCCACACCTACGCATCAAACGGCACCTACGACATATCGTTGACCGTCTGGGGCGCGAACGGCACTGACACGTTGACCAAGACCGGATACATCACGATCCCGTGCGGTGCGCCGACACCGACACCGACAGTCACGGGCACCACGCCAACCGTGACACCAACATCCAGCGTGACACCCGGCGAAGTAACGGAAAGCAACGTCACCTACATCTACTCCGACGACCAGACGTTTGTTCCCTGGGCGTTATGGTTGGCGGTGGTCGGTGTGATGATCGCGTTCTTCGGCCACTCGTTGATATTTACCCGGAACACCGACCTGACGGCGACAATGGCCTGTGTGCTGGCGTTCGTTGCCGCTGGGTTGAGCAACATGATTGGATATATCGACATCGGCGTTGCGGCGGTTGGTACCGATGTCGCAATCACACCGATGATCAAAGCAGTCCACCCGCCGTGGTTGGTGTATGTGATGGTGATGTTTGCACTGGTATCAGTTTTGAACATAGTTTACCAAGCTTGGCGGATATACTTAAAACCGAAAGACTGGTCGGCAATCTACAGGAAACGATATGAGAGGTATTAGATTATCATGGGCTTAATTCCATTCGGACGAAAAAAACGTGTTCAGTCACAACCCGAAGAACCCGTTGCCATCCCGCGCCAGGGAAACGGGTATTACACCACTGAACAAGTGCAGGCGATAATCGCGGCAGAACGCGAACGGCAACAGCAACAGATCACTGGCGCAGGCGGGCGGTCGTACCCGCTCATGGACCAGACCAAAGACGAACGATACCTGGAGAAGATCCTTGACCCCCACGTGCGTGATGAAGACCTTGCAGATGTGTTCTACGCCATCGCAGGTGACGCGGCGGTCCACCTGTCGCTCACGAACATCCCCGACCCACACATATACCAGCGGTTGCGGATGCACATGGAGGACCTGTTCCTGCTGTACTCGTGGTCGGCCAACGACTACTTCAAGATGCGGCAGCTCAAACTTGTCGGTGAAGCGATGCTGCTCAAATCTATTGGGTATACCAAGAACATCCGCGAACGTGACGCACTGATCACGTCCGGCACGGCGATGACCATGCGTGACGACCGGGCATCACCACCACGCGAATCGGGCAACATCCTTGCCGGGTTTCTGAACAGGTGAGTAAGGCATGGGCGAAATAGCACTCATCCCGGTAGAGCACATACTCGGTCTGCCGTGGTTCATCTGGGCGTTTGTCGCGTTAGGGTTTGTCCTGTTAATGGCGATAGGCGGGTTTGTGGTGTATTGGTACATGATGGGACCGTGCCGGGCATACTTCCGGGCGCAACTCAACAACGAAGACCTGACACTGTTTCTCGAGAAGAGCGGTCGTGTCCGGTTCCGTCGTGCCGATTACGTGGAAAAGATATTCCGGAACATGAACCTGCCGTTGTCCTGGTTACAGCGCAGTGACGAGAGTTTCCGGTTCGGTAAAGCGATGATCAAGATCGTGAACGACGTGAACGGCATCTGCACCGAACCCGAACTCAACATGGCGATCTACAACTACGTGAACAATTGGAACGAAGTCGAACTGAACAAAGAAGCGTATGCCGCTGAACACGGGTTTGAGTATACCCCTGAGCTTATTCTCGAATACAAAGACCTTGTCCAGCTCATCAAGGATGGTCGGGTAGACGACCCGTTGGTTACACCTGCCGTGTTCGAAACCCCAATCTGGAAGGTTGCCCACTACCTCGCGGAGATCGGGCCGGGCGACCTCGAGGGCCACATCAAGTTCCGCGTGAGTGAACAACTGGAGAAAGCCGATTCCGGCGAATGGCCGACGTGGGCGAAAGGGTTTGCGTTGTTCCTTGCTGGTATAGCAATAGTCATGATCGCGTCTGCGTTGATGGGTGGATAACCCCAAACATTAAGATAACTTTTTTATATGTCGCGCCGCATACTCATGCAATGTTATCATACCAGGTTCGAGTGGTGTATGGGGAGGATACAGTGAGTGTGGGGTAGAGTAGAATGGGACTGCTCAACACTATCACATCTGCCGGGTCTTCGCTATACAACACAGTTTCCGGTGGTTTCCAGCAAGCTGTGAGCACCGCCACATCATACGTATCACCTGTAGCTTCTTCTGTCCAATCTGTTGTTCAACCAGTTCAGTCTGCCGCCGTCCGTACCGTCCAACCCGTGGTATCTACTGTTTCCCGCGCCGTCCAGCCAGTGGTATCAACCGTTACCCAGGCAGTCCAACAGGCCCCACGGGTTATCCAGCAAGCCCCACAAACCATCCAGTCAACCATCCGGTCGGCAACTCCACAGTCTGTTGCCCGAACGGTGATTATGGCAAACCCCGTCACCGCATCGGTGATGCTCGGCACCGACACGATCCGTCGCACGGTTCAGGCGGTGCCACGGGTTATTCAGGCAGCACCCCGTGTTGTTACCCCTGCAAGGACTGTTATCCAAACAATATCGCCAGTGGTTTCTCCTGTCAGTGCTGCAACCGTGCTCGGGTTGTCTGCCGCCAGGGTGATCAAACCACGTATCGATCCGATTGTTCGTGACGTTACCCGCACAATATCCAAACCCCGACCGGATTTGGTGATGGCTGCCGGGTTGCCGGTCACGAACGTGTTGTCCGGTGTGGTTGCACCGAAGATCCAATCACCAATCTCTGCCGGTGTAAGAACAATTATCCAGGCTCCTGCGGTCCAACGTGCAACCCGGACCGGCGGGCTGGTCGTACAGGACATTTTTGGCACCCGGAAAGCCGGTCTTGCGTCACAGGCACGGCAATACGAAGTTGACGTTGCCGCGTACAACCTGAACGTAGCGCAGCAACAGCGCGAAGCCGGGTGGTTGGCGTCCAACGTGACCCGTGCAAATGAGTTTATCGGGTCACGAAAGTTTTCCCAGGAAGAAGCGAACGCAATCAACGCAACAATGATCGCCCCGCTCAAATCATGGGAAACCGGTCTTAAAAGCAACCAGGCAACAATCAAAAACCAGTCACGGCAACTCAACCAGACGGCGGCAAACATCACCGCCGCACAGAAAGAGATGCAGTCTACCGGGCTTTATGGGCTGCTTGGTCGGTTCGATACGTTTCGAAAAGATGTGGCGGCGGCAACCACACAAAAATATCTTCCTGCAGCGGAATCGTTGACACCGGCGTTCAAGACTGTTGGTTTTTTATCATCACCATTGAGCGGGTTGTTCGGTGCGTCAATTGAAACCGCTGCAACAGCCGTGTCCCGTCAGATCGTTGGATCGGTATCTCCATCGCGGGCAACACCTGACATGATGCCTTCGATGTCGGATTGGCGGTCAGAATATGTGAAAGGCAGCTACGAAGGAATCCGTGATGACCCCGTTCTTTCCGGTGCGTTTTTTGCTGTTGGTGCGGGTATTGGCGGTATAACGCGGGGGGCTGTCGGTGCAAGTAGATCGTTCCTTGCACGGCGAGGCGTTGATACGTTTGCGGATCTTGCAAAATCTCCGGCAGGAAAGAAGGTAGTGAGTACGCTCACCAAGCGAGCACCACAAATTATTGGTGGGATCTATGCTGCTGATGTTGGAATCCGTGCGGGGTCCCAACCGACAACCACGGGCGTCGCCCGGGAACTTGGCAGGATCACCACAACGGAAGCAGGACCGATGATCCTTGGGGGAGCTGTGGGGTATCGTTCGCCGGAGATTGCCCGGGCAGGTTTAAGAAATATTCGGGCGATGGCTGCCAACGAAGAAGCAGTATTGTTTCGAGGGCGGAAAACACCTTCATCGACAAAAAGACCGGCCGTCAAACAACCGCAACCAGAACAGATTACATTTACAGAACGTGGGGCGATAGTTGATTATCCCACTGGAAGGAGAACAATTCGTTTGTTTGGCGAACCCGGGCCGAAAACACAATCGTTTATGAAAGACTTTGGGATTGGTGAACCCGGGCCACAGCGCGTTGTTGGTGGCAAGGTTGAAACCCGGGTCGGACCTCCCATATACAAGCAACCAAAAACGGGTGTTGAATTTGTCGATCCCGCACAGTGGACATCTCCTCGTTCGTCAACTGTGCAGAAAGTAGGAGATATCAATATTGCTGGGCAGAAGATTAACCTTGGAAAACTACCAAAACCAGACACAACGATCCCGCGAGAACGGTTGCTTCCGGTTCCGGTTGAAACCGAGTTGGTGTTTTCTGGTGCAAAACCGTTGGGGAAACCGGGAAAACTCCCTGCTAGGAGCATGGCTCCAGTATACGAGATGCGTGGTGGGGTATATGAATCACGGGGAGTGAAATTCTCAACCCGCGACAACCCATTATACGTATCTGTTTTTGAAGAACAACCTGGCGCAGGGCGTATTTTCAGAGAAACATATATGGGGTATGATATCCAAAAACCAACCGGAAAGCGTCCTCGTTCTATTTTGTTTGATGATACTTCTGGGGCGGTCGGGGTGACAGACGATGTTCGTTTAGGAATAACTCGTGTGAGTGGTGTTGAGCTTGAACCCCGAGGAACATTTACCTATACTCGTAAACCAACAAAACCACGGGAACTTATTGTTGATGATGCTACGACACAGTTATTATCAACTGAACCCGAAGGGCTTTATATTGATGCGGCTGTAGAATCTGTTGCAACTCCACTTCGGTCTGCTGCGAGAACAGTTGGTCGTGCTGGAAGAAAGGTAAAGACCGGGTTTATGGAAGGGTTGACCGGACCGTCTTATCCTGGTCTTTCTCTTGAAGGGAGGAGAGAATCTGCTGCGATATCTGCGGTTGGGAGAAGGACAGGGGATTTATACCCTCGATCAAAACCATCAAGGCAACCAGGTGCAAGCCAGATATTAGACATATCCGCAAAACCAGAATCAAAACCATCGTCTAAAGTAGATTCAGAGTTTATCGAGTTTGTAACAGGGAAACGTCCCTCTGAAATACGGGCAGAACCAAGAACATTTACACAGGATGCGGGCGTTCGTGCGACGAAATACCCAAAGGGGCTTGTTGTTCCGGTTATCGGCACACCCTTATTTGTCGATGCGGAAAAAGCCATGCGCGAGTTCATAAACACACAACCCCGTGCACGGGTCGATAGCGTGTTATCGGTTGGTGTTGCAGCGAACATTCGTGACGATGATGATTCGTTTGTGTATGGATATGCGATGGATCCACGGAAACAGGGTAGCAGAGAAACACCCTCGAGTGTGGATTATGACACAATGGTGTTTGGTACTGATACACCTAGCACTCGTTCTCGCGAAGACCGCCGATACACCGCTGCACCCCGGATCCCAATCGGGGCAATTGGTGGGGGGGTCACACCGGTTGGAGTAAACCGGATTGTGAACGAGATGTTGGGCACACCGGAGATCCAGTCACCTGGGATTGATAGGATTACCATTCAAACCCCAGAAACAGACGTATCAACTATTACTGAAACAATAATTGAACCACCAACGTATCGGATCCCTCGCACCGACCTCACCCAGATCACTGGGCTGCAGGAAGTCACAATTATCCCACCGGAGTTCCCGCCTGTGGACATATTCATCCCGCCACCTATCGTACCGCCGTTCACATTCCCGCCAATCGGCCCGGGCGGCGGCGGTGGTAGCGGCAACGCGATACCCGGGAAAGGCGGGTTTGTGTTTGAAGAGACGTTCCCGCTCGGTGACTTCATGAGCGACACCTTTGGTGTAGGTGGACTATCACTTGGTGATGCGTTCGGTCTGCCCGGGAAAAGAAAATCCCGTAGAAGGAGGCGGTAAGTATTATGTTTGGTAGAGGAAGAAGATATAACCGTAGAAGAAACGATGACCGGCCCTGCACGTTTGGTCGGGTAGTTTCATACGCATCCAACGAGTATGAACGCACAGCAAGACGGATACCGAAACCGAAATGGTAAAACAACGGTAACAAACCTAAATCCCAATCGAGAGGTGAACAAACAACATGCCACCAGCAAAACGTAACCCCCCTGCAGGGGCAGCAGCGGCAAGAGCCGCGAACCAGAAGACTGCACCGAAAGTGCATCTCCACGACGAGGTTGAAGACATGGACGACGACCAGGGACTCTTCACCCGCGACGAAGTGATCGCCCAGGCAACCCAGGTGAAAGTCCTGTCGCAGTATGAAACCGTGTTGTGGACATTGTATGCCGAAGAGTGCAACGAGAAACGGCGACCGATAATGATGACCACGCTTGTAATGCTGATGAAAGACCTTGGGTTCAATGTCGGTGACGGTGACGATACCGACACTGACGCCCCCGACGCACAGGCAGGGTAAACGGATAAGGATGAGTTGTGACACGGCTGCCCATAATTGATAAAGAAGAAGCGTCTGCCGGGATGATGGCGTTGTTCGTCATCGGACTAATGATGATGCTTTTCATCTGGATCATGATGGGCGGTGTGTTCGATGAGATAACCGCCATCCACACCTCTACGTCCGATCTTGGCACTGAGTTTCCTGTCAGCGACGAACGGGTATCGACGCTCAACTTCCTTATCACCGGGATGAGCGTGATACCGTTCCTTGGCATTTTCGTCCCGCTGGTGCTGTATTCTGTTGTGACATCCATGCGGAAAGGGTCAGGAGGGTTCTGATAGATGGCACGAAGGCGACGCAGTTACCGGAACTATCGCCGTAGACGCAGTTCGACGGTGAACTACTACACCAACGTGCGGTACGGTCAGTCGTCGCCCGGCGGTCAACCCGTTCTTGGCGCAATCCTGCAACTTATCGTCCTGTTTGCGTTACTTGCGGCGATTGTTGTCACTGTCGGCCCGTTGATAGACTACTTCTCGGTTTACGTGTCGGCGTTGCCTGCCGATGCGGATGGGTATAAGAACGCTGTGTTGCCGCTCTACCCCTGGACCTACTCGTTCATCGTGCTTACCGGTGTCGTGGGGTTTGTGGTAGTGTTCCGCAACGTGATTCGGACAATCGTTTACGGGCGGTGGATGGAATGAAACGGGTAATTTTTATATTGGGATTATTACTTCTAGTCACAGTTTCAAGCGGGGCTTCCTATACAATTCATCCTTCACCCAATAGCGGTGATATAGTATGGTTTAGCGATGATGATATTCCTGTAGGCACTTATCGACTTGAAACATTGGGTTGGTGGTCGCATTGGCGTAGTGCAAGTCAATGGTATTATGATTGTCCACCCGCCACGGTTAACTCCAATTTCCCTGCATGGACAACAGATGGGTTACAGTTGATTTTTGAGGACGACGGTAAGTATTTTATGTGTCCAAATATGAGTTACACATTGCCAAATGGAGCATCATCATATGGATATCTTGACATTACTATCAGCACCCCGCAAAAGGTAGGGATTAAGATATATGATTCAAATTATGCCGACAATCGTGGTTCATTAACGTACATACTTACTCTTATTGAAGCACCAACACCAACACCCACACCAACACCGACACCAACTTCATCATCTGAAACCGAAACGGGAATTTGGTGGGATTATAATTCATATTCACAATATTCAACTGCAATTGTTACGTATTCAATATCTGATGATCAATGGGATACTTCGAGTTATAACTATGCAGTTAGAATTATAGATGTTGACGGTGTGACAGTTTTAAACGAATACGGGATCTCGAAACAACCAGATAATAATGTTATATCAATTTATATTGATTCAAATGTGTTTGAAAAAACAGGAACGTATTATTGTGTGATTGTTGCTGAAAAACAGTCAACACATGCTGAATCCACTTTGGCATCTGATTCAGCATATATTAATATATATAAGTATGTTTCCGTTTCAGGAACGACATATGACGCGATAAACATGACTCCGCTTGGTGCGGTAAACGTGTCGATTTCACAAGCTAACACCACATCATATATTACATCATCGACGTGGGGGTTCTATGGGAAAGACGATCTCTACAACTCGTTGTGGGTAGGGATAAACGGCACAAAAGATGGGTGGGTGTGTTCCCCAACCGGTTTCTCCCCATCAGGTACACACGAATATGTGGTTGACCTGTCGTTAATCCCTGCTGGCGGTGCTGAACCAGGTGAATGGGCGAACACGGGCAACGACTCGTATTCAACCAATACAACCTATTCATCCACAAACACATCGTATTGGTCAGCGGAAGACTACGGAAGTGCGATTGGAGGATATGTATATGGTGGTGCAATGGTGGCTGCGTTGCCTGGGGCAACCGTGACGATGAGCAACGCGACATGGAATGCATCAACCGAATCGGGAAGCGATGGGTGGTATATGTTTAGCGAAACGTATGATGGGATATATCCTGGGGCATACACAATATCCGCTAAACAAACAGGATATGAAACCTCATCCACCAGCGTGGTTGTAGTTGAAGATTATTTCGGCCGAAAAGATTTCTACCTGGCGAGAGGCGAGTATACCTACACAGACGATTCGTCAAGTGCAGAGAACACATCGTACTGGACTACCGCTGAAGGAACAGCCTGCGGGGGTATCGTGTATCTTGGCGAGTTGTGGGACGTTGGTGGTGGCGACAGTATCACGATCAGTAACACATCGTGGAGCAACACCACAACTACGAGCACTGGTGGGTGGTGGAAGTTTAACGAGAGCGATGGGCTTTCTGATGATGAAGATTACTATATCGAAGTGAGTCATGCCGGGTATACGACGGTAAACACCACAATAGCGTGTGTTGCTGACAATTTCACACGCAAGGATTTCCACCTTGTGGAAGAATACAGCCTTACGGTGCACGTGAAGGATAGTAACACCGCGTCTTACGTTACATCCGACGTCACGGTTATCCTTGGAGAAACTGTTTCGCACCCGACCGACGGTACGGCGGAGTTTACCGATCTGTCGTATGGATCGTATGCGTTATACGTGTCTGCTGACGGGTATTATTCATCAACTGGATATGTTGTGGTTGATTCTGCAGGCGACACTGAAACGGTGTACTTGTCGAAAGAATCCGAGATAGGAGATAGCGGACCCTCGTCAAATTATCCCCCACACTTAGTGCGGTTCACCTATGTCGATGCGTGGGGTAATCCGATTGATAATGCAGAAGTTACAGCCAATGTTGTTGGATCATCAACACCATATACATGGTTGGCTGGTGTTTTCGGGTTTGATAGTAGCACGGTTGACATCCAAAACGAATCGTTGATTGGTAGGACGGATTCGGCTGGCACAATCTCGTTTCTAATGGTTGAAACTGTCCGGTATTCAGTAAACTGCGTTCAGGAAGATGATGGGATAGACCACACTATCACAATGTTTCCTAAAGAATCTGAATACTTCATCCGCATTGGCACGTTACCGTTGGCGACCGACTACCCCGAATACGACATCACCGCGTACTCTGTCAACGATTCGTATGTCCGGTTATCGGTGAACTATACTGATGCGGCGGATGCCACCACATCAGCAATGTTCTACGTGAACGACATCAACGGCACGGAACTATACAACACATCCATCTCGTTGACCGGCGGGCCCGGGTCGGCAACCTACGACGTTGAGAACGTGCGTGGGACATCGGTTGAAGCGAAACTCGTTGCCGAGAACACCGCACATGGCACGATCACCGTCTCGAGGGGGGTCGACCTGAAAGGCACCGGCAAACTGGTAGACTTCGGGTGGCCAGACCTGTGGTATATCCTGATATCGTTTGCCGGGATCCTTATCGTCGCTGGGTCGATTGGCGAGATGGATACGAAAGTCGGGGCGATGTTCGTCCCGATAACTGCCGGGATGTTCTGGTACATCGGGTGGTTGCCGGGCATCGCCACCGCAGTTATCACGATGGTGTTCTTCGTTGGCGGGATCTACTACATGCGGGCGTCGATTACGAAGGTGGATTCATGAAGTTCTATTACATCTTCTGGGTGATCCTGGCGATGTCGCTGGCAATCGGGTTTACCAACAGCATGGGGTTCACCGGGACCGATTACATGACCCAACCCGAAAACTCTGCATACGAAATGTCGGATGTCAACGGGACGTTTGGCAACGGGACCCCGCAGGACGACGTGTCGTTATCTGTGACAGGGTTCTTCGTGGCGTTAGGGTTTGTCAAGGATTTGGCATACAACTCGTTCATCGTATACGATGCGCTGATAGATATTTGGGGTGTCCCGGAAGCTCTTGCAACCGTGTTGCAGGCAATCGTGGCAATATCGTGGGCGGTGTTCTTTGTCCAGTTGATATCCAGATTTCCGTGGGGAGGGATGGAAGGGTGAACCGGAACTGGTCGGCGGTTGCCCTACTGGTCATGTTGGCTGTCTGCCTGGCACCTGCAGCGTCGGCAGCCAACCTTACGTTCTCTGGATCAGTGACCGTGATACCCACAACCGTCGGCCAGTATTACGACGAGATCCAGGCGTCAAACCTGTCGTGGGCGGTTATCGGCCCGATTGTGCCTGAACCACTGGTCGATGCGTTCGGCGGCGGCGAGTTTGCCTGGCGTGTCGTCTGGTTCGCCGTGTTCGGTGTGTTGATCATCACGATGTTCGGCCGGCAACGAAACGTCCTGATACCCCTGATGGCGACATGGATCTTTGCGTTCTTCATGGTCGAACGGTTCACCCAGGAAGGGGTCCACATGATGTATGCGTTGATGATCGCCGCCACGATGGGGTTGATCGTGTATATCGCAGTATCAAGGAGATGATATAGAATGAGAGATGGAATTACGCAACAGCACAGACGGCGAAAAGATTTCGTGCTTGACCTGTCAGCACTCGAAGACCGGGCAATCCTGTCGCCACGCGAAGTTGAGAAGATGTTGAACACCGAGTTTCCGATATACGATGCAGGCGGTCACGGTCGCCGTGTCGGTGCGATGTCGGTATCAGAGTTTTTGAGAAAGTTTGGGTGACACAACTATATGGCAACCAGGAGAAACTTCAAAACCAAAGCTGCATACAAGCGGTGGTTGGCGTACGGTCATGCGTCCGGGGAGTTCGAGAAGACCCCGGGACACCAAAAAGTGTCGATCCGGGGGAAACCCCATAAAGTAAAACATTCGCAAAACGGACGAAAATCCAAGCGGTAAGGATTCACGACACTGGCGGTTCGTAACCAACGTAATAGTATACATCCTCCGGTTTTTGCTACTTTTTGGAAAAATAGTAGTATAGGCAAATATTGTATATTTTTTGATGTGAAAGGGTTGTGCAAGGTACAACTATGGATGTTTTTTCACCGACGTGTCACTCTTTTTTCGTCACCTCCTCTTTGAACACCATGTGGGTATACAGTGCAAGACCGATAGCCATACCGAAGGTTCCTGCCAGGCTGTATATCAACCCGGGAACGTCCATCACGGTTGTCGCAGGGTCAAGGTTGGCAGCCAGTATCCCAACACCGACTATCTCTCCGATGGCGACACCGAGAAAATATGTTGTCGCCCTGCTCCATGTGCATCTGTACACATCGCGGGGCGACCGCTCGGTGGCGTTCAACCATCGTGATAGTAGGGGGATATTCATTACAGGAAGTCCTCGTCGGTCGGGATATTGATGTCCACGAAGTTTGTGTCAGCATAGGGATTGGTCTTCCGGCGTTTTGCTGATCTCTGTTTTGAGGTCGGTGTGGTGCGATTGGAGGGTTGCCCCACAGTGATGCCGGAAAACATGCTGTCAGTTATCTCGTTGGCGTTCTTCCCAATCGGTGCAAGGTCGCCCATCGCCTCTGCCACTTTGTCCAGCGGCGAAGTGCCACCGGATTTTGTCCCGGCGTATGGCGACCGTGCAACCTGGTCGGGCGTTGCACTCTCGATCTGTTGGCCTCGGAAATGGCCCTGCAAGACTGCTTCTGCCTGCAGGACGCTTTCTTCATCGGCCGCAACGAACCGGATATAGTTCACATCGTCAATCCAGTATCGGTGCGGTATCTTCGGGTCTTTTTTCAGTTTCCACCGTTTTATCATATCTTTCTCCCGCACCTGTGCAGGCGTGGGCGGTGGCGAGATCGTGTCTTTGATCTGTTTGAGTAATGGTTTTTTGTCGGTCATCTTATCACTTTTTCCTGTACGAACTTTGTCAGGCACTCAACCGAACAGAAATCAAGGTTTCGACCCAATATAAGCCTGTCTTCTCCATACACCGCATCTTTGATTGATATGTACCAATCACTTTTATGGAGTACTGCATGACACCCGTCGCATTGCAGAATTGTGTGGGTACTCATTTCCCACACCCGCCACACGGCCACGGCATTACGGTGCCGTTGTCAACCAACACCGTGCCGTTTGCATAGAACTTGATGATTTCTCCAGTGTAGTGCGGTTCTGGGTGAGGGGAACAAATCATAATGATTATTCCTGTAATGAGTATTTCTCCTAAAAGGAGGAATCCCGCATAACTAAACGCGGCCGAGTCAAGGCATTTTGCGGCAATCAGAAACAAAAATACGTTTATTGCTAACCATCCAAATACGATTACATAATATTCCATTTCATTTCACCCCAAAATTGAGATTAGGAGGATTCCTCCTACGATTGCCATGGTAATGAATATTCCTCCTACGATTGCCATGGTAATGAATATTCCTGCAACAAAACCGGAGTTAAACCCGCTTGATCTAATCTTCTCTTCTTTGTTTGCAAGCATCTCCTCTGCGAGGAGATTTGCATATTCTTTAATTTCATACACTGATGGTAGTTCATTCATTTCATTTCACGCTCCTTTTTTCACGCTGTTCAACATCTCAACAATCGACTCTTTCAGGGTTGATGCGACCACACCGATGGCGCACGGGACCCCGATTACCGCCAGAGCCATTTCAAACGGTTTCTCGCCCGATGCGTTGTAGGTGAGCAGCAA
>Ga0334887_1001716_pt1 | contig 27415 bp, 22 predicted proteins | sample GraSluR1_MG_10_FD_207217 | JGI IMG/M metagenome (GOLD analysis project Ga0334887, IMG submission 207217) | Sludge microbial communities from methane-producing bioreactor in Wageningen University, Netherlands - Granular Sludge_18_07-R1 | ecosystem: Engineered > Bioreactor > Anaerobic >...
CGACAGCGACGAACGGGGCATGGCGGCGCGGAAACGGGTCGCGTTCGTCATGGCGCGACCCTCCCCAGCGGCAGCGCCTGGACGCCGGCGGGCCGCCGGCGCCCGGCGATCTCCGCCGCGCGGCGCACAGCTTCCAACTCACTGCCGGACCGCTCGACGAACGCGCGCTCGCCGGCGTCCCAAATCCCGCCGCGCGCGGCGTCGGGCGTCAGCCAGAATAGACCGAGACGGCCCACGAAGAGCAGGTCGCAGGTCAACTCTTCGCCGCCGATCGCGATGCGGTCCTGATAGATCTCGCAGGCGCCGCCGTACCGGGCCTCGATGAGCACGGCCTCCAACACGCGGCGCAGCTTGTCGGCCGGGGTCGCGCCAGGATCGCTCAGATCAGCGCGCACTGCGTCCAGGCGCCGGGCGCGTTCGGCGGCCAGAAACGGGAGATCCCGCGCCACGGCGACATCGAGGCGGCCGAGGATCGCGAGCAACGTATCCTCGAGACTGGTTTCCAGGCGTTGCGATTCTTCCAGGCGTCGCGCCAACTCGTCGCCGGACTCGGCGAGCGCCTCGACGCGTTGCCGTTGCAGCGCCGCCCGCTCCCGCAGGTACTGCACCTGGGCGCGGGCGGCGTCCCAACGCGCCTGCAGATCGGCGCGTTCGGCGGCCCAGTCGTCCAGGCGCGCCTGCGCGGCGCGATCGATCGCCAGGGCCTCGGCCGCGGTCTCGGTGATGCGGGCGGCCGGGTCGTCGGCTGATTGCGGCGGCGGCGTTTGCGAAGCGGGTTGCTGGGCCGCGGCGATGGCGGCGGCCAACATGACCGGCGCCAAGGACAGCGCCGCCGGTTTGCTGCAACGGTCGAGCCGGCGATAAGATCTCATGGGCAACCTCGAGTTTAGCGGGGGTTGCAATGCGAGCCTACGTCTCGGGAACGAGTTTCTCAGCTCGCACGGCCAAATTACATCGCGCCGCCAAAGAGGTCCACCCCAGGGGAACAATCACACCGCAGCTCAAGCGTCCAACTCGGGCACTTCGCGCCGGGGACCGGGCTTCTTCTCGCTGCGGTAGGCGTCGGCCAAACGGGGCAACGGCGGCGCCGCGAAGACGCAGACCAGCAAAAAGACAAACAACCCCAAAACCAGCATTGCCGGCACCCAGCCGGGGACGCGTCCGATGGTCAGGATATCGAACCAGTGGGCGGCGGGCTCCCGCCGCTGCAGGACCACGACGAGCAGCCAACCGAGGATCTGGGCCAGGAACAGCGGCGCGTAGACGCGCCCCAGCCGCGCGCGGATGGCCTGGCGCATCGAGATATGATAGTGCGGGCGAGAGAGATCGTCGGCCACGCAGGATCCCCAGTTCTCGATCGGGCTGGCGAGATCCCGGCGCAGCAGGGGACCGTAGAAATTCTCCTCGATCATCCGCAGGCGGGAGTGGAAGACGTCGAAGAAGCGGAAGCGTTGCGCCTCGAGGATCAGAAAGAGCAGGTTGGCGTACATGCCCGCCAGAAGCGTCTGGCCCGCGTAGTCCGGGTTGTTGAACGCGAAGGTCAGAATACCGGCCGTGGTGAAGATGGCCCAGTTCGTGGTCGTATCCAGACGCAGGCGCCATGACAGCGATCGCTGCAGCTCGCCGCGGTAGAGATGGGCCATCGCGGTGATGTATTCGACACGCTGCAAAGGGTGGCCCTCGAAATCGGGCCGCTGATACTCGCGCGGGGTCATATCCTCTCCGAATCGATCGCGCCGGCGCGGCGGCGGTTCGCGTCGCAACGGCGACGGTCAGCCGCGCGCCGGGTATTTCTCGTTCAACGCGTCGCGGACGATCGACTTCACCTCGCCGCTGAAATTGTCGTCCCGCAGCATCCAGTCGAGATAGCTTCGCCGCTCGCCGGTCGCCATATCGCGCAGCGTCGTGCCTTGGTGCTTGCCGAAGGCCATGATCGCTTCGCCGGCGTCATTCCAGCGAAACTTGCGTGTGCGGTCCACGAAACGGTCGCCGCCGCGGTTGCAGAACGCGTGCAGGCCGGCGGCGTCGCGAGGCAGATCGGGGTAGCGCGCGAGTTGGGCGTCGAGCACCTGCAAGGTCGCTTCCGCATCGGCTTGCGCGGAATGCGGCGCGTCCATCGCCTGCCCGCAGTAGAACTTCACCGCGGCTTCGAGATGCCGCGGTTCCTGGCGGTGGAAAATGGTCATCGCGTCGATCAATCGGCGGCCCCGCAGATCGATGGTCGCGCCCGCGCGGGCCAGTTCGGCCTCCAGCAGCGGCAGGTCGAAACGAATGAAGTTGTAGCCGGCGAGGTCAGCGTCCGCGAGGATTCGCTCCACCTCGGGGCGGATCTGAACGAAGCTGGGCGCGGCCGCCACGTCCTCGTCGCGGATGCCGTGCACGGCCGTGGCCGCGGGCGGGATCGGCACGCCGGGGTTGACCAGGCTGGTGAACGAGCGGCGCTGGCCGGTCGGTTCGATGCGGATCAGGGCGATCTGGACGATGCGGTCGCGCTGGACATCGATGCCCGTGGTTTCGAGATCGAAACAGACAAGCGGGCGATCGATTTGGAGGTTCTGCATGAGCTGCCGGGCTCCCCGTTAGGGTCGCCCGGCATGGTAACACAACCCGGCGGATCTGTCGCGGCGGGGTTCGTCTGTCGCGGCGAGGTGCGCAACGGAGCGCCGCGCCCCGCCGGGGCCGGCTCAGGGGCCCGGCGGCACTGGATGCCGCCACTCGGCGTGTTCCTCGCTCTCACCGGCATGGATCGCGCTCAACGCCTCGCGCAGCTCGCGGGTCAAGGGGCCCTCGGCGCCGTTGCCGATCGTCACGTCGCGGCTGCCGGCGTGGATCTTGCCAACCGGCGTGACCACCGCCGCCGTGCCGCACGAGAATACTTCCTGCAGCGCGCCGCTCGCGGCGTCGGCGAGGATCTCGGCCAGGACTGGCGACTCCTCGACCCACCGCAGGCCGCGGTCGCGCACCATCTGGCCAACGCTGTCGCGGGTGACGCCGGCGAGGATGGTATCGCTCTTGGGCATCACGGGCGCCGTGACGACGCGGTCCTTATAGACGAAGCAGATGTTCATCGCGCCCATCTCTTCGACGCGCGTGCGGGTGAGCGCGTCGAGCCAGATGATCTGATCGAAACCTGCTTTTTGGGCGAGCTTGATTGGCAGCAGCGCCGCGGCGTAGTTGCCGCCCGTCTTGGCGTAGCCGACCCCGCCGGGCGCCGAGCGCACATATTCGGTCTCGGCTTTCAGGTACAGCGGATTGATGCCGCCCTTGAAGTAAGAGCCGACCGGTCCGGTGATGATGTAGAAGAGGTAGGTCGACGATGCGGCCACGCCCAGGCTGGGTTCATCGCCGATCATGGTCGGGCGCAGGTACAGGGAACCGGGTTTGGGCGGCACGTAGGCGCCGTCCATGGCGATCAAGATCTCCAGGGCGCGCAGGAAGAGGTCGGGGTCGACCGGCGGCATGCACATGCGTTCGGCGCTGATATTGAAGCGCGTGATGTTCATTCGCGGCCGGAACATGTGCAGCGAATTATCGGCCGGGTTGCGGTAGGCCTTCATGCCCTCGAAGATCTCCTGCGCGTAGTGCAGGACCTTGGCCGCCGGATGCAGCGGCAGCGGCGCCACCGGGACGATGCGCGGGTCGTGCCAGGCGCCGTCGCGCCAGTTGAGCATGAACATGTGCGGCGAGATGTGCTTGCCGAAGAGCAGCTTGTCCCAGGCCGGCGGGGCTGGCGGATTCGCGTTGCGCTCGATACGGATCTCCATGCGAGGCCTCCTGGCTGAGGGCTGGGTTCGGCCGCAAGGGCTGTCGCTCGGCCTCAATGGTGGCCATTACGGCGGCGCATGGCAAGGACCGGCCGCGCCGCCGCGCCCAGGCCGGCGCGGGTGTTCGCGTTCGATATGACAACGACGCGGCCTGCCTGCGGGAAGGCGGCCGCGTCATTGTCTGCCTAGATGCTGTAAAGCCGCTTTACATCGGTTGTTGCGGCACGGGTTGATCCGGGATGGTCTCCGGCTTGGGTTGCATGCGTTCGATGACGTGTTGCGGCGAGATCAGCGTCGCCTGCCGCACGCGGAAGGTGCCGCCGTACCACTGTCCCATCAAGCGCGCCGTGCGACCCGCCGCGGGGCTGGTTTCGCCGCCGTTTTCCTCGCGCCACGTCACCCGCCCGGCAGTCTGCAACGGCGTGCCGTTGGTCAGGATCCAACCGCCGAGGCGATCGCGCTGCAACTCGCCCTCGACCCAGGCGAAGGGAGGCTTGCCCGTACGCGGCCGTTTCTGGCGCAATCGGCCCGCGTCCAGCGCGCTCGTACCCGCGGCCGAGGCGATCGCCGCCAGGGCCACGGTCGCGATGGTCGCCGCCGCCAACAGGATGACCAGCGACCGCCGCCTCCCCGCGGCGGCCCTGAGCTTTCTGATTCGGCGCTGCATTTGCATGATCCCGTCCCCTTTCAGGTCGACCGCCGCGATTATTCCCCGGGCGGCAAGGTCACGTAATCGAAGTTCTCGTGCCAGTCGCGCACGATCACGTGGAAATACGCCTGCCCGACCGACTGCACATGGATCGTGGCGTCGCTCGACTGGACGATGACTTCTGCGTTGACGATGTCGACCACCGGGCGCGAGGCGACGCCCTGGCCGAGGTCGATGCAGCGCTCGCCGTCCCACTCATCGCTCTCGCCGTCGTCCGGCACCGAGCCGTTGCTGTAATCGAGGCGATAGAGCCACGAGTTGCCGCCCGACGCGCAGACTTCCTGGCTAGGTACGTAGGCGGTGAAGAAGACGACGCCGGCCACGACCACCGCCGGCTCGGTCACCCGTTCCCCGGCGATATTCTCGAGATCGATATACCAACCGTCTTGACCGGTGAGGTCGTTGATGCTGCCGGACTGGTTGACGAGCGTGGCGTACTGGGAGCCGTCCTGGCGATCGAAGATGCAGCCGAAGATATGGTCGTCCGTCGTCGAGAGATCATCCTCGACCAGATAGGCGCCAGTGCCGAAGTAGACGTTGATGGTGCCGCCACCCGCGTACGCGGCTGTCGGCCGCCCTGTGATCTCATCATCGCCCTGCCACAAACAGTAGCGGTCCCAGCTCGCCGGATTGGTGCTGCCGCGGAAATCCAACTTCCAGACATGCCCTTGCAAGTCGGCGACATAGCAGAAGTCGTGGTTGTCGTCGAGGTCGATATCGACGGGCGTAGCCGCGGTTGCCTTGTTGCGCCGCGAGCTGTCGCTGCTGAGCAACACGCCGCCGAGGTGAGAGCCGTCGCTCACCGAGTAGACTTGCAAATACGCTCGCCCATCCGTCGTGTCGAGGCCCGAACCCACCAGCATGACCGGTTGGCCGCCGATCACGGCGAACTGTGCGTCGGAGGCGAAGGGTTTGTTGTCCGGCAACTCGACCTGCCAGAGCAGCGACGGCGAGTTCGGCAACGTGATATCCAGGGCGAAGTAACTCGCTCCGCCCTGGCGGCCGCCGCCCAGGAGTACCGTCTTCCAGGCGCCGCCGATCTTGCAGTCCCGCACCGACGCCGTCAGGTCCACGGTATACGTGTGGCAATACGCCGTGTCGGCGATCGCGGCGAGCTTGGGCAGCGCGAATTCCGGAATGAACGCCCAGGCTTCCTGGCCCGTATCGGCGTAGAACGCGTGCATCATGCCGTCATTGGCGCCGACGTAAACCATCTTGGCGCGGGTCGCGTGGGCTGTCATGAACGTCTGATAGCTCGGGTCCGTGGAGAAGTTCGACGGCGCGCCGACCACGACCGGCGTCGAGTGGATGATGTCGCCGAGTTTCCAATTGTTGCGATTGCGCAGCGAACCGGCGTTATCGCCGCGCACCCATCGGATGAGTGTTGCGGCTTCGGCCGGGTCCGACGCCCCGAGATAAGGCTGCAGGACCGTCGCGTTGCCTTCAGTGAACGACATCATGCTGCCGCCCAATCCGGCGGTGATGGTACGCGTGGACGCCGCGCGTTGCATGAGCAGATAACCGGCCTCCCAGAGCGGCGTATCGCCGTTGGTGTAGGGCAGGGCGAACGCCTCGAGATACCCGTGCCAGGTGCCCGGCATGAACTTGCCGCGATACAGGCGCTCCTCGTCGCCGCGCTCGGTCGAAACCACGGCCACGGCCGCGCCGGACGAGAGACGGTTGATGATGTCGAGCATCACCAGCTCGAGGCTCGTCCAGAGTTCGACGGCGTTGCTGGCGGACATGTAGAGACCGCCGCCCTTCTGCGCGGCCAACATCAGCAACTCGAAATCGATATTGAAGCCGATGGTGTAGGTAATCACGTTCTGCACGTCGTAGAGGTCCGCTCGCAAGTCGTTGTTATACATCCAATAAGCGATATCGTCGAAGTGATGGCTACAATCATTGCTGTTGGCGTCGGGTGAGCCGATGCTGGCGCAGTTGCCCGGGTCGAGGCCGTCGCCGTCGGCGTCGACGAGATAAGCGCTGATATTCCGGTCTTTGGTCGGGAAGCCGTCGGTGACCACGACGATGAAGTTCTTCTGGCAGTGCGCGGTGATCGGCGCGGATGCGTCGGTGCGTTTGTAGTAATTGAGGATCGTCTCCATCGTTTCGGCGAGCGGCGTCCACGACGTCGCCTGGATGTTGCGAATGGTGTTGATCAATGTCGCCTTGTCGGCGCCGCATTGGGCGATCACGTTGCCGCCGTTCTCCCCGTTGAAGACCGTCACGCCGAAGCGCACCCGCTCGGTGCGGTCGACGATGTCTGCCACCACATCGTGGGCGACGTTGATCAGCGTCAGCTGCGGCAAACTCGCGCGCTGCTCGTCGGTGGCGTGGTAGAAGATCCAGTTCAGATAGTTGCCGCGGTAGCGCCCCTGCTGGCCGAAGCTGCGCACCAGCGGCGCGGTCGGCGTGGTCTGGTTGGCGCCGCTCGGGCGGCTGGGAATGTTGCGCGGGGCATACATGCCGCTCGAGTTAATATAGTACGTCGAGTTCGCGACGAACGGCCCGACCCAGGTAACGGTGTAGTCGTAGTCGGGATGGAACACAGCCTCGTTCATCGAACCGCTGTTGTCGAAAAGGATCATCACGTTGGCTTCGACCGTGCCCTCCTGCACGAACAGCGGCACCTCGCAACCGGTCTGCGCCGCGGCATTCGAAACAGCCGTGAAACCGGCCGCCACGAGCGCCAGCACCTGCCATAACGTCGTCTTGCGGGTTCGCATCAGTATCCCTCCCGAAAGAGCCGGCTGGCCATCATCTGCGCGTCGCTGCGACCGCCGGCGGCGGCCCGACCGCTGCTGGAAATACGGTAGTTGTAGTCGCGGAACATCGTCGGATCCCAGCCGTCGCGGTGCGTCCAGTTGATATAGAAGCAGGCGTAGCTGAACGTCTGGTCGCCCTGCAATGCCTCGTTATTACGGCTTTCGACCAGGTTGTTGGCGGCGTCGAGGATCGCCGGCGGGCTGTCGCACATGCGCAGGAAGTAGATGGCGGCCTCGCCGCCCGCGTCGGCCGAGAACCCCGCCGTCGTGTAGACCGACTCGGCGAAGCTGGTCCGCCGCTCGGTAGTCGACAGGATGACCGCGGCGACGGCGATCAGGCTCAGCACCAGGATGATCAGCAAGCTGGTCACCAGCGCGAACCCTTCGCGGTCGGGGCGACTGAATCGGCGGTCGATCATCGCGTCTCCTTTACGGGAAGTCGGGGCAGTTCTGCACGATGATGCGGTTTTCGTAGCTCACCGTCTCGCCGTTGCGAAGCTGGCCGTCGATGGCCACATCCACGAACCGGACGCGCGCGCGATCGGCCGAGCTGAGCGGCGTGCCAGCCAGCGGTGCGCCGCTCTTGTCGAAATAGCGGAATTGCACGAGTTGCAGGTCCCGCAGGATCGTCTGCGTGCCCGCGGCCGTCTGGCGGAGTAGTTCTCCCAGGGCGGGATCGTACCAATAAAGGATGTCCTCGTCCGGGGCGAGACCGAGGGTCGAGCCGTCGCCGTCCAGATCCATGCGGCACTGCAGCCGTAGGTCGTCGGCGACCGCGATCCCCTCGAAGCCCGCGTTGCCGATATCGCACCCCGCGCTGCGGATCTCGCGCGTCAACAACGAAAACGTTGCCCGCAGCGACTGCTGGCAGATGGCGCGGTCGCTGGTCGCGGCGTAGGTGCGCCGCGAGCCGGTCAGAAACCCGATGAGGACGGTACCGACGACCGCGAATAAGGCGAGCGCCACGATCATCTCGACCATGGTCATCCCGGCCCGGCTCGGTCGAAAGCGTCGATGGTGCAGGCGGCGGTTCATCATAGCGGCCTTTCTCAGCGTCTTGAGATCAACGAGGCCATGCGCAGCGTTTCGATCTGCGTGCCCATGGGGTATGACACCTCGACCTCGACATGCCGGAGGCGGCCGACATCCAGGTCTGCGACATTGACGCGCCAGACCAGCGAGCCCTCTTGGCCGGAATCAGGCGCCGCTGCCGCGAAGCCGCGGCCCTTGGCCCACTCGAGTTGTCGCTGGGCCAGGGTCGCCGCCTGGGTGAAACGATCAGCGTCGCTCACTTGGTGCCTCGCGCGGTTCTGCACCACGGCGAGCGGCAGGATACCGATCGCGATGATCATCAACACCACCAGCACTTCCACGAGCGTGAACCCGCGCCGCTCGCCGGCGGCCTGCCGCAAACAGCGTTTTAAGCGGTGCACGAGCCGTTTCATGACCCCACCTCCACGATGCCCGTCGGGAGCACGCGGAGCTCTCGCTGACACGATCCGTCGTCCAGAGTCAGGATCGTGGCGTCGGCTGCGCCCCACGGGAAAAAGTTCACGCTGAATATCGCGGTGAACTGGACCGTACCTTCGAGGGTGCGGTTGCGCAGGACATTACCGCTGATGGGGTCGGTGATCGTATAGCCGAGCGCGGTGCTCGTGAACCGGATGACGCGGCCCTGCGAAACAGCGGTGGCGCGGGCAAGGGCCATATCCGCGGCGATCATGTCCGCCGTCGCGTCGATCCGGTTGGCGCGCATGTAGCTGTTGAAGGAAGGCACGGCGATGGCCGCCAACAAGCCGATGATGCCGATCAATACCATCAGCTCGACCAACGTGAAACCGTGGCGACTTGCAAGACAACGCGGCATGGGCCGGCCTCCGGGCAAGGTCGTGCTAAATCCAATGATCCGTACCGAATGAGCAAAGGACGTGCCCGGGGGTGCGGCCGCGTAACGTGTTATGTTACAGTGGCGTCGACGAGAGCGGCGGAGCGGCGGCGGGCAAAATGCCTACCTGACGGGTCAAGAAGTGCCGGCGGACGGTTCGCCTGATTCCGTCCGGGCGCGGGCGCCCAAAAGACCCATGGCGAGTTCGGCCAGTCCGCACGCGGCCAGGACCGCGACCACGCCGACCACGGTCGCCATGAGCGGTCCGAGAAAGACCGCTGCCAGCGACAGCGGCCCAACGGCCGTGCCGAGCCAGCCGAACGTGCGGCCCCGGCGGTCCTGCGGCGCCGTCGCTTGCAAGAACGTGGCCAGGGCGATCTGCACAAGAGTCGCCAGGAATCCGAAGCAGGCGAAGATCAACAGGGCGCCCGTGAACGATCGATTCACCGCGAACACCAGCAGGAAGGCGCCGTCCAGCAAGGTCAGCAACGCGATGACCCGCAGGGGGCGGCGCCGTCCAACCACCAGCCCGCCGCTCAGGGCGCCCAGGATGCCGCCCAGACCCGCGGCCGAGATGATCAAACCTAGTTGCACGTCGCTGCCCGCCAGCACGTCCTTGACGAAGACCACGACCAGGGGCTGTTGCATTGCCGTCACGAAGGTCAAGACAGCGAAGAACCCAAAGGCCAAACGCAACCCCGGGTGCCCGACTACGCCCTGCAGGCCGGCGACGACATCGACCCACAGCCTCTGCGCGCGACTTCGCAACGACAACACCGGATCGATCGCGGCGGGGATTGCCGGCGCCGCTGCCGGTACTCCCGCGTAACGCCAGCTGACGAGGATCGCCGCCGAGATCACAAACGTCGCGGCGTCGAGCCAGAATGCCGCGTCGGTGCCGAACCACGCCACCAGGGCGCCGCCCACAGCGGGGCCGATCAAGAGCACCAGGTTGCGCGTCAGCATGAGCAGGCTGTTGGCGGCTCCGAGCCGCTCCGGCGGCAGTACGTCGGGCAACAGCGCAAGCCTCGCCGGTCCCGTGAACTGGCGGCCGCACCCCAGCAGCGCGGCTAGCAGATAAACCTGGCCCGGTGAGGATGCGAGCGGAATGACCGCGACCGTCAGGGCCGAAAGCAGGTCGCTCGCGATCATGATGCTCCGGCGCTTCAATCGGTCGCAACAGAGGCCTGTCACCGGCCCGAGCACGATGGCTGGAATAATTTGGGTGGCGGCCAGAATCCCCAGATCGACAGGGTTGCCGGTCTGACGGAAGATCAGCAGGTAGAGGGCGATCGCGGCGATGCGGTCGCCGAAACCGCTGATCGCGGCAGCGCCCCAGATCGCGCGGAAACCCGGGTGCCGCAAGAGCGGCAAGTAGTGGTTCACGAACCGGGGACCTCCTTGACCTCGGACTCGCGAGCAAGCAGGCGGCGTATCTCCTGGGGGTGCATACGCACGATCGCTCGACAGCAGCCATCCTCGCACAACTGGGCCAGTACGTCACCTGTCCGCTGCCAGGGTCCCAAGACGTGCAAGCGGCCAACCGGCAATTCCAAGTGGACGATCCTCTCGCCCGCTAGCAATCGCTGTTGAACGGCCGCGCGGACGGTCGTCCCGCTTTCGGGGGAAAGAGCCGAGACGAAAAGGGCGTCCGGATGATGACGGCGGAGGCGGTTGCACAAACGCTCGGCGTCCGGCACCGTGTCGAGCTTGTTGAAGACCAGCACCGTGGGCCGATCGGCCGGAACCAGGCCCGCCAGCACCTGGTTGACCGATTCGATCTGGTGCTCTGGGTCGCTGGCGCCGGCGTCGACCACGTGCAACAAGAGATCGGCGTCGGCGACTTCCTGCAGCGTGGAACGAAAACTGTCCACCAGATGATGCGGCAGGCGGCGGATGAAACCCACCGTGTCGGTCAACAGGAATTGGCGTCGCTCATCCAGGTCGATCCGGCGCGTGGTGGCGTCGAGGGTTGCGAACAATTGATCGCGAACCAGCACGCCCGCGCCGGTCAACGCATTCATGAGCGTGCTCTTGCCCGCGTTCGTGTAGCCGACCAGAGCGACGCGGTAGAAACCTTCGCGACCTCGCGTCTGGATCCGGCGCTCGGCGCCGAGCTGCCGTAACTGGCGGCGCAGAATTGAAATGCGGCGGCCGATCAACCGGCGGTCGGTTTCGAGCTGGCTTTCGCCCGGACCGCGCGTGCCGATGCCGCCGGCCTGACGCTCCAAGTGGCGCCAGAGCCGCGTCAGTCGAGGCAGGAGATACTGCAACTGGGCCAGTTCGACCTGCAAGCGGGCTTCGCGGGTCTGCGCGTGCTTGGCGAAAATGTCCAGGATCAATTCCGTGCGATCGAGCACTCGCACGTCTTCGCCGAGCGCCCGTTGCAGATTGCGCCCCTGGTTGGGGGCAAGGTCGTTGTCGAAGACCACGAGTTCGGCCGCGTGGGCGCGCACGGCCGTCTGGAGTTCTGCGAGCTTGCCCTTGCCGAGAAACGTCGCCGCGTTCGGCCGCGGCAGGCGCTGTTCGAGCACGGCCAGCGTTTCGCCGCCCGCGGTGTCGACCAAGCGGGCGAGTTCTTCCGTATCGGCCGGCCCCGCTAGCGGATCTTCCGGATCCGGAGGCAGGTGCACCCCCACGAGCACAGTCCGCTCGCGCCGCTCGGCCTCACCGCGATCGAATCCCCGCGCCGGCATCGAAGTCACGCTCCCTCTAGCTCGGCCGACCATTGCTCCCAGGTCTCGAGCGCTTCGACCAGCTCGCCGGCGATCGTCGCACAGCGATCGCCCAACTCGCGCCGCCGGCTGCTGCTGCACGCCGGGTCGGACATCTCCGCGAGGGCCGCCGCCTCCTCGCGTTCGAGGGCGGCGATTGTACCCTCGATGGCGGCGATCCGCGCGCGACGGCGCGCTTGCTCGTTCTTGCTCAGCCGCGGCCGTTGGCCGGACGAGTCGGCTGCGGAAGCCGTCACCGCGCGGCCGCCCGCGGACACTTCCCCGCCGCCGCAGCCTGGCGCCGTCTTGGTCGCCGACCGCGGTCGCGGCGCCGATTCGCCGACCGACAGCGCCCACGCGGCGGCTTGCCGCTCTTCGCTGCACCGCCGCTGGTAATCGCCGTAGTTGCCCAGGAAGATCCGCGGCCCTCGGCCGACCTCGTTCACATCGGGGAACACGACCAGCCGTTGGACGAGCCGGTCCAACAAGCGCCGATCGTGCGAAACGACCACGAGCGTCCCCTCGTACTGCTGCAAGGCTGCTTCGAGCGATTCCCGGCTGCCAATGTCCAGGTGGTTGGTCGGCTCGTCCAGCAGCAACGTATTGTAGCCCGACTTGATCAGGCGCAGAAGAGCCAACCGGCCGCGCTCCCCGCCGGAGAGGCTGCTCACCGGCCGGTCGATCATGTCCTCGCCGAATCCGAACGCTCCCAGGAAGGTGCGCAGCTCGACCAGGAGGGCGCCGGGAGTGACGGCCTGCATCTCTCCGAGCACCGTCAGATGGTCGCTGACCGTCTGCAGGTGCTGATCGTACCTACCCAGATCGACATTGTACCCCCGCAGCACTCGCCCCGCGTCGGGAACCTCGTCGCCGGCGAGCAAGCGCAGCAGCGTGGTCTTGCCGCAGCCGTTTGGGCCGAGGATGCCGATACGTTCGCCGCGGACGACCTGCAGATCGAAGTCCTGCAAGATGGTGCGGTCGCCGTACCGTTTGGTCAATCCCTCCGCCTGCAACACCATGCCGCCGCTAGCGCGCACGGGTCGCAGGTCGAACGTGAAGCCCGTTTCCTGAGCCGGCGGCGGCGCCAGCGGCTCGAGGCGGCTCAGTTGCTTGCGCCGCGACTGCGCCTGGCGTGTTTTCTGGCCCGCGATGTTCTTGCGGATGAAAGCCTCGGTCTGGCGGATATGATCCTGCTGGCGCTGCCAGGCCGCCAATTCCTGACGCCGCCGTTCCGCGCTGACCTGCAAGAAGACCGTGTAGTTGCCGACGTCGTCGGTGAGCCGGCCGCGATCCAGATAGAGCGTGCGCTGCGCGATCCGATCCAGGAACCAGCGGTCGTGCGAGACGATCACCGCGGTGCCGCGCCGGTTTTGCAGGTGGGTCTCGAGCCACTCGCAGCTCTGCAGATCGAGGTGGTTGGTCGGTTCGTCCAGCAAGAGCAGATCACAGTGCCGCAACAACGTGGCCGCGAGTTGGGCCCGCCGGCGCTCGCCGCCGGACAGCCGCTCGATCGGTGTAGCCCACAGCGCCGCTGGCAGCCCCACGCCGAGCAGCGCGGCCTCGAGCCGGGCGTCGAGCGTGTAGCCCTCCAACCGCTCGAACTCCGATTGCAGGCTTCCTTGCCGCGAGATCAACTGCGCTTGCTCGGCGGCGTCGGGCGCGGCGGCGAGCAGGCGGCCAATCTCCGCCATCTCCGCCTGCAGGGCCAGCTCCTGCGCGTAGGCCGCTGATCGCACCGCCTCACGCAGGACGATCTGGTCGTTTTGCGGCAGGCCGAGTCGGCTGACCTGGCGCAGAAAACCGATCGAGACCCCCCCCGCGAGTAGGCGCTGACCACCGTGCAGCGCGAACTCTCCGGCGAGAATCGCCAGCAGGGTCGTCTTGCCGGCGCCGTTGGCGCCGACGAGCGCGTAACGGGTATCGCGATGAAGCGCCAGATTCGCCCCGGCGAGAATCGTCTCCCGGCCGTAATCGAAAGACGCAGCGGTCAACGTCAACAACGACAAGCGGCAACCACCTCGGTCGCAGCTGAGCTCAACGCGGATGATACGCGAGGAGCCGCAGCGAGAAGGCCCTCCCCTGCAGGAAGGGCCTTGTCCCCGGAATCGGCAACGTTGTCAGGACCCGACGTGCGGGCTCTTGCGATACTTCAGCGGCGACAGACCGCAGCGGTCCTTGAACGTGCGCGAGAAGTGCGCCAGGCTGTTGAAGCCGCACTTCTTGCTGATGGCCTCGACCGACAGCTCGAAGCGCCGGAGCATGGCCTTGGCATTCTCGATCCGCACCATGATGAGGTAGTCACTGAAGCTCGTCCCCACTTCGGAGCGGAACAGATTCGAGAAGTAGCCCGGCGACAGATGCACCATGTCGGCCATCCGGTCGCGGTTGACGTTCTCGTGGAAATGCGCCAGCACGTAGCGGCAGGCATACTCGGCGCGGTAATCGTTGAGCTTGGTGACCGCACGGACCAGGTTGCCGTCGTCGTCCACCATGACGATTTCGGGCAGAGGATCCTCCCAGATGACCTCGTCGCCGGCGATCAGCGGTTCGCCCGACTCGAGAAGGCCGCTGGCGGGTTCACCGGCCGCGCGCCCCGAAACCGCGGTCGTGTTCGCCAACAGCTCGAGAACGGTGCGGGCTGACCGGACGACATTGTCCTTGCCCGCGAGCACGACGAGCGTTTCATCGAGATTGCCCCAGCCGCGCAGCAAACGCGCGGGGTAGTCCGGCATGGTCGGCGCATAGAGGAAGGCAACTCGCAAGCGCGCGGTGGATTCCAAGGGCACCCCGACCTGTAGGCGCTGCATCACGATCTGACGACCGAATAGTGCGAGGCATAGTTCCGTAGGGTTCTTCTCGGTTGCAGGGCACAGGAACAAGACTCGCTGGCTGGATTCGCGTCCGTCCGCAAGCAGTTTCGGCAGCGTCGGGAATTCGATAAGAAGGCTCGTCCATGCTTGTGGTTGTACAGCCAGCTTTTCTTCCATTGTTTCCTCCCAAGCGAATGTACGTCATCTTGGGCAGCGCACAGATGTTACGGAATTGCTAAATTCCATATCTCTATGTAAATATGATAAGGTCAACACCGGACCTTTGTCTAGGATCAAATTCACAATAATCTCAAAAAAAACGGATTCTTCTCGGTAGGGTTAACAAGAATCACGACTAACGAATAAAAATCAAACGGCGTGTAACGCTCCATTGATCGATCTGCAGCTTGCAGAAATAGGTGCCCGAGGCCAGGTTGCGCCCGTCGCGGTCCCGCCCGTCCCACTGGGCAAAATGATTCCCAACGCCAACAGGGCCGGTGAACAGCTCGGCGACCTCTCGCCCCTCCAGGCTGTAAACCGTGACCCGGACGCTCACGACGCCGTCGGCGTATGGCATCCGCTGTTGCAGATCCAATGAATGGTCCTGGTCATCCTCGAATAAGAAGGCTTCGCCCACGGTCGCCGGAACCTGGAATCCGATCCTGGTTTGATTGTGAAATGGATTGGGGAAACTCGTCAGCAAGGCAGGCGATAGCTGTAGCCTGCGGGCCAGGTCGCCGGCCGCCGCCGCCGCTGTCGCCGCTGCGCCCGTCGCCGCAGTGGATTGTTCAGCCAGCGTCTCACACGCCAACACCGCCCGCCGGCCGTCGGCGTAGACCGCTTCCAGGCCCGTTGTGGGCGCGGGCGTGAGTCCAGAATACCGGATCTCAAGCGTTCCCGCTCCGCTTGCCCCGAGCATCTCATAGGGCAGGCACGGTGCGGCGAAATCCGCTCCGCTATCAGACCAGGCCACTGATGTCTGGCGTCCCTCCGCGCTGATCCAGGTGATCTGTTCGGCCTGTCCCAGCGCTGTTCCCGCGACTTGGAACTGGTCCGGATCCCAGCGCCGCAACTGTTCGCTCGTAACCTGGAAAACCAGGCTAAACCGATGGCCTTGCTCTTGCCGCAAGAGAACCGCCGGCAGCTGGTCGACCGGCAATTCCGCCGGTACGGCCGGCGGCAACCATTGGACGCGACGACCGGTCACCGGATCGGTAGCGCCCGCTTGCAGCCGAATGGCGGAGGCGAGATCCTGGACGACGCGCAGCCGAGTCGGCCCGACGGCGAGGGCCATGGCCTGGTAGGAGTCCAGGACGGGCACGGTGAGAATATCGCCTTCGGCCCGGATCCGGGTACCGGCTCGCTGGCGGGAATCCAGGTCGAGGATCACCGCACCCAACCACAAGCTGCGGCCGACATATCGCGGATCTTCCAATTTTGCAAGGAATTGCGGTTTTTGCCCGTCGATCGCAAGGGTCGCGCAGAGGTCGTCCGCGTGCAGCCAGGCCGCCGATTTATGGAACGCAAGTCGGAGATGGCCGGCCGGATCGCCTCCGTGCTGGCTAAACACCGCGAAGACCAGACTCGCCAGATTCGGATAGGTCCAGTGATAGGTCTCCAGGCGGGTCCCGCGTTCGCCGACGGTTAGATCCCAGACGCCCATACCATGGCCGATCGCCGCATAATCTTCGTCGATCAGGCCATCGCCGTCATTGTCGCGACCGTCGAGCGGATCTTCGTCGATGAGGCCGTCCCCATCGTCATCGGCATCGCGGCTAAAACCGCGCCGGCCGCCTGGCTCGCCCTCCCGCGACCGGGCCGTGAAGGGCGGCGGCAGGTCTTCCTGGCGGTAGGCTTCCGGCTGCGGCCACTGCAGCGCCACCAACGGCAGCCACGTGGCGCCGTCGACGACGCCGAGTTCGACCTCCCCGCCGGCGTTCAGGCGCGCGAGGATTCCGGCCCCGAGGCAATATTCGACCACAGGGTCCACCGCCGCCGGCGCCGAACCCGTCAAAAAAAGGCTTAAAATTAATAACTTACAAGCGCGAACGCTCATAACCCTTCCTGATTCCAGTCAGCGGGCTATTGCCGGTCCGGACCGTCGGCGCCCATCGTATCGGGAACCGCCCCGCCAGGCAAGTCCGAGTTCCCGGCTTGAGGCTCCTGCGGTCCGGCCATTTCGTCAACCGGTTCATCGCTGGCGGGGATGCTGACCATCCCGGCCACGGCATCTCCATCGGATAGTTGAATGATCCGCACACCCTGGGTGTTGCGGCCGACCAGGCTGACGCTGTCCATCGCCATGCGAATGAGCGTCCCGAAGCGCGTAATGACCATCAACTCCTCGTTCGGCGTCACGCCGCGAACGCCGACCAGGCGCCCGTTGCGAGCCGAACACTTGATGGTGATCAAGCCCTTGCCCCCGCGCTTCTGGATGCGGTAATCGGCGACCGGCGTTCGCTTGCCAAAGCCGTTCTCGGTCAGCGCGAGGATCTCCGTTTCTGGACTGTCGACCACGACCATGCCGATCAGTTCCTGACCTGCTGTCAACGAGATGCCACGAACGCCGCGGGCGGCGCGGCCCATCGGACGGACATCCTGTTCCTGAAACCGCAGCGCCATGCCGTTGCTGGCCGCCAGGACGACGTCTCGGCGCCCGTCGGTCTCGCGCACCGTCACCAGGCGCTCGCCATCGAGCAGACTGATGGCCCGAATCCCCGCTTGGCGCGGCCGCGAGAACTCGCTCAGGGGCGTTCGCTTGACCACGCCGCGGTTAGTGCACATCAACAGGAAGTGGTCTTCGCTGAACTCGCGGATCGGCAGCACCGCATGGACCCGATCGCCCGGTTGGATCTGGATGAGGTTCACAAGCGGTCGCCCGCGCGCGGCCCGCGCGGCCTTGGGAATCCGGTGGACCTTCAGCCAGAAGAGCTGGCCTTTCTGCGTCAAGACCAACAGATGTTGGTGCGCCGAGGCCACAAAGAGCGAATCGACGAAGTCGTCGTCCTTGGTCTGCATGGCGGTGATGCCGCGGCCGCCGCGCCCCTGCTGGCGGTAGGTATCCAGCGCGATGCGTTTGATGTATCCTTGGTTGGAGATCGTCACCACCATGGGTTCGTCGGCAATGAGGTCTTCGAGGTCGATCTCACCCTCGTCCTCGACGATCTCCGTGCGACGCGGATCGCCAAAGCGGCCTTTCAGCTCGCGAATCTCCTGCGCGACGATCTGTAGCACCAGGCTGCGGCTGGCCAGTACCGATTCGAGGTAAGCGATCTTTTCGATCAGCTCGCGGTATTCCTCCTCGATCTTCCGCCGTTCCAGCCCCGTCAGCCGCGCCAGACGCATGTCGAGGATAGCCTGCGCCTGGACCTCGCTGAGTCCGAACCGCCCCATGAGCCCAGATCGAGCGGCATCCGGCGATTCGCTCTGCTTGATCAGCTCGACGATCGCGTCGATGTGGTCCAGCGCGATGCGATATCCCTCGAGGATGTGCGCCCGCTCCTGGGCCTTGCGCAGATCGAAGCGCGTGCGCCGCACGACCACTTCCTCACGGAATGCCAGGAAATACTGCATGGTGTCCTTGAGCGAGAGCACGCGCGGCTGGTTCTCGACCAAGGCCAGATTGATCACGCCGAAGGTGGTCTGCAGTGGTGTGTGACTATAGAGCTTGTTCAGCACAACCTGTGGAAACGCATCCTTCTTGAGCACGATCACGATGCGCATGCCGTCGCGGTCGGACTCGTCGCGCAGATCGCTGATTCCCTCGAGGGTGCCGGCGCGCACCAGGTCGGCGATACGTTCGATCAACGCAGCCTTGTTCACCTGGTAGGGAATCTCGTTGACGATAATCTTCGCGCGGCCCGAATCCTCCACCTCGACATCGGACCGGGCGCGTACGACCAGGCGGCCGCGGCCGGTGGTGATATAGTCGTAGATCCCCTTCCGCCCGTGGATGATCGCCCCGGTGGGAAAGTCCGGTCCATGCACGTGTTGTTGGAGCTCCGCCGGCTCTAGGTCCGGATTCTCCAGCAGGGCGAGCAAGCCGTCGCAAATCTCGCCCAGGTTGTGCGGCGGAATCTTGGTCGCCATGCCGACGGCAATGCCGTCGGCGCCGTTGACCAGCAGATTGGGAACCCGCGACGGCATCACGGCCGGCATCTGCCGCGACCCGTCGTAGTTCGGGATGAAGTCGACGGTTTCTTTGTCCAGGTCCTCCATCATCTCGGTGGCGAAGCTCGTCAGTCGGGCTTCGGTGTATCGCTCGGCCGCAGGCGCGTCGCCGTCCACGCTGCCGAAGTTGCCCTGGCCGTCGACCAGCGGGTAGCGCAGCGAGAAGTTCTGCGCCATGCGCGCCAGCGTGTCGTAGACCGCCGCGGTGCCGTGAGGGTGGTAGTTACCCGTGGTGTCGCCGGTGATCTTGGCGGACTTGCGGTACGGTTTCCCCGGCTGCAGGCCGAGATCGTTCATGGCCGTCAACACGCGGCGATGCACCGGTTTCAAGCCGTCGCGCACGTCGGGCAGCGCGCGCGAGATGATCACCGACATCGAGTACTCGAGGTACGAGGTCTTCATCTTGTCCTCGATCCCCACGTCGACGATGATCTCGCCGTTGCGCACGTTGCCCGCGGGGCCGCCCTCGTGCTTGCTGTCGTCGCGCTCGTCGGTCACGGTATTCGCCTTCCTGGTCGCAGGCGGTAGGCTCGCCCGCCTTGCCGGCGCGCCGCGCGGCGGCCGCGGCCGGTGTTCACCGGGGTTCGTCGTCTCAGATATCGAGGTCTTCGAGCTTGACCCTGGCGGCGTTCTCCTCGATGAATCGGCGCCGCGGTTCGACCTCATCCCCCATCAAGATCTGGAAGATGTGGTCGGCGCTGACGGCGTCCTCGACGGTGACGCGCGTCAGGGTGCGGGTTTCCGGATTCATCGTCGTGTCCCAGAGTTGCTCGGGGTTCATCTCGCCGAGGCCCTTGTAACGCTGGACGTAGACGCTGCGTTCGCCGCCCAGCTCCGCCACCGCGCGCTCCTTCTCCAGTTCGCTGTGCGCGTAGATCTCGGTCTTGCCTTTCTTGACGCGGTAGAGCGGCGGTTCGGCGATGAACATACAGCCGCGCTCGATGATCTCGCGGAAATGCCGAAAGAACAGCGTCAGGATCAGCGTGCGGATATGGGATCCATCGACATCGGCGTCCGTCATGATGACGATCTTGTGATAGCGCAGGCGGTTCAGGTCGAACACGTCGGCACCGACCCCGGTGCCGAGCGCGGTGATGATGGTCTTGATCTCCTCGTTGCCGAGCATCCTGTCCAGACGCGCCTTCTCGACGTTGAGGATCTTTCCCCGCAACGGCAAGATCGCCTGGAAGCGCCGATCGCGGGCCTGCTTCGCCGAACCGCCGGCCGAGTCTCCCTCGACCAGGAACAGCTCGCATTCCGCCGGGTCGCGGCTTGCACAATCGGCCAGCTTGCCCGGCAGGGATCCGGAATCGAGGCTGCTCTTGCGGCGCACCAGCTCGCGCGCGCGCCGGGCGGCTTCGCGACTCTGCGCCGCGTTGATGCACTTGCCGACGATCGCGCGGGCCTCGCGCGGATGCTCTTCCAGGTACGTGCCAAGGGCGGCGTTGACGAGCTGTTCGACCTGCCCTTTGACTTCGGTGTTGCCGAGTTTGGTCTTGGTCTGGCCCTCGAACTGCGGCTCGGGGATCTTGACCGAGACGACGGCGGTCATGCCCTCGCGCACGTCGTCGCCGGTCAGAACTTTCATATCCTTCTTCAGTAGATTCTGCGCCTGCGCGTAAGCGTTGAGCGTGCGCGTCAGGCCGGCGCGGAATCCAGAGAGATGGCTGCCGCCCTCGGTCGTGTTGATGTTGTTGGCGAAGGTGTAGAGATTCTCGGCGTAGCTGTCGTTGTAATTCAGGGCGATCTCGATCTGCACGCCGTCCTTCTCGCCTTCGATATAGACCGGACGCTCGCAGAGGACGGTGCGCCCTTCGTTGAGCCAAGTGACGAACTCCGTGATGCCGCCCTCGTAGTGGAACTCGATCTCCCGCTCCCGCTCGGGACGCAGGTCGAGCAAGCCGATGCGGATCCCGCGGTTCAAGAACGCGAGCTCCCGCAGGCGGGCTTTCAAGGTGTCGAAACTGAACTCGGTCTCGGGAAACACGTCGGGGTCCGGCTGGAACGCGACGACTGTGCCGGATTGCTCCGACGCGCTGTCGCCGATTACCTCGACGCCGCTTGTCGGCAAGCCGCGGGCATAGGTTTGGCGATATATCTTGCCGCCGCGATAGACCGTCGCCTCGAGCCAGAGCGACAGAGCGTTGACACAACTGACGCCGACGCCGTGCAGTCCGCCGGAGACCTTGTAGCTTCCCTTGTCGAATTTGCCGCCGGCGTGCAGGCTGGTCATGACGACCTCGAGCGCCGGCTTGCCTTCGGATTTGTGCAGGTCGACGGGGATACCGCGACCGTTGTCGGTGACCTGGATCACGTCGCCGGGCTTGATCTGGACGTCGATCCGATCGCAGAACCCGACCATCGCTTCGTCGATGGAATTGTCCACGACCTCGTAAACAAGGTGGTGCAGTCCGCGAACCCCCGTATCGCCGATGTACATCGCGGGGCGCCTGCGGACGGCCTCCAGGCCCTTGAGAACCTGGATGCCTTGCGCGGTATAGCTCTGCTGGCCTTCAGCGGCGTTCATCGTTGCTTGTTCCGTTCCGTCAATGATCGGTGGCGGGCGGCGCACCTTCCGTCCACCCGCGCGCCCATCGCACTTCCCTGACCGTACCGGCGCCGCAGCGCACGTTGCACGCGGCGACGATCTCCGGCAGCAACAGGGAGACTTCCTGCTTCCATGCCGCATGCGCGGCAGCCAAAAGGAGCACGCCGTCGCGTAAATCGACCGCCTGCACATGGCGAGCGATACGCTCGCCCACAATCTCCCCCCACGCCGAGAGCAGCGACCGTTCGGAGATTCGGCCGTCGATTCCACAGTCTGCCAGCACGCCGTCGAGGATATTGCCGAGGCGCAGCGGCCCTGCCTTGCGGTCCTGTCGATTCATGGAAGTGTTGCCAGTCTCCCGTCCTCGACTCGCCAGCGGCGTATCCGCTGCGGGTGCCAATCGGCCACTTCATCGGCGCGCGCCGTGGCGACGAAGACCTGGTGATCTCTACCGCACCATTCGCGCAACCGCCGCGCACGCTCGCGGTCAAGTTCGCTGAAGACGTCGTCCAGGAACAGCACCGGCCTCACCCGCCGCCGTTCGTAGACGACCTCGCTCTGCGCAAGGACCAACGACATCGCGGCGGTTCGTGTCTCACCCTGGGAGCCGTACGCCCGCAGGTCCAGCGATCCGAGGCGGACTTCGAAATCGTCGAATTGCGGCCCGGTCAACGGCCGGCCACGGCGCATTTCATCCGGCCCAATATAGTCAATTTCCGCCAGAATATCCTCCACCAAATCGTTCTTTTCGGCCGACCCGGCGGCGATCGCGGCGAGCGCGAGCAGCCGCGGCCGGTAGGCAAACGCAAGCGGCGCCGGCGTGTCTGTCAGAGCGCCGTACACAGCCGCCGCGTGCGGCGCCAGACCTTGTGCCCAGCGTGCGCGTCCGACCCCGATTGCCGCCGCGTGCCTTGCCAGATCAGCATTCCAGGCGACAAGCTCCCGGCGCGCGGTGCCAGAAACGCGCCCGCCGTGTCGCAGGTCTTTGAGCAGGCGGGTCTTCTGGCGCAAGGCGCGTTGATGGGCGGTCAACGCACGCAGGTAATCGCGATCCAGGCTGGATAAGCCTTGGTCCGCGAAGCGGCGGCGATGCTCCGGACCGCCGCGCACCAGCTCGTTGCTCTGCGGCCAGAAAAAAACGGTCGCCAACTGTCCGATCAGATCGGCGCGGTGCGTTACCGCCTCCCCGTCGACGCGAAAACGGCGCCCACCGTCGCGATCGAGTCCGAATTCCAGAACATGAACGTTGTTTACGGCTGTCTGCACCGTCACACAGACATGCAGGTGTGCGGCTCGATGACCAATCAACTCCTCCGCACGCGCGCCACGGTGCGATCGTCCCAGCGCAACGAAGTTGAGCGCTTCCAGGAGATTGGTCTTGCCGTGGCCGTTGTCGCCCTGAAGCACGTTGACGCCGCTCGAAAACTCGTATTCGGCGTCGGCGAGATTACGAAAGCCCTGCACACGTGCGCCGAGGATCTTCACCCAGGAGCCTCGTCTGGCGCTAGTCGCCGGTCAAACGCAGCGGCATCAAGAGACAGAGCAATTGCGCAGACGGAGTCCCGTCTTCGCCGATCGGCGTGATCAACGTTGCGCTCTGCGGATTGCGCAGGCTGAATTGCACCGTCTCGGTTTTCATGTTCTTGAGAATATCCTGCAAGTAGTTGAAGTTGAACCCGATTTCCATAGCCTCGCCGTCGTAACCCACCGGAATTTCGTCCTCGGCGTGGCTGCCGTCGGATCCCTTCGAGCCTAATTCGAGACGGCCTTGCTCCAGACCAAGGCGAACCTGGCTCGTGATCCGATCGGCGGTGATCGCGACGCGCCGAATCGCCTGCAACAAAGCCTCGCGATCGACAGTGACCAGTTTGTCATTACCCTTGGGAATGACGGCGTGATAGTCCGGGAACGGTCCATCCAATAGACGCGTATGCAGAATCGTCGAGCCGGCGCGGAAACTGAGTTGGTTGGCGCCGAGGAAGACTTCAACGGACCCTTCAGACTCGACCTGACTCGCCAGCCGCGGCAGCTGCCGCAAACCGGCGGTATCGACGATCAGGTTGCGTGCATCGACGTCCTGCCAGGGCATTGCGCGGAAGCTGCGCGCCAAACGGTGAGCATCTGTCGCGACCAGCGTCAAGCCGTCCCGGCTGATTTCCCAAAGAATACCCATCAGGGCGGGACGCGTCTCATCGCGCGAAACGGAATAAATCGTTTCTGCGATCATCGCTGCAATCGCACCGGCCGGTACCTCTAGCATTTCTTTTTCGCTCAACGCCGGCAGGTTCGGATATTCCTCCGCATTGAGACAGGGAACCTCAAGCGATGCTTTCCCGCTACGAATCTTGAGCTGGTTGCGACTGACATCGAACTTGACCTTGCCGGGCGCTAGGCTGCGCACGAAGCTCGTCAACTTTTCCGCGACAACCGCCGACTTACCAGGCTCGCTGACCTGAACATCAGCGACGTTCGTGACCATTGACACGTCGAGGTTTGTCACGGACATACGCAAGCCGTTCTTGTCGGCTTCGACGAGAATACTCCTGAGGATCGGCAACGTTGTCTTGGCGGGAACGACGCCTGCAATCAGGTCCAGGGTCTTTTGCAGCACTTCTTGCTGGATCTCGAACTTCACGGTCCGATCCTCCGGGACAGGGGAAACACAACGCGCAGGGACGTATGATAGGCTAAGCCGACAACGCTATCAAGCTTCATGGTGCGTGGCTTTTTGTTCACCCGTTCTACTCCTAATCTTTGAATTGATAACCAGAGAAATGGAATAAGAAGGGCTCGGGGATAATAGGGATAACGCGTGCCGTAAGCACCGACGGGCAGATTGCATTTCGTTGGCGTACGGACAAAATGGGGACAACGTCGATCAGATGGCCGAAGTTATCCGAGGCCCTGCCGACGACGCGTGAAGTGTCCGGTTGTTGCCAGTGGATGTCCACGGTTTTTCCCTTACCTGTTCCACAGGAAAGAGCAGGGTGAAGATTCAGCAGAAGCGGTCCCCGCCGGGAGGGTGCATCCCAGCGGGGACCGTGCGGCGGCTCCTAGCAGGCTCAACCCCGGGCGTGATCCCGGATTCTTTCGCTGAGATCCTTCAGGAGACCGCGGAACTGTGGATCTTGGCGCGACATGTTGCTGATCAGATTGCAGGCATGCGCAACGGTTGAGTGATCGCGACCGCCCAGGGTGCGACCGATTTGGTTGAGGGAGGCGCCGGTCATGTCGCGGGCGAGGTGCATGGCCACCTGACGCGCCCGGGCCAGGTCCTGGGTGCGTCGCTTCGACTTGAGTTGATCGACGGAGAATTCGAAGTGGTCGGAGACCACGTCGATGATGTCCGCGATCTTCACTGGTCCGGCGGAATGACCCGCGAAGTAGGAGGAGAGAGCCTCGGAAGCCAACTCCTGCGAGATCTCCTTGCGCATCAGGCTGGAAAACGCCAGCAATCTGATCAGCGCCCCCTCGAGTTTTCTGATGTTGTCGGTGACGTGGATGGCAATGTATTCGATGACTTCGTCGGGAATGACGATCTTGTTGTTCTCGACCTTGCGCTGCAGGATCGCGATCCGTGTTTCGAGGTTCGGCGGCTGAATGTCCGCGAGCAAGCCCCATTCGAATCGTGAACGCAGGCGTTCCTCGAGGGTCGTGATCTCCTTCGGTGAACGGTCGGACGTCAGCACGATCTGTTTTTTGTGATCATGCAGCGCGTTGAAGGTGTGAAAGAACTCGTCTTGGGTCGATTCCTTGCCGGCCAGGAACGACACGTCATCGACGAGCAAGACGTCCATACTGCGGTACTTGAGCTTGAACTCTGGTGTTTTACCCCGTTGAATACTTAGAATCAATTCATTCATGAACTTCTCAGCCGTCAGGTAGCAAATCCTGGCAGCCGACTGGCGTCGAGCAATCGCATTGCCGATGGCATGCATGAGGTGTGTTTTTCCCAGGCCCACGCCGCCATGGATGAACAGAGGGTTGTAGTGTGTTCCGGGTTGGTTGGCGACAGCGGTCGCCGCGGCGTATGCAAGGTCGGTGCCCCCGCTCACGACGAAACTCTCAAAGACATAGTCGGGGTTCAGGTTGGCGCGGGCGGCGGCCTCGTTGGGATCGGACGCGGCGGGGGCGCCGCCGCGGGGCGTGTCGCGAGTCGCCGTTGTTGATGGTTCGTACTGGGGGCGGAAAAGCTCATCTTCCTCGTCGACAGCGTCGTGTCGGACTTCCAACTTAATTGAAATCGAGCGACCAAATACCTGCGATGCGGCATCGTTGAGGGTCGGCAGGTGATGTTCGCTGAACCAGTCGAGGAAAAAATGGTTGGGTACGGAAACGCGATAAGCGTCGCTGCCGGGAACCGGCTCCAGCGGCAAGTACCAGGTATCGAATGTCTGTTGCTGGACCAGGCGGCGCACGAGACCCAAGATGTCATTCCAGTAGGAGTCCAGGAGATCAATCGACAGTGCTTCCAACGACGTCTCCCTCTCAGAACACGGAGGACAACTGTCCCTATAGCCGCAACGTCGCCCGCCGAGTACAAGAACAAGAAGAATAACAACTTAAAAAACACAGCCCCGCCAACAAACGAAAGTTATCCACATACAGGGCCGGGCTGTGGATAACCTATACTAACCCCCGGGTGTTTTATGACAAGCCCGGGGAAGCTATCACGGCGACATGGGGGCAGCAAGAATATTCTCGTGGACGCACACACCTGGGGCTGTAACCGTTTGTTGACAGTAGAAATAAAAAACTGCAGGCGATTCCGCGTGCGCGAGTTATCTCGGCGCTCTGGCGACCGCCGGGAAAGTCGGGGTTGGGGCCGCGGCGGATAACTCTAGGAAAATCTTGACAATACAAGGGGTCGCCATTAACCTTCTGCGCCGACAGAAGAGTGAGTCGCGATGAAGGAGATCGGCTGTGAAGCGGACATTTCAACCGGGCAACCTGAAGCGGTCGCACAAGCATGGTTTCCGCAAGCGGATGTCGACCCGCGCCGGACGCCTCGTGCTGAGTCGTCGCCGCGCGAAGGGCCGCAAGCGTCTGTCCGCTTGAGCCCCAGCGGCAGGGCTCTCGCCGGCGGGCCAACCGGGCGGAAGCGCTGGCGATCCCTGCGGACAAAACGTGAGTTCCAGTGTGTCTACCAGAAGGGCGTCAAACGGATCGGACGCCTCTTCGTTCTTTTTATGTATCGAGGCGACGACCTCGCCCGGGCGGTCGTCGCGAGCCGCAAGGTCGGCGGGGCAGTTGCCCGCAACCGCGCCAAGCGCTTGTTACGCGAGGCGATTCGCGGCGTGATCGAAGTTCCCGAAGCAACGGCCGCAGAGGCGATACGCCTGCGGCTCTGGCCAGACACCGAACCCGGCGATGGGTTGTGGATTGTTGCCACCGCCCGCGCGGCGATCGTCACGGCATCGTGTGCGGCGGTGACGGAGGAACTCGAACGCCTGTTGGATTGCTCGCGGAGAGGGGACGAGCGCGGCGAGGGATCAGAAACCGACGCCTGGAACGGTTGACCGTTCCGCGTCGCCGCGCGAGAGGTAGAGGCTGATATCATCCGGGCCCCGACGCCGGCAGGCACACCAGGGGCAGGAGCAGCCGTCGTGATATGTGGCGCGTCCCGTTGTTGTTGATCCAGATTTATCGGCGTTTGATCTCGCCATGGACGCCGGCCGTTTGTCGTTTCTATCCCTCTTGCTCTCTGTATGCCGCCGACTGCTTGCGGCGACACGGACTGTGGCGCGGGAGCCTGCTTGCCGCGCGCCGGGTCGCCCGCTGCCACCCATGGCACCCAGGCGGTTTCGATCCCGTTCCCGAACGCCACGGAGAATGACAGTTCATGGATCGACGCACTGTTCTTGCATTCCTGCTGATGTTCCTGGTTTTCACCGGATATCAGATCTTGGTCGGCCGCGATGCCGAGAAGCGGCGGCAGGGACTGGAGCAGATCCCGCCTGCTACGACCGAGTTCGCGGCGGATCAGGCTAGCGACCGCGATTTGGAGACGAGGCCGGTCGGTCGGCCTGTCGTCGCGCCGGCGCCGG
>Ga0334887_1001717_pt1 | contig 27411 bp, 29 predicted proteins | sample GraSluR1_MG_10_FD_207217 | JGI IMG/M metagenome (GOLD analysis project Ga0334887, IMG submission 207217) | Sludge microbial communities from methane-producing bioreactor in Wageningen University, Netherlands - Granular Sludge_18_07-R1 | ecosystem: Engineered > Bioreactor > Anaerobic >...
GTCGCTATCGGATCGGGTCCATGGATGTCCTCAATGCGGGCTGGTCATGGACCGTGACGAGAACGCGGCGATAAACATTTTGAGACTGGGGCTACAGTCTCTGCCAACAGCTAGAAGCCCCGCCCTTCAGGGCGGGGAGTAGTCACCGACTTAAACGGGGAGTTATAATGGGAATATTAAACCGCATGAGCACTGTGGTCAAGGCCAAGATGAACACCATCATGGACAGGGTCGAAGACCCCAACGAGACCCTCGACTACTCGTACCAGAAGCAGCTGGAGCTCCTCCAGAACGTCAAGAGGGGCGTCGCAGAGGTCGCCACCTCCAAGAAGAGGCTGGAGCTACAGAGGGCTAGGCTGGCCATGAAGATAGACCAGCTCGACAGTCAGGCGAGGGAGGCGATAAAGGGCGACCGGGAGGACCTGGCGCGTCAGGCCCTGGAGCGGAAGTCCGCCCTCTCGGTCCAGATCGAGGGGCTCGACCGGGAGATAGCCGACCTCGCACGCGAGCAGGAGAAGCTCGAGGCGACAGACCGGAGGCTCACCGCCAAGGTGGAGTCCTTCAGGGCAAAGAAGGAGACGATCAAGGCCCAGTACTCCGCCGCCGAGGCCCAGGTGAAGGTGACCGAGTCCCTCACCGGGATCAGCGAGGAGATGGCGGACGTGGGCCTTGCGGTCCAGAGGTCCGAAGACAAGATCGAGACGATGAGGGCGAGGTCGGCTGCCCTCGACGAGCTGGTGGAGCGGGGGACCCTGGAGGAGTTCGCCGGGGGAGACGAAGTCGAGAGGGAGCTGGCGCGTATCAAGGCCAAAAGCAGCGTCGAGGACGACCTCGCGAGGCTCAAGGCGGAGGAAGGGAGATGATAATCAGGATCATGGGGGAGGGGCAGTACCGGGTATCGTCCGCCCTCCTCGACGACCTCAACCTCATCGACGACCGGATCGTCGAGGACGTGGCCAAGGTGGACGAGGCGGGCTATAGAGAGGATCTCTCCCGCCTCATCCAGGCGATAAAAGAGAAGGGCGAACCGATTAGCTCCGAGGAGATCCTCGAGTCGGACGTCATCGTCCCCCCCGAGGACCTGACCCTAGCGGAGGCGGAGAGGGTCTTCAGGGGCAGCGGGCTGATCGAGGGGTAGGATCACGGGGTTTGAGATCTGCAGATCGATGGGATCAGAAAGGCCGGTATCAGAGGGGTATCCCCCAGAGAGGGTACCACTTCTCAACATCCTTCTCGATCGGTAGCTCCCCCTCCATCACCGCCCGGAGCCGAAACTCCTGGGAGTTGTCCCTCTCATGCCCTTTTTTGGGGACGAAGGGGTAGTAGGCCCCACCTTTGAAGCTGTATATCCAGTAGACCGGCCCCTCCCTCCCGAGAAAGCCGTAGAGGGCGCAGAGGAGCTGCTCGCCGAAGCCATGGTCGGTCATCGTCGTGCTGACCAGGTGGACCGTCGCCACCAGGTCGTCGAAGTCGGTGTCCTCCAGGACGACCCAGAGGTACCGGTACTCGTCCTTCTCCAGCCTGAAGCTCGTCCCCGTCTCCGCGGAGCTGTAACGGAGGAGCTCCTCGATCTCGGACCTGGCAGCCTCGTACCTCGACGACTCGATCGGTTTTAAGCAGATGCCGGCTTTGCCCGCCGGCGAGAGGCCGAGGTTGGCCTGGAGGGTGATGCTGGCTGTCGATATGGCGAAGAGCCGGTCGAGCTTCGACTTCGGCAGCGTGCTCTTTCCCAGGATCGCATCCAAGATCTTCAGCCTCATATCCGCCTCACCTCAACCTCAACCGGCCTCGTCTCAGCCGACCTCGTCTCAACCTCACCTCAACAACCTCACCTCAGGCGGTAGAGAGCTCCTTTCCTATCCTCTCCAGGGCCGCGATCCTCTTCTCCACGGGGGGGTGGGTGGAGAGGAGGTTCATCAGCGACGAGCCGGAGACGGCGGGGATGATGAAGAAGGCGTTCATACCCTCCGCCTTCCGCAGGTCCTCCTTCGGTATCCTGGGCATCACCCCGCTGATCTTCATCAGGGCCGATGCCAAGTTCGACGGCTGGCCGGTGATGACGGCGGCGCCCCGGTCGGCGGCGAACTCCCGGTAGCGGGAGAGGGACCTTATCAAGAGGCTGCTTATGATCCAGACGGCGACGGAGACGAAGAAGGCCGCAGCGACCCCGCCCTTCCCCCGGCCGGAGCCTGCGCCCCCGAAGAAGAAGGAGTAGCGAACGATGAAGAAGGCGATGGTGGAGAGGAAGCTTGCGATCGTCATCACCATCACGTCCCGGTTCTTGACGTGGGTCAGCTCGTGGGCGAGGACCGCCTCCAGCTCAGCCGCCGAGAGCTGACGTCTGATGCCGGTCGTCACCGCCACCACGGAGTTATTCGGGCTTCTGCCGGTGGCGAAGGCGTTGGGCATCGGGGTGTTTACGACGGCTATCCGGGGCTTGGGCAGGTCCGCCATGGCGCAGAGCCTTGATACCATCTGGTGGAGCTGCGGCTCCTCCGTCTCGGAGACGATCCTGGCGCCCATGGACTTGAGGACGAGCCTGTCGGAGAAGAAGTACTGGAGGAGCATGAATGCGCTTATGAAGACGAGCATCGTCACCATCCCGGCGCCCTGGCTCGCCAGGACCGCGAGGAAGGCGAGATAAACGAGGACGAGGAGGAACATGGTGAAGAGCATCCTCGCCTCCAGTCCCCTATCGTGCTGCCATTTTCTTTTCATGATCTATTCGCACCTTCTGTGAAGCTTGATCCCTTGGCTGCTCGAGGCTACGCTGATATATCCAAAGTTGGTCGATCCCAACCTGGCCTACTGCCAAGGAGCCCAAAGCCCTTCCGCCCCCTCATCCCTCCACCAACTTCGAGTTCACCTGGCGGCTTTTGCCGGAGATGTCGACCTTCGCCCGCTCCGTCACCGTGGAGTTGGCGGGGACGACCACCACCAGCTCACGCAGGAGGTTACCCCCGCCGTCCTCTAAGACGACGTTGGCCGTTCCCTCAGCGTCCCCGGAGTTTGCGAGGGTGATGGTGCAGTCGGCGTACCAACCATCTTTCAGGTTCCAGCCTATCCTAACCTCGAACTCCTCCAGCCGGATATCGGCGGCCCCCTTCCCGACCTCTGCCGCCGCCTCCGATCCCAGGACCGATGGGGGGAGCCAGCCTGCGAAGCTCGCCGTCCATTCGGGGTCGGCTGGTGGGCTATCCGCCAGCATCTCCCGCCAGGCCTCGTCGGTGAGCCTCTCGTTCAGGGGCTGCAAAAACTCGTAGTAGCTGTAGACCGGCCCCGCAGCCAGGCGGATTTCGCCGTCGGTGTCCTCGAAGGCGACGACGGCTAGCCTCACGTATCCGACCGCCTCCTCCAGGACGAGGCCGGAGTTGGCGTCGGTGTGGACGTCGGCGACGATCGTCGTCTTCTTCGATCTATCGTCTACCCCCTCCAGGAGCCCGTTCAGAGCCTCCCCGAAGTCGCCTATGAACCCGACCTCCTCCTCCGTCAGCCGCCGCCCTGCAAGCTGCGCCCTCGAGATCTCCTCCAGCTTTGTCAGTATCGTCTCCAGCCTCTCCAGCCTCCTCTGGGAGAGGTCGTCGAGAAGGCCGACCGCCTCCAGTCCCTGCCGGTTCATCGTCGCGAGGAAGAGGAGCCTTCTATAGACCTCGGGGACCGGCTCGACGAACCCGACCTGGGCATCGGGCTCCTCCGGGGGCATGGAGATCGCCCGGAGGGTGTAGCTCTGCTTGGCGTAGAGGATGGTGTCGTGGCGTAGCTCCGTCCAGGAGGCGAGGGCGGCCGTCAGGGCCTTGTCCTCCCAGGCCATCGTCCTCATGAAGGCGGGGCTTCCGGGGTCGGGCTCTTCGAGGAGGGGCTTTAAGGCAAATAGCCACGACCAGTAGAGGTTCCTCTGCCAGTCGTCCTCTGTGAGGGTCCCGAACTCCTCTTCAAGCTCCCCCCGCCGTATCGAGTAGTCGGTGTAGCTAGAGTCCTCCAGGGCGTCCAGGATCTCGTCGGCCCGGACCGATCCCAGGACAGCCATGACATCTAGGCCCCGGGGGAAGTGGCGGCCGTAGGGGCCCCAGGTGAAGGGGTCGCCCTCTCCGGTGAAGCCGCCGACGTTGGGGATCACCAGCTTCTGGAATATGTACGAGTCGGGGACGAACCTCTGCCCCATGAACCGCAGGCCCGCCGTCGCCGCCAGGCACTCGTCCGCCTGCTCGGGGGTGAAGGGGGGCTCGATCATGCAGGCAGGGGAGTCAATCCCAGTTCCGCCGAAGATCCGGGGCGGCCTCTCCTCCGCAAGGGTCGCCTTCAGGAGGGAGAGGTCTTCGGCGGATAGGTCCTGGGCCGGGACAGAGCCGAAGAGCCCGTCGATGGCTTCGTTGTACTCATAAGGGCCGAGGTCGTCGGAGAACCCGACGTAAAACGATGTGATGTCGTAGATCCTCTCCCACCGCTCCTTGGAGTCGGGGTCTTCGAGGAGGTTTCTCGCTATCATGCTCGCTGCCAGGGTCTGGATCCAGGCCTCCTCCTCGGAGACTATGCATCCGCCTTCGCATCCCTTGAGGAGAAATCCTATCCTCCCGTACCAGACCATCGCCTGGAAGTAGTTCTTCAGCCGCTCGGATCGGGTGTAGTGGCCCCGGGGCCTGTACTGGGAGTAGTCCTCGTCATAGCCGAATATCGGCGACTTTGAGAACCCGGACTGGCCCTCGATCAGGGCCAGCTCTGCTACGACCTCTCCCTCCACCAGGGCCGGTATCTCAAAGCTCCTCTCCTCCAGCTCCTCGGGGGTGAAGTAGGGGTAGGACCCCTCAAAGCTCCTCTCGTCGCACTCCCGGCCGCCTCCCGGGCAGAGCTGGTCTGCCGTAGGCGAAAGGAGGCTCAGCGCCACCGAGAAGAAGGCGACGTTCATCTTTGCCGCCTCCTTCGCCTCGCCGGATGACGCCTCGTAGTCGGCCTGGGACCTGGCCAGCATATCTTCGGTGATATACCAGAGGTCGTCGTAAAAGTGCTCCTCTTCTATCCCCCGGAGCGTCTCGCCGAACTGGATGTGGTACGCGTGGAGGAGGGAGTCGATGGATACATAGATCGGAACCTCCAGCTTCCTCAGGATCTTGTAGGGGGCCGTCATATCGTCCCGGCGCGGGGAGAAGGGGTCATCGATCACCACAAAGCCGTTCTCTTCGATCCGATGGACCTCTTCAGGGCTCAGGGGCACCTTGGAAGCGAAATCCTCGTAATTATCGATATCTTCTGTCGAAAGAGGAAGCTTGTACCCGGAAGCGTCCTGTTCCACGCCACCAACTCCATGAGATAGAGTCATGATCGATATAACTCCCACCGCTACAGCAAACCAGATCCTCAGTGCTCGCCTCTCTGCGAAGATCGTGTCCATGATAACCCCCATTTCCATAAAACTACAGGTCCAAATTATATGAAGGTTTTTGAGGTTTATGGGAGGTCTAGGGCGGATAAAAGCTGGAACTGCTTCACACCGCCCGCTTCACGCCGCTCCCTTTGTCGGATCGCCTTCGTCTGCCCCTCTCAGACCTCAGACCGCGAAGGAACTTCTCTGCCTCCTTCTTATGCCTCTTCATCTTCTCTTCGCCGATCCGGTCGAGCTGGGATGCCAGGACCCTCGTCCTGGGGTTATCTTTGAAGACCTCCCGATGAAGGTCGAGAAACCGCCAGAATAGGCCGTCCCAGACCTTCTGCCACTCCCCCGCAGGATAGTCCCCCATCCTCCGGATGTAAGCTGAGCCGCTTATGTAGGGCTTCGTGGTGATGAGCCCTCCGTCAGCGTAGGTGGACATCCCGTAGACGTTGGGGACCATCGCCCAGTCGCAGGAGTCGATGAATATCTCCATGAACCACCGATAGACCTCGGCGGGATCGATCTCGACGAGGTTCATGAAGTTTGCGAGGACCATCAGCCTCTCGATATGATGGGCGTAGGCGTGATCCAGCGCCCGGGATACGACCCGGTCCACCGGCAGGACTCCTGTAGTCCCATTGTATAGAGATGGCGGGATCTTCTCGTGGTGGCCCCAGAAGTTCGATCTCCTCTCCTTCTCCTCCACCAATAGGTAGACCGCCCTCATGAACTCGCGCCATCCGATGATCTGCCTGATGAAACCCTCCAGGGAGTTGATGGGGACGGCGGCCTTCCTGGCGTGGTCTAGGGTCCTATCCAGAACCTCCCGAGGTGTGAGAAGGCCGATGTTGAGGGAGGAGGAGAGGAGGGAGTGGAATAGGAAGGGGTCGTCGGCCCTCATGGCGTCCTCGTAGTCGCCGAAGTGGGCAAGCCTCTTCTCCAGGAAGTCCCTGAGCCAGAGATTCGCCTCTTCATGGGTCGTAGGATAGTTGAACCCCTCCACCGAGCCGGGATTTTCTGGGAATTTCTCTTCGACGTACCCCTTCGCCTCCCGGACGTGGCGGCTCTCTTCAAGGACCGGGAGCGGCGGTATCTCCAGATCCTCCGGAAGACGCTTCCGGTTCTCGGAGTCATAGCTCCACCTTCCGCCGACGGGCCGTCCGTCTTTCATCAGGATATCGAGCCTCCGCCTCTGTTGGCGGTAAAAGGAGGCCATCGAGCAGTGATCAGTCCCCCGGAAGAGCTCCTCGACGACGGAGCTGGGCGTCAGAAATCCCGGGGATTCGTCGACCTCGACTCTGACCGAAAGCACCTTGGCCCCCTCAAAGAGGGACGATCTCAGGGGGTGGTCGACGATCTCCGCCGCCCTCACCGCCTTTATCCCCCGGTCTCTAATGGCGGCGAAGAGGTCCGATAGGGTCTCTTCAGGCCTGTTCTCCAGGTATTCGACATCCAGACCCATCCCCATCAGAACCTCTCCGTAATGCTTGATGGAGGCTCTCTGGAGGTGGAGCTTCTTTTTGTGGAACCTGAACTCGGAGAAGAATCGATCCTCTTCAACGAGAAATGCCACCGATACCTCCGGGTCTCGAAGGGACGGATGGTCCCGGAAGAGGTGGTCGGGAAATATTATCGCTCCTTTAGCTCCTTTTTCGATCATCTCCATCTCCTTTAAGCTGAAGGCATCTCGACCTTCTGCCTTTATTCTAGGGATCTTCAGGGATTAACCTGTTCCTTCGACCAAAAACTCTTCAATATCTTTTTAAATATGGAACAACATTGATCTGTATATGGCAGAGCCTGTGAGGATCTCCGACATCTCCCTCTACCTCCGATGTCCGCGGCTCGTCTACTTCCAGGCGATGGGGAGGAGGGTCTGGCCGGAGGCGGCGAGCCCGTCAAACCTCCTGATGAGGGAGGTGGCCCTCTCCCTATCGGAGTTCGAGCCGGAAGGGGGAGCAGACCTGGAGGCCTTCCTCAGGGAGAGCCTAGAGAGGGCCAAATTCGAGCTTCCAACTATCTTTCGCGATGAGATCAACCCCGCCGACCTCCTCGCCGCGGCGGAGGAGATTGGCGAGGTGTTGGGGGATTTCGCATTGAAGCTATCGCCGAATCTGGGGCTCCTCAGCCCCTCCGAGGTGGAGGTCGAGCTCAGGTCCCACCGGCTCGGCCTCTCCGGGAGGGTCGACCGGGTCGTATCGGGGGGGGAGAAGGACGGGACGGAGGGCAAGGCTCCGATCCCATCGATGATAAAGACCGACCGCCCTCCTGAGAAGGGGGTCTGGCGGAGCGACCGGCTCCGGCTCACAGGGTACGCCATCCTACTGGAAGACCAGATGAACCTCCGGATCGATCGCGGGCTGGTGGAGTACCCCTGGGCCGGAGAGGTCCGGGAGGTGGAGCTTCGCAGCTCTGACCGTAGGAGGGTCCTTCGGATCCGGGACCGGGTGAGGGCGATCAACGGCGGAAAGCTCCCCGACCGGCCCCGGGACGCTCCGTGCACCGGCTGTCCGGTCCTCGACTCCTGCGAGACGAGGGCGACCCTCGCCTCCAAGTTCTTCTGATCCAGAAGCGTTATATCCCAAAGGAGCGGAAGGTCGGAACATGTTCGCAAAGAGGCACGTCATCTCGATGCGGGAGTTCTCCCGGGACGAGATCGACTCCGTCCTCGACCTCGCCGAGTCCCTGGAGCCCAGCGCCCGAGGCGGGAGGTGCGAGGCGCTCAGAGGGAAGATCCTCGCCCTCCTCTTCTTCGAGCCGTCCACCAGAACTCGCCTCTCCTTCGAGACGGCGATGATGCGCCTCGGCGGCAAGACCCTCAACCTCGGCCCCGCCGAGGGGTCGGCAATGGCCAAAGGTGAATCCCTCGCCGACACCATCAGGGTGATAGGCGCCTACGCCGACGCCCTGGTCATCCGCCACCCCAAAGAGGGATCGGCCCGTCTCGCTTCCCAGTTCTCGCCGGTGCCGGTCCTCAACGCCGGGGACGGCGCAGGCCACCACCCCACCCAGACCCTCCTCGACCTCTACACCATAAGGAAGGAGAGCAGCCTCGACGATCTCAAGATCGCCCTCGTCGGCGACCTGAAGTACGGGAGGACCGTCCACTCCCTCGCCTACGCCCTGGCCCTCTACGGTGCAGAGATAACCCTGGTATCGCCCCCGACTCTGGAAATGCCGGACCGGATAAAGGCGGACCTGGCGGGGAACGGGACGATCGTCCGCGAAACCCACGCCCTCGACGACGTCCTCGGTGAGGTGGACGTCCTCTACATCACCAGGATCCAGAAGGAGAGGTTCCCGGACCCCTACGAGTACCAGAAGGTAGCCAGAAGCTACAGGATCGGGACTGAGAATCTGGAGGGTGCGAGGGACCGGCTTATTATAATGCACCCCCTCCCCAGGGTCGACGAGATCGAGCCGGAGGTGGACGAGACCCGCCACGCCGTATACTTCAGGCAGTCCTTCTACGGCGTCCCTGTGAGGATGGCGCTCCTCAAGATGCTGGTGGGTGATGGGCTTGAATGACGACGAGATGAAGCTGAGGGTGACCCCCATCGGAAACGGGACGGTCATCGACCACATCCCCGCGGGCCAGGCGCTCAACGTCCTCAAGATACTGGGGATAGATCGGACGACGGAGGCGACGATAAGCGTCCTGATGAACGTAGCCAGCCGCAGGTCGGGGAGGAAGGATGTAGTCAAGGTGGAGGACCGAGAGCTCAAAGAGGAAGAGGTCAACAAGATCTCCCTCATCGCCCCGGGGGCGACGATCAACATAATCCGAGACAGGAAGGTCGTCGAGAAGCGGACCGTCGATATCCCGGACCTGATCGTGGGGGTTTTGAGGTGTCCTAACCCCTCATGCATATCCAACACCAGCGAGCCGATCAAGTCCCATCTCCTCGTCAAGAGCAAAAACCCCGTGGTCCTCAGGTGCGTCTACTGCGAGCAGACGATCGTGGAGAATATAGCAGACTACTTATTATAGGAGGCTGAAAGCCCCCCAGCTGATTACCCTTTCAAGGACGGAGTTTGAGATGACGGTAAAAGACGGCGATTTCATCAAGGTAGATTACACCGAGAGCGTAGACGGGCGGGTGATATCCACCACGAACCGGGATGTGGCCATGGAGAACGACATATACGAGGATGGCGTCGATTACGGGCCCGCCCTCATAGTGATCGGGTCCGGGGACGTGGTGGAGGGGTTCAAAGACGAGCTGATAGGAAAGGAGATCGGAAGCTCCGGGAGCGTGGAGGTCCCCCCCGAGAAGGCCTACGGCGTCCGGGACCCCGAGAACGTCGAGCTGATACCCCTCACCAAGTTCAAGGGGGAGAGGCCTGAGATCGGGTTGAGGGTCTCGGTAGACGGGAAGATGGGAACCCTGACTCGGATCATCGGGAGGAAGGCGAGGATCGACTACAACCACATCCTCGCCGACAAGGTTGTAAAGTACGATTACACCATCGCCGAGAGGATCGAGGAGAGGCAGGAGAAGCTTGCAGGCCTCATCAAGATCTTCGCCAAGATCGACCTGAAGGCCGAGGTTCTGGAGGGGGACATCGCCGAGATCGACTCCCCCTGGGAGATGAGCTACTACAAGGAGTGGCCGATGATAAGGCGGGGGGTAGCTGAGATGGCCATGAGGCTCCTCGACCTCAAAGAGGTCCGGTACATCGAGAGCCACAAGCTCGCCCCCACCGTAACCTCCCAGCTGGTATCGCCCCCCTCCAAGTCCGGGGAGGTGGAGGAGGGGGCGATAGATGACGGTTCAGAAGAGGATCGAAAGCAGGGAGAAGAGTAGCTGAACTTCCGGGGGATGGGCGTCCCTCGCCTGCAAGCCTCTGGCGGGCGTCGCCCCCCCATTTTCTGGCAAAAAGTTTTATAGGGCCGGAACCATCTCAGGTCTCATGGCGCAAGAGTCATCTGCGTGGGATCGTTTTCTATAACATCGAAGCGCTTCGTGGAGAAAAGGTTCGGATCTTCGACACCACCCTCCGGGATGGTGAACAGACCCCCGGCGTCTCCCTGACCCCGGAAGAGAAGATCACCATCGCTCGGCAGCTCGATAAGCTCGGCGTCAACGTCATCGAGGCCGGTTTTCCGGTATCTTCTCGCGGCGATTTCGAGGCGGTGAAGATGGTGGCTGCCGAAGGGCTTTCTGCCGACGTCTGCGGCCTTGCAAGGATCATCAGAAAGGATATCGACGCCTCCCTGGACGCCGGTGTCGATATGGTCCACATCTTCGTCTCCACATCGGAGATCCAGATCCAGCACACCATCAAAAAGAGCCTCCAGGAGATAGTCGCCCAGTCGGTGGAGGCGGTAGAGTACGTAAAAGATCACGGGAGGATCTGCCTCTTCTCGGCGATGGACGCCACAAGAACGCCCCTTCCCTTCCTCAAGGAGATCTTCGGGGCGGTAGAGGGGGCGGGCTGCGACATCATCAACATCCCCGACACCGTGGGGGTGGCGGTTCCTACGACCTTCTACAGGCTGGTGAAGGAGATCTGCGAGGGGACGAAGAATATGGTGGTGGACGTCCACTGCCACAACGACTTCGGCCTCGCCGTCGCCAACAACCTCGCCGCCTTCGAGGCGGGGGCTAGAGAGGTCCAGGTGGCGGCCAACGGCCTGGGGGAACGGGCCGGCAACGCCAACCTCGCCGAGACGGTGATGTCCCTAACCTCGATGTACGGGGCGGTGACCTCCATCAATACCCCTTACCTCTACGAGACGGCGAAGCTCGTCGAAAGGCTCTCGGAGGTGAGGATTTCGAGGACTGCGCCCATCGTCGGCGAGAATGCCTTCGCCCACGAGAGCGGTATTCACAGCCACGGCGTCCTGGAGAGGACCGACACCTTCGAGCCGGGTATCATGACCCCGGAGATGGTGGGGCACAAGAGGAGGATCGTCCTCGGAAAGCATACCGGAAGACACGCCGTCAAAAAGTCCCTTTCGGAGATGGGGTACACCCCCGACGACGGGCAGCTGCAGGAGATCCTGGAGAGGGTGAAAGACCTGGGGGACAAGGGTAAGTGCGTCACCGGTGCCGACCTCCAGACGATCGCAGAGGTGGTCATAGGCGAGCTGGCGAGGGAGAAGCAGGCGGTGATCCTGAAGGAGCTGGCGGTGATGACAGGAAACACCCTCACATCTACGGCGACGGTTAGGGCCGTCGTCCGGGGCGAGGAGAAGGTCCTCGCCGACATCGGCGTAGGCCCCGTCGACGCCGCCCTCAACGCAGTCCGTGGGATCCTGGGAGACGAGACCGCCGTCAAGATCAGCGACTTCCGGATCGAGGCGATTACCGGCGGGTCCGACGCCCTCGCCGAGGTAGTGATCGGCGTCGAGAACGGCCGCCTCGGAAGGAAGGTGACGGCGAGATCTGCAAGAGAGGATATAGTTATGGCCTCGGTGGAGGCGCTGATCAACGCCATAAACAGGCTTATGCTCCTGGAGGAAGACGAAATTTGAGCAGAGGAAAATTCGAGGTGATAGACACTCACTGTCACCTCGACTTCAAGAACTTCAACAAGGACAGAGACGAGGTGATCAGGAGGGCTCTTGATGCTGGGGTGACGACGATGATAAACTCAGGCATCGACCTCAAGACCAACCGAAAGACCCTGGAGCTTGCGAAGAAGTACGATTTCATCCGGCCGACCCTGGGTCTCAATCCCAACGGCCTCGCAGAGACGACGGACGCCGAAGTGGCCGCCACCCTTGAACAGATCCGATCTCACGCCGAAGAGATCGTCGGCGTCGGGGAGGCGGGGCTCGACTACTACCGATGCCCCGACGAGAAGGGGCGGGTTCGGCAGCGAGAGGTATTCGGAAAAGTCGTCGAATTGGCGAGAGGGCTGGACCTCCCTCAAGTGATCCATGCGAGGCTCGCCGAAGACGAGGCCTTCGATATGGTCAAAGACCTGAATAAGGTCGTCTTTCACTGCTACAGCGGCACAGTGGGGACGATGAGAGAAGCTCTCGACCGGGGATTCTACATATCCCTCGCCACCGTCGTCTGCAAGTCCGCCCAGCACCAGGTCCTGGCGCGGCAGGTCCCCCTCGACCGGCTCCTCATCGAGACCGACAGCCCCTTCCTCTCTCCGAAGAGGGGCAGGAACGAGCCTGCCTACGTTCTCGACGGCCTCAGCCTCATCGCCAGGATCAAGGACCTCCCGGCCGAAGATGTGGCGAAGGCCACCACCGCCAACGCCAGAAGGATATTCAACCTCTGAAATGCCGTCGGCATAGAGGGTCGCCTCCCACGGGCCCGGGGCCCGAGATCGGATCGTTTCGGCTGCCCACCTGTTGTTTAATTTTTGCTTTATATTTATTTTCTGGAGTGCTTTCTTAGACTTGAGACGGAAAATTATAATAGATCGGTCAGAAAACCGATATGTAACCTAGATGGACCAGTGATCCGATGCCGATACGCTTCGAACACATAATGAAGTATCTGGGCTCCAAGAAGGAGAAGGGAAGGAAGAAGATCGGCCTTTTGGTCGACGGCCCCAACATGCTCCGAAAGGAGTTCCAGATCGACCTGGAGGAGATCAGAGACATCCTGAAGGACTACGGCGACATCAAGGTTGGACGGGTCTTTCTGAACCAGTACGCCTCCGAGAAGCTGGTGGAGGCCGTAGAAAACCAGGGGTTTGAGCCGGTGATCTGCACCAGCGACGTCGACGTGAGGCTGGCGGTGGAGGCGATGGAGATGATATACAACCCGGTGATAGACACCATCGCCCTCGTCACAAGAGACGCCGACTTCAAGCCAGTCCTCTTGAAGGCGATGGAGCACGGCAAAGAGACGGTGATCTTCGGGGCGGAGCCCGGCTTCTCCATCGCCCTGAAGAACTCCGCCGATTACGTCATCGTCCTTCGCAACGGCGAGTATGTGGTGGAGTAACTGGGTCGAAGGGATCGGTTCGCCAAGATCCGTCTCCATAGATCGATCTGGCAGCATCACGATTTGGCGGCGTCGTTCTACCGGCATCGATCTGGCAGCATCGGTCTCTCAATAGCGATTTATAGGTATCGTTCCGCCAACAACGATTTGCCAGCAGCTATTTGTATCCCCTCTTTCAGACGGATGGCAAAAAGGCAGAAGCTCGAGGATGGTTATATGGAGGTGAAGGAGTTCTTCGGAGGCGCGGGGCGGGCCAGCGCCGGGATGCTATCTCTTAAGGCCGGATGGCAAAGAGAGAGGGACCCCGAGGATAGGTGGAACGATCCAGACCCCTGGAACGAGGATCGGATCTCTTCTTCCGGCAGGTCCGGCCTCCCGGTGACGTACTCGGGTATGATCCTCGTCTTATGCGTCATTCTCTTCTTCGTCAGGGTTTTGGCCCCAGCTTTCACATTTGATTATCTCGCCCTCAACCCCGCCACAGTCGCATCCCGCCCCTGGACCCTCATCACCCATATGTTCATCCACGCCGACATGGGCCACCTCTTCTTCAACATGCTCTTCCTCTTCTTCTTCGGGATGGAGCTGGAGAATAGGGTCGGCGAGTCGAAGTTCCTCCAGATCTTCATCATATCCGGCATCGTCGGAGCCGTCGGCCAGATGGCGGTCCTCCCGGCGGGCTCCATGGTGGGGGCCAGCGGAGCCCTCTTCGGGGTCATGGGGTGCCTCGCCGTCATCGCCCCGGAGATCAAAGTCCTCCTATTCTTCGTCATACCTCTGAGCATAAGGGCCGCCGTTGTCCTCTTTGCCGTCATAGACTTCACCATGATGGGGTCGGGGGACAGCATCGCCCACATGGCCCACATAACGGGCCTTCTGGCCGGCCTCGCCTTCGGCGGGATGCTGAAAGATCGATACCGTTACAGGTACCGTTAAGCTCTTGTGGGGTCGGCGAAAAGGAAGGTAGAGGGCGATGGGCCGTCGGGGCAGGACGGCCCTCCCCGCGGAGAATGTGGTGGTAGCCTGGGAGACGAGATCGGAATTATTGTGGGGGAGACGAGCGCCCTCGAGTTCAAGTTCTTGATGGCTGGGGAGGCCTCCAGGGGGAGCTATGTCAAGGTGAGAGACGGCCCAAGAGACTGGGTCTTCGCCCAGGTGCTGGAGGTCACCAGGTCCAACGTCGCCTACGGCCTCAACTCCATCGACCACGATAACCCCGTGGGGAGTGAGCGGGTCCTCGGATCCGCCCGGGTTATCGGCGTGTCCTCAGGCGGACGGCTGGAGATGCCGACGAACCCACCCCGCCCCGGAGATCCTGTCCTGAAGGCCGACGCCCACCTCATCGAGATGGGATTGGGCCTCTCCAGGGGGAACCTCTACATCGGCCTTTTGGAGGGCCACGACCTGAAGGTGAAGCTCGAAGCCGACACCTTCGTCCAGAAGCACTGCAGCATCCTCGCCAAGACCGGGAGCGGAAAGTCCTATACTGCGGCCGTCGTCCTCGAAGAGCTTCTGGAGAAGGATGTCGCCCTCCTGATAATCGACCCCCACGGCGAGTACGCCTCCATGAAGCAGAAGAACACCAAGGGAGAGTTCGCCAGGTTCGAGGTCAAGCCGAGGGGCTACGACGTCACCGTCTACTCTCCCGCAAGCCAGTCCGTCGCCCCCGGCGCCGACCGGCGGTTCCGGTTCAACGGCAAGAACATGACCGCCAGGGAGCTATCGGCGATGCTCCCCGAGGACGTCAACAACAGCCAGAGAGGGGTCCTCTACGAGGCGATAAAGATCCTCAGCTCCGATGGAGGCGACTACGAGCTCGAGGACGTCATCGCCCAGGCGGAGAAGGATACCAGCAAGGCTAAGTGGGGGCTCATCGGCCACCTTGAAGCCCTGGAGGATCTGGGGATATTCTCGGGGAAGGGGACGGACCTCGGCGACCTCCTCCAGAGGGGGAAGGCCTCCGTCATCGAGATGACCGGCGTCCCCCCGGACCTCCAGGGGATGATCGTCGCAAAGCTCCTCTCGGACCTCTTCGAGGCGAGGAAGAGGGGGAAGGTCAACCCCGGGATGGTGGTGGTGGAGGAGGCCCACAACTACATCCCCGAGAGGGGTAGCGGCAAAGCCGCCAGCACCGCCGTCATCAGGACGATAGCCGCCGAAGGGCGGAAGTTCGGCCTGGGCCTGCTCGTCATCAGCCAGAGGCCGGCGAGGGTCGACAAGAACGTCATATCCCAGTGCAACACCCAGATCATCCTCCGGGTGACAAACCCCAACGACCTGCGGGCCCTCAGCAAGGGGATCGAGGGTATGAGCTCTGAGCTCGAGGAGGAGATCAAGAGGCTCCCGCCGGGGACGGCAATGGTGGTCAGCAGCGAGATCGAGCACCCCGTCACCGTCAAGATCAGGCCGAGGAAGAGCAGGCACGGCGGCGTCAGCACGCCGATCGTCGGCGGCGAGAGGTCGAGGGTCCCGGCGGGGACCGGAGGGGGAGCGAAGGCTGCCGGATCCCAGCCGCAGGAACCGGGCAAAAGAGGGGGTCCGGAGACGAAGGCCGATAAGAAAGACGGTGGCGGGAGCTTCCTGCGGAAGATCCTGGGGAAATGATCCGTTTTTAATATCATTCATTTTTAATATCATTCAGGAAATGAGGTCCGGGTTTTTCATCCTCATGAGTAGGATCGAGGCCGCGACCGCCGCCATCGCCCCGAAGAGGAAGGTCGCTTCGGGGCTGAGATACTGCCATAAAGCTCCTGCCACCAGACCCGAAGCTATGGCGGCGGTTCCAACGGCACCGTAGTATACCCCAAGCCCAGTCCCCCTCGCCTCGGCACGGCATAAATCCGAGACGAAGGCCCTCTCCGCGCCGTCGACGAGGGCGAAGACGAGGCCGTAGAGGGCGAAGAGGAGGACGAGGACCATCGTCGAGGATACCAGGGCGAATCCGAGGCAGACGAAGGCGAAGAGGGCGTAGCCTATGGAGAGGACCCTTTTTCTCCCGACCCGGTCCGACCACGACCCGCTGGGGATCGAGAAGAGGGTGTAGACCAGGTTGAAGAGGACGTAGAGGAGGAGGGGGGCGGCGACGGCCATCCTCCCGGCGAAGAACTCCGCGGAACGGAGGATGAAGAACATGTAGCTGAAGCTTCCCAGGGCGAAGAGGGATGCTATGGCTACGAAGGGGGCAAGGGCGGGGGAGAGGCCTGAAGTAACAGGACGAGGGCACTCTGTGGGGTATCTGGGGCTCTCCTTGACGGGGACGAGGGGGATGAGGGCGACGAAGGCTAAGAGCCCAGCTCCAAGGAAGATGCTCTTGAAGTCCAACCCCCCCTGCCAGAGGAGAAAGGCTAGGATCGACCCGATGACGGCACCTAAAGAGTCGAGGGCCCGGTGGACCCCGAAGCCCCTCCCCCTCCCTTCCCTCGGAGCCGACTCGGCGATGATGGCGTCCCGGGGAGGAGACCGGACCCCCTTGCCGGACCGCTCCAGGGTCTTCAGGACGAAGACCTGCAGCCAGGTGGATGAGAAGGCCAGTAGGAGGTTTCCCGCGGCGGAGATGGCATACCCCGCCGCCACCAGGGGCTTTCTCCTCTGGAGGCGGTCCGACCACCAGCCGGATAAGACCTTGATGAGGCTCGGCAGCCCCTCGGCCAGTCCCCCGATGAGGCCGATGGCGAGGCCCCCAGCGCCCAAAGATGCGATGAAGAGGGGGAGGATCGGCCGGATGATCTCGCTGCTGGCGTCGTTCAAGAGGCTCACCAGGCCCAGGAAGTATATGTTCCTCTTCCTGTCGGACCCTTCGAGATCTTCGGTCACGGGTTTGGTTTATCCCAAAAGACGGCAACAAAGGTTTCGGTCCGCTACCGCATCTCTCCTTTGCTGTAGCTATTCTCGAAGGTTGTTTATAGGATGGAACGGCAAAAATATCCGAAGAGAACTCATCGAAGGGACGAAGCCGTTTTGAGGGAGCGCGAAGAGAGATGAAGGGCGGCGGATATCTGACGGCCTTATCGGCTATGGCGTTACTTTTTATGGTCTCCTCTGCGCCATCTCCGGCGGTCCCAGACTTCTTCTTCTCCGATTTCTCCGCCGCGGAGGAGTATCCCCCGAAGGCTCCGGTGGGGCTCGCCCTCGCAGAGGCGGGTCTTGTCATGGCAGCAAGCGGCTCGGCATCCAACTCCTCGGCCGCCCTTCCCGTCACCCTGATGGTGGAGAGGGGGCGAATCGCGCGGCCGTCTCACGCCCAAAAGCTCTTAGACGACCTCCATAGGATCGAACCCTCCGAAAGGTGGGGATCAAGGGGCGATGTCGAGTCCGACTATAGAGGCAGGATGCTCCTATCCGAGGAGGCTTACATCCTACGCAATATCGATTTATACGGTGGGAGGGAGGCATCCGAGCTGGAGGCTTCGATCCTGAAGGCGACCTTCAGCGGTGAGGTGGTTGTGGGCAGCCTTATAATCAGAACGGAACGGCGGGGGCGCGTCTGGGACGGCCTGGGGGTCCTGACGATGGAGGACGGCATCTTCCGGGGCGATTATGCCCTCGTCCTGGAGATCTCGCCCCAGGATGAGAGGGTGGAGGTGGGTCCCCAGGCCTCAGAGGCTCAGCCCGCCGATATATCGAAGATCATCGCCGCAGCCTCGCCACCGCGACGGCGGTGATTTATATATGCGCATCCCATCCCCGAGCAAAAAAAAAGTTAGCGAGAATTTGATAATATGAGACGGATAGACTTCATCCGGCTTGCAGTCTCCCTAGGAGCCTGCTATTTGGCAGCCTTCGTCGGGTCGTTATTCACGGCCCCCGAGATATCCACCTGGTACGCCACCCTGGCGAGGCCCTCATTCGCCCCCCCCGACTGGGTCTTCGGCCCTGTATGGACCGCCCTCTACACCATGATGGGAATCTCCGCCTACCTCGTCTGGAGGGAGGGGCTGGCAGATCCGAGGGTGAAGGCCGCCATGGCGGTATTCGCCATCCAGCTCGCCGCGAACGTCTCCTGGTCGGTGGCCTTCTTCGGCCTGCGATCGCCTCTGGCGGGGCTCGCCGTCATCCTCCTTCTCTGGGCCCTCATCGCCCTTAACATCCAGAAGTTCAGGGAGGTCTCCAGGACGGCGGGGTTCCTCCTCGTCCCCTACATCCTCTGGGTGAGCTTCGCCATGGTGCTGAACTTCGCCATCTGGAGGCTCAATCCGTAAACGGGGCGTCCTCAACCCATCCGTCGGTGGCGGGACCTGGCGACGGGCCCACCCATAGCATCAGGCAGAGGTGACCATCATCACCCCGAAGAGCATGTTCAGCGCCATCAGGAGAAGGACGGCCCTCCCCAGGAGCCTGTGGACCCCCCTGACCCGGCCCCTCCTCTCTTTCGCGACTTTAAACTGGAGGAGCCCCAGGGACGGGGTCAGGATCAAAAGGAGGACGACGAAGGCGCCGATATAGGCGTGGGGGACCCGGAAGTGGACCGAGGAGGCCGCAGATATCATGTAGACCGCCATCATCGCTCCTCCTAATGCAACTATAGATCCCGTTATCCCCAGGGCTCTGTGCTTCTTCAGCCAGCCAGGACCCTTTCTCCTGGCGAAGGTCATCCCCCATACCATTAGGAGAAAGCCCAATATTACGAGGGATGCGTGATAGGGCCAGAGCCGTACGATCTCGGCGGAGAGCTCCCCATCGTTTTCGCCGACGGCTGCCAAAGCCGTGCCGACGACGGAGAAGATGGGTAGGCTGATGGCCGAGAAGATGGCGTAAAGCGGCCTGTGGAGGCGGCCGGTTTCTGTCCGCTGGTTTGGATCTAGAGACATAACTATAGCACCCAATGCCTTTTATAACTGGATGAAGAGTCGCCAAAATATCTTTAGAGAGGAATGTTACAAAAATGATGTAGATCCGCCGGAGGATCACTCCAGCTTCTTGTGGCAGAACCACCAGTCGAAGCACTGGTACTTCGAAAGCCTCTCTTTTGCGGTCTTCTCGTCGGAGGGCGGAGGTATTATCACCTCGTCTCCCAGGAGGTCGTTATTCGGCCAGTTGGCAGGCATTGCCACCTTATTCTCGTCTGATATCTGGAGGGCTCTGACGGCTCTCATTATCTCGTCCATGTTCCTTCCGATCTCCTGAGGGTAGTAGAGCATCAGCCTTATGAGACCTTCTGGGTCCACCACGAAGACCGCTCTGACGGTGTTCGTCCCCTTCCCGGGATGGACCATCCCGAGCTTTGCGGCGACTGGGCCGGTGTCGGCGATGATGGGAAAACCGATCTCGACGTTCATATTCTCCCGGATCCACTCTGTCCACTTCATGTGGGAGTGAACCTGGTCGACGGAGATGCCGATGAGGCGGCAGTTGAGCTTCTCAAAGTCTTCTCTCATCTTCTCGAAGGCTATGAACTCGGTGGTGCATACCGGGGTGAAGTCTCCGGGATGGCTGAAGAGGACGAACCACTTACCCTTAAAGTCCCCCGGAATTTTCATCCTGCCGTGTGTGGTCTGAACCTCCATATCCGGGACCTTCTCCCCCAAGAGGGGGATCCCCACCCTTCCTTCGTGTTCCATATCTATCTACCTCCTCCATTTACTAGGGGTCATATCCTATTAAATTTTATGATCGAAAAATTACCACCTAACCCGGACTATAAAGTCAATATCTTTGAGCCTCGATCAACGATAAACCGACGAAGGGACGGCTGCGAAAAGGGCGCTCGCCCCATCAAAAACTGCGGCCTGAGGTTTAAATCGGATAGACCCGGAGAGAAAAGCCTATAACTTCGCCGCCCTACTTCCCATCCCATGACCGCTCTCCTGGAGATAAAGGGCCTATCGAAGAGCTTCTCGGTGAAGGGGAAGAGCTTCGAGGCGCTTCGCGACGTCAACCTCTCGGTGGGGGAGAAAGAGTTCATCTGCCTCCTGGGACCCTCCGGATGCGGCAAGACGACCCTTCTGCGAATCATGGCCGGCCTTGAGAAGGCGACGAGCGGCGCGGTTCTCCTGGACGGCGCCCCCATCGAGGGTCCTGGGCCCCAGAGGGGTATGGTCTTTCAGGAGTACTCCCTCTTCCCCTGGAGGACGATCATAGACAACGTCGCCTTCGGCCTGGAGCTGCGGGGCGTCCCGAAGGATGAGAGGCGAGAGAAGGCCCGAAGGTACATCAATGCCGTCGGCCTCGAGGGGTTTGAGAACAGCTACCCCCACGAGCTCTCCGGCGGCATGAAGCAGAGGGTCGCCATCGTGAGGGCCCTGGTGAACAACCCTCGGGCTCTTTTCATGGATGAGCCCTTCGGCGCCCTCGACGCCCAGACGAGGAACGTAATGCAGTCGGAGCTCCTGCGGATCTGGCAGGAGCAGCAGAAGACCGTCGTCTTCGTCACCCACAGCGTCGACGAGGCGATATACCTGGCGGACAGGGTGGTTATCATGTCCGCCCGCCCCGGCCGGATCAGCGAGATCATAGATATCGAGATTCCAAGGCCCCGGATCAGGACCAGCGCCGAAGTGAACAGGTTCAGGGAGAGGATCCTTCATGACCTGCGGTCCCTGAGAAAAGACTGACCGAATTTTTTCCTGCATGTCCATCATACCTATCTATTCGTCTATCCTGGCCGCAGCATCTGGACTGCGGAGGACCTGCCCATGGAGGAGGCATTATATTCGATGGGCAGTTTATATTCGATGGGCAGTTTATATTCGATGGGCAGTTTATATTCGAGGGAGCGTTTATATTCGTAGAGATACGAAATTCGTCAGAGCTGGTGAGACCGTTGACTAGATCCAAATGGATGGAGCTTCCGCGGCTGGTGGTCGTCGGCAGCGGCGTCGCGATGGAGGTGGCCGACGTCTGTTGCAACCTCAAACTGAAGGGCGGAGCTCTCATCGTCACCGGCCCCAAGACCTGCGAGCTGGCGGGACGAAAGATCTCCCGGCGGATGGAAGAAGGCGGCTTTGAGACCGACCTGATGATCACAAAAATATCAAAAATCGAAGAGGTGGAGAGGGCCGAAAGGATGGCGGCGGAGATGGAGGCCGGCTTTCTCATAGGTGTGGGCGGCGGAAGATCGATAGACGTCGCCAAGCTCGCCTCGGATAGGGCGGGGGTCCACTTCGTCTCCGTCCCCACCGCTGCATCCCACGATGGGATCTGCTCAGCCCAGGCCTCCCTCACCATCGACGGCGAGACGACCTCCGTCTCCGCCCAGGCCCCCCTGGGGATCATAGCCGACACCGCCATAATTTCTAAAGCCCCCAAGAGGCTTCTGGCCGCCGGATGCGGCGATATCATCTCCAACATCACCGCCATAAAAGACTGGAAGCTCGCCTTCAGGCTCCGGGGCGAGGAGTACAGCGAGTACGCCTCTGCCCTCTCGGAGATGACGGCGAGGATGATAGTCGAGTCCGCTCCCTCATTGAAGCCGGGGCTGGAGGAGTCGGCGAGGGTCGTCGTCAAGGCCCTCCTATCCAGCGGCGTCGCCATGTCCATAGCCGGCTCCTCGCGCCCCGCCAGCGGCTCGGAGCATAAGTTCGCCCACGCCGTAAACCAGATCGAACCCGGAAGAGCCCTCCACGGCGAGCTCTGCGGCCTGGGTACCATCGTCATGATGTACCTGCACGGAGGCGACTGGGAGATGATCCGGGAAGCTCTCCGGGAGGTGGGGGCGCCCACATCCGCCTCCGAGATCGGACTTCATGAGGAGACGGTGATCGAGGCGCTCACATCTGCCCACAAGATCCGACCGGAGCGGTACACCATCCTCGGCTCCGGCCTCACACGAGAGGCGGCCGCCGCGGCCGCTCGAAAGACAAAAATATTATAATTATCAACTTGAGGCTAAGACCATGTCCGAAGCAGCTACACAGATCACCCTGATAGGAACCAAGCTCGCGACGATCGGGATGGAGTTCGTATTCAACTCCCCCTCGCCGGAATGCGAGACCTGCAAGCTCAGAAACACCTGCACCAACCTCGAGTCGGGGAGGAGGTACAGGATCCTGGGCGTCCGCGGGGAGCTGGTCCACGAATGCCCCATCCACGAGGCGGGGGTCCGGGCGGTGGAGGTGATAGAAAGCCCCATCATCGCCGCCATCGACGCCAGGAAGGCCTTCGCAGGCTCCAAGACCGTCCTGGAACCCCCGAGATGCGACGTGTACGATTGCACCATGTACGAGCTCTGCCACCCCGTCGGCCTGAAGGAGGGGGACCGGTGCACCATCGTCGAGGTGGCTGGGGAAGCCCCCGAGGATTGTGAGATGGGAAACAAGCTGAAGCTGGTGGAGCTGAGGCGCTGAATGGCGTACGGCTCAGATTAATTTTTCGCCATCCGTCCTTCATTTTTTAGGTTTCGACCATGAGGAAGCAATTGACCTACTCCCGGAACGTCTTCATACCAGTCACCGACGTCTGCAGGAATAAGTGCGACTACTGCTCCTTTCGGCGGGATGATGGGAGGATAATCCGCCGCCAGGAGGCGGCCGACCTCCTGGACCGGGGGGCGGAGGCGGGGTGCACTGAGGCGCTCTTCTCCCTGGGGGAGGCGCCGATGGAGGCAAAAGGCTTCTTCCGCCTCTTGAGGCTGACGGGCGCAGGCGACCTCATCGACTACCTCATCGAGCTCTCAGAGCTGGCCCTGGAGAGGGGCCTGCTCCCTCATACCAACGCCGGCCTCCTATCAAAGGAGGAGATTAAAAGGCTCGCCCCCTACAACGGCAGCATGGGGCTGATGCTCGAGACGACGGCCGAGGTGGAAGCCCACCGGTCCTCCCCGGGAAAGAGTCCCCGGCTGAGGATGGAGGCGATCTCCGCTGCGGGAGAACTCTCGATACCCTTCACCACCGGGATTTTGGTGGGGATCGGAGAGACGGCGGAGGATCGGGTCCGATCTATCCAGGCGATAAAAGAGATCCACGAGGTTCACGGCCACATTCAAGAGGTGATCGTCCAGCCCTTCGACCCGAAGCCGGATACCCCCATGGCTCGCACCCCCCCGCCGACGGCTGAGGCCCTGGCGGGGACGGTGAGGATGGCGAGATCGATCCTGCCGCCGGAGGTCGCCGTCCAGGCGCCGCCGAACCTCGCCGACCCCCTGCCGCTGGTGGAGGCGGGGGCCTGTGATCTGGGAGGGATAAGCCCCGTCACCCCGGACTGGATCAACCCCGATAGGCGTTGGCCCACCCTCGAGGATCTACAGTCCCGGCTCGCCGGCTTCGATCTCCTGGAGAGGCTCGCCGTCTACCCCCGTTACATCGACCTTGGCTGGTACGGCGAGAAGACCAGAGATCTGGTGAGGAGGCTTTCGGGGCCCGACGGCCTCCTTCGGCGGGATCAACCTTGATAGACGGATTGACGTGCCGGACCGGGATCGCAAATGATATCTCAGAGCAGAGCAGAGCTGGGTGGGTATGAGCAAGAAGTCTCTTGAGATCGGCGTCAGCTGTGGACTCGTCTTTCTTATGATAGCCCTGATGATCCTGGTGCAGACGGGGGCGCCCGAGCCCCTCCGGCCGGCGGGGTTCGTTCTCTCGGTTATGGTCTTCATCTTTCTGATGGGCGGGGCCGGGTTTCGGCTTATAAACGTCGAGTAGCGAAATATGATATGTCAAGACAGAGATATCAAATTCAAGGAGTAGCATACCTCTTTGATGAGGGCGAGATATGGGCATCTTGGACAAGTTGATGGGCAGGTCTGGCGATGAGGATTACGTGAACATAGACCTGGGGCAGTTCGAGGAGGTCTCCGCGGGGAGCTCCTCGGAGATTCTGGTGAGGATGGCGGAGCTGAACGACATCGACGTTCTCCCCGATATAAAGGCGGAGATCGAGAGGGGGAACGTCGTCCTGGTGGACATCTCCCCTCTGAGGAGGGAGAAGGGCCTCCTCGATGAGGCGATCGGCGAGCTGAAGGACGCCGTAGAGGATCTCAGGGGCGACATCGCGGGGCTCGGAGACAACCTGGTGATAGTCGTCCCCAGGAGGATGAGGATCGATCGGGAGAACGTCCTGGGGGGGGAGGATTGAAGGCGAAGACGACCTCGAGCTGCCCCATCTGCTCCGACGAGATCACTTTCGACTGGGAGACGAAGGATATACCTCACTTCGGCGAGGCGATGATCATCGCCGGGGTCTGCGGCGGTTGCGGCTTCAAGCTCAGCGACACCATCCTCCTCTCCCAGGGGGAGCCGGTGAGGTACACCATCACCATCGAGGAGGCGGAGGATCTGAACGCCCGTGTGATCAGGTCCACCAGCGGAACGATCAGAATCCCGGAGCTGGGGATCGACGTGCAGCCCGGCCCCGCCTCGGAGGCGTACATATCCAACCTGGAGGGTGTCCTCCAGAGGGTTCGGGATATCGTCCTCTTCGCCACCCGGTCCGCCCGGGACGCCGGGGCGGAGAAGAACGTCCGCCGGGGGGAGTGCATCCTCGAGAGGATCGAGAGGGCGATGGAAGGGGCAGGGCCGCTGACGGTGATCCTGGAAGATCCCCTGGGTAACAGCGCCATAGTCTCCGAGAAGGCGGTCTCAACAAAGCTCACCCCCGAAGAGTGCGAGGGGCTCGAGACCGGGATGATCATCCTCGACTCCGCCGCCTGAGCCGGCGAGCGGCAGTGGCTCAGGGAGGCGGATAGACTGATAGTCCTCAGCGGCGGGACCGGGACCCCGAAGCTTCTGGCGGGCCTTCTGAAGGTCCTGCCACCGTCGGAGGTGACCGTCGTCGCCAACACCGCCGACGACCTCTGGATCTCCGGAAACCTCGTCTCCCCGGACCTCGACACCGTAGTCTATACCCTGGCAGGGATGATCGACCGGGAGAAGTGGTGGGGGATCGAGGGTGACTCTTTTAAGACCCACGAATTTCTCAAGAGCCTCGGCCGTCGGGAGCTCCTCGCCCTCGGGGACCTCGACCGCGCCGTTCACATATTCCGCTCCGACCTCCTCAGGGAAGGTTTCTCCCTCTCCGAAGCGACGGAGAGGCTCTGCCGTGCCCTGAAGGTGGAGGAGAAGGTCGTCCCCATGACCGAAGATCCCGTCTCCACCGTCATATCGACCCCTGAGGAGGAGATGGACCTGCAAGAGTTCTTGGTCGGCCGATCCGGCCAGCCGGAGGTGACGGGGGTGAGGTACCGGGGGATCGAAGAGGCCCGCCCCTCCCCCGGGTTTATCGCCGCCCTGAAGAAAGCGGCAGAGAAAGGCGAGCCGGTCCTGATAGGGCCGAGCAACCCCGTCTCCAGCATCGGACCGATCCTCGCCCTGAGGGGCGTGCGGGACCTCCTGGGAGGTGGCATGGGAAAGTGCCCAGTCGTCGCCGTCAGCCCCCTCGTCGGAGGAAAGCCCGTCAGCGGGCCGGCAGCGAAGTTCATGCGGGCCTGGGGATACCCAGTGACAGACCAGGGGGTCGCCGAGATCATCGGGTGCGTGGACCTGATGGTGGTGAGCCCCGAGAGCGACTACGCCGACCCCTCGGTCAAACTCGACACCGTCATGAAGGACCAGGATGACAGCCTGAGGCTCGCAGAGGAGATCGTGGAGGTCTTGGAGATGGTCCGGAGAAGAGAGACGGGGGAGAAAGAGAAAGTGGGGGGGAGGGTCTAGGATGTTTCTGGGCGTCGATCACGGGACGAGGGCGATCAGGTTTGCCAACACAGACGGCAAGTGCTTCGTCATCCCGAGGGCGGAAGCCGGGAGGCTCGCCCCATCGCAGATCGCCGACCGGATCCGGGAGGCCTTCGACATCGCCCCCGGCTCCGGCGGAGGCGGCGATGGCGACGCCGGCAGCGCCGAGAAGGTCGACCTCCTAGCCCTCTGCTACTCCATGGGGGACGGGATCTATGAGATCGTCAAAATCGAGGACGCCGAGAACCGGGGGGTGATCAGCCAGGACGGCGCGGGCCTGCACGTCGGGGGCGGGACGAACGTCTTCGACGCCGTCCGCGAGGCGAGATGGCCCGCGATCCTGCTGCCCGGGATCCACGACCGCTCCGAGATCGACCCCAGAATGAAGGTCTTCTCCCACGGCGCAAGCCCTGAGAAGGTGGGGCTCGCCTACAAGGTGAGAAAGGACGGCCCGGAGGATTTCATCATCTCCGACGCCAGCTCCAACGTCGTCACCATCGGCGTCGCCGCTGGGCGCATAGCCGGGGCCATTGACGCCCCCATCTTCGCGCCGGGGCTCCTCCACGGACCATTGGACGTCGCCGCGATCCGAAAGGTCGACGCTCGAGAGATGACCGCCAACGATGCCTTCACCCGTGGCGGTATCCTCCGGAAGCGCGGCCTCACCCTCAAGGGCTGCACCGATGAAGAGAAGGTGGCGGCCTTCGAGGCGCTGGCGCTCTATGCCGCCATGGAGCTCGCCGCCATGGGCGTTCTTCTGAGGGACCTCGGCGCTGCGAGCCCGGCGCTGTATCTCGCGGGCGACCCCGCCTCCCGGATCTCGGGGAGGGTCTCGAAGCTTCTGGGGCGCGAGGTTCTGCCGCTTGCAAGCTGCGATGCGGCCCTTGGGTGCGCCCTGATCGCGGAGGACGTGTATAAAGGGGCGAGGGAGGTGCTGGGGATCGGGGTGAATGGGAGGGTGTGGGGGTAGCTGAGCCACGTAACTTAACCGGCGAAAACTTGGCGTTTTTGGAGAAAAACGCTAACTTTTCAAAAGTGTGTATCTCAGCAAAACTTTTTGGCTCCTTGCTGTTTTGGGTAGTGTGCCGCAACTGAGTTGATCTCACCATCCCTGATCACGCTGCGACATTAGGAGGTCGATTGCATCTGATTTTCTCCCGTAAGGTGCATCATATCTGATGAGGGTCCTTGTTATTGGTTTCATCGACATAAACTCGTTAGAGGTAGGTTTCATCGACATAAACTCGTTAGAGGTAGACTACTCTGTTTTGTGTGGGTAAATTTAAGGGATTGCGGATCCCGTAGTCTTCAAGGACGATGGCGAGGGAATACCAGCTAAGATGAAGGCCTTGATCTTCGACCCCGCCTTCGGCAGGCACACCGGCTACGGAGGATTTTGAAAAACCTAATCAATGGTTAGGTTTATATACTATTAATACTATATTTTAGGTTATGAGGACCCTCATAGACTTCTCCATCTTGCAAGAATATAATCAGAAAGTTCTGCCGCGTGGTGATAAGCTAT
>Ga0334887_1001719_pt1 | contig 27373 bp, 20 predicted proteins | sample GraSluR1_MG_10_FD_207217 | JGI IMG/M metagenome (GOLD analysis project Ga0334887, IMG submission 207217) | Sludge microbial communities from methane-producing bioreactor in Wageningen University, Netherlands - Granular Sludge_18_07-R1 | ecosystem: Engineered > Bioreactor > Anaerobic >...
AATGAATCCGCTTCCTCTGGCGGGCGATCAGGTAGGCGAGCTCCATCGCCCCCTTTTGTGAAAAGAGGAAGACCAGCGCGTCTTTGACGCTGTCGATGTACGCAGGGCGTTCCGGCGTGAAGAGGAGTTGTGTTTCGCGCTTCGCGTTTTCGAAGAGAAAAAAGGAACGCCCTGTCACTCCCTCAAGATATTTCACGACCGAGGACGCCCCTCCGAGGGTTGCGGACATGACCAGGACGGCTGTTGACTCGTCGGTGTTCCGAATGCCGTCGATGTAGGTTCTCGCCCGGTCCGAATCGTCGAAGATGTAATGAAACTCGTCCACAATGAGTTTTTGCCCCGGGACGCGGGCGTATTTCAGGGAATAGATCTCCTGCGTGCAGCAAATGATCGCTGCGCCTTCGTTCTTCTTGAAGTCGCCGGTTTCGATACCCACGTCGAGCCCGAGTTTCCTGAGATCGAGATAGCGCTCGTTGCTCAGCGCCTTGATCGGAGCTGTGAAGATGATGCGTCCGTCCTCGGGAGGGAGGACCTCCCCGGTTTCGTCGAGTATGCCTGCCCAAAGATAGGCCACCAGAGTTTTTCCGGATCCTGTGGGGGCCGAGAGCACCGCGCTCGTATCTCGAATCGCCTGAAAGGCGTCCAGTTGCCAAGGATAGAAAGTTATATGCGCCAGCGTTGAAACTCCTCTCGAAAGTGCGTCGGGTTGTTCTTCCAGAAAGATATGGTACCACATCTTTCGTGGTATTATAAAGTGAATCGATACGGCGGAGGTGTTCCTCATGGCAGAGTACGTGATCGTGGTGCAGGAAGAGGACGAGGAGACGCACAAAGCGTGCCTCTACGTTCTTGAGCCGCGTACGCCCTTTCTCTCCAAACGGAGGGAGGCGGCATTCTGGAAAACGGTGGGAGAAGAGGTCACGGAAGCTGTTGCATCCGCCGGTCTCCCGTTCGAATCGGCGATGCTTTTTATCAAGAGGGCCAGGCGCGCCTCGATGAAGAGAGTGTCGCTCTGCGCGCTTGCGAACGATGCGGAGGGAGAAGGATGGCGCGTGCTTACGGCGTCCTCCAAGCCCGCGGAGCCGGCGTCTCCGATGACGGAGGACGAGAAGCTTCAGTTCGAAGAGGCCCGTCTTCTCGCGGAGGAGATCGCGAAACGCAACCGGGACGCGATTCCCGACACGGAGGACGAGATCATTTCTATCGAGGAGTTCGAGGATATGCTTCGGGGGGACTCCGTGGACTAAGTTGTATCGAAGGCGCCGGACCGCCCTTTGCGGCGGAACGGGCATGCCGTTTGTTTCAGGAGCGAATACGAAGGAGCGGGGGATGTTTTCGTGACGTGGAGCAGTGCGTTTCAAATTCTTGGCGGTGTTGGACTTTTTCTTTTCGGCATAAAACTGATGAGCGAGGCGCTGCAATACCTCGCCGGCGACAAGATGCGCCAGCTCATCGGCTCCCTGACCAGGACCCCCATCCGAGGCGTTTTTATCGGCGCGCTCGTCGCCATGCTCATCCAGAGCAGCAGCGGCACGACCGTCATGACGGTGAGCTTCGTCCACGCGGGGCTGATGTCTTTGAAACAGGCCGTCGGCGTTATCATGGGGGCGAACATCGGCACCACGGTCATCGCGCAGATAGTGGCCTTCAAAGTAAAGGACTTCGCGCTCCCCATTCTCGGCATCGGCGTTCTTCTTGTGCTCTTCGGAAGGACGAAACGACAGAAGTACGTCGGCAACGGCCTCGTCGGCTTCGGCCTGCTCTTCCTTGGTATGCAGACGATGGAGGGCTCCATGGCCTTCCTGCGCGACCGCAAGGACCTTTTTCTCGCCTTCAGCTCTTCGCCGATGCTCGGCCTCCTCGTCGGCACGGCGGTGACGATGGTGGTGCAGGCGAGCTCCGCGACGATAGGCCTCACGATGGCGATGGCCGCGCAGGGGTTGTTGCCGCTCGAAGCGGCTCTCCCCATTCTCCTCGGCGACAATATAGGCACCACGATCACCGCCGTGCTGGCCTCTCTCGGCTCCAACCGTTCGGCGAAGCAGGCCGCAACGGCGCACGTTCTCTTCAACGTCATCGGCGCCTCGATCTTCCTCGCGTGTCTGCCGTTCTACAAGGGCGTTGTGGCGTCCACCTCCGCGGACATCGGAAGGCAGATAGCCAACGCGCATACCATCTTCAACGTGACGAACACGCTGCTCTTCCTTCCTTTCGTGCCCGTCCTGGTCTGGGTCATACGCCGGATCGTCCCCGACAAGGGCGGGGCCGTCGTCGCGGGCCCGATGTACCTGGACATGAAGCTCGTCTCGGCTTCTCCCGCCGCCGCGGTGGACGCGGTGAAAAAAGAGCTTCTTCACATGGGCGACCTTACCCGGACGATGCTGACCGATGTCCGCAGGGCGTTCACAGAGAACAACCCGAAGATGATCGGCGAAGTGACCCAGACGGAAAAAGCCGTGAACGAGATCAACCGCGCCATCTCCTCCTACGCGTCGGAAATCTGGCAGAGCGGGCTTTCGAGCGAGCTCTCGACGGTGCTCGGCTCGTACGTCAACGGCGTCGGCGACATCGAGCGCATCGGGGATCATGCGACCAACCTGATCGAACTCTACGAGTACAAGCTCGACCACGGTTTCGAGTTCTCCACGCTCGCCCGCGGTGAGTTCGACGACATGTTCGATCTCGTGGAACGTGCGGTGCGCCTCAGTTTCGAGTCGCTCAACGAGGAGGACGTGCTCAAGGCCAAGGAGGTCGACGCCCTCGAGGACGAGGTGGACCGCAAGGAGAAGATTCTCCGGAAAAACCATATTCTCCGCCTCAACAAGGGGGAGTGCACTCCCGCCGGGGGCGTCATCTTCATCGACATCCTGAGCAATCTCGAACGGGTGTGCGACCACGCCCACAATATTTCGCTCATCGCGTTCGACATCTCGAAGCTGCACAAATGAACAATCTTTTATGAAATTGTGCCTGAGTAGATCGTTGACAACATTTTGTTCTCCTGATACTATGCGGCGGCAAGCAGCGGAAAACGTACGTTCCAGTCCGGAGAGGAGGATCGAAATGAGAACAGATCGGCAGTCCGTCGGCGTTATTCTTCTTGGAGTACTCCTTTCGATCCCTGGTGGTCTCATCCTCTGACGACGGGCTGAAAGCGTGTACAGGCTCACTGGAGGGAGGGACCTAAGCGGGTTCCTCCCTCTTTTCGTTGCTCGCCCCGGGGTACTATTGCGCATGTTTCAACCGGTTCACGGAGGCCTCCTCAATTTTCCCCTGAAGGGGTATGGAGGGAAGAACAGTATGCTCTTTTTAACAGCGTTGCTCCCCATCGCCGCGATCGTCGTCGGCATGGCCGGGTTGAACTATCCGTCGAAGGCGATGGCTCCCGTCGGATGGATGATCGCCTTTGCGTCGAGTCTGTTCGTCTTCGGCGCCTCGACGGAAGCTCTTCTGACGACGAGCTGGGCCGGGGTGCTCGACGGCGCCCGTATCGTGTGGCTTATTTTCGCGGCCTTTACGCTGCTCACGGTGATGCTGCGCTCCGGCGCGATGGACAGCGTGAAACTGGGTCTCTCCGGGGTGACGCTGGACAAGCGCCTGATGGTGCTCTTGCTCGCGGTGCCCTTCGGGACGTTTCTCGAAGGTGCGGCCGGCGCCGGCGCTCCCGCCGCTCTTGCGGCGCCGTTCCTCGTGGGACTCGGGATGAATCCCGTGGTAGCCGCCGCGGCGTGCCTTATCGGAAATTCCGCGCCCGTGAGCTGGGGCGGAGCGGGAGTCACGACCGTCGTCGGCGCGGGCAGCGCGGGGCTCGATTTCGTGGCCGTCTCGGCCATGACGGGAAGAATGGCCGCTCTTGTGTATATCGTCCTGCCGGCGCTCATCGTTCTGTTCGTCTTCGGCAGGAAGGCGCTCCGAGGGATTTGGAAGGATCTTCTCTTCCTGGGCTTCCTCATGGGAGCGATCAACTTCACCATCAGCAATCTTCTGCTCTCCGTCACCGAGTTGACCAGTCTTCTCGGAGGTCTCGCGGGGACGCTCGTCTTCAGCCTCTGGCTCAAAGCGAAAAAAGAGGCGGACGTGCCGGAGGAGTTCCGTTTCGCCGCTCCGGCGAAGAACGGCGACGCGGGGGAACGCAATCTCTTTCAGTCGCTCCTCCCTTACTTTATCCTGAGCGCGCTTCTGGTGACGGTACGTCTCTCCTTTCCGCTGAAGACGCTCGTCTCCTTCGGAGGCGGCTACACGGTGTGGGTCGGATGCGTCGTGCTGATCAGCGCCGCCGTCGCCTCCCTCCTCTTCGGGACGTGGAAGGGGCTTCCGTCGGCGGCAATGGACGCCTTCAAGCGGGTAATACCTGCGCTTCTCGCCATGGGGTTCCTTTTGGCGATGGTCAACTGCATGCGTCTCTCCGGGCAGATATCGACTCTCGCCAAGACTCTGAGCGCGGGAGCGGGCTTCCTCTACCCGATGGCGGCGGTGTTGATCGGACAGATAGGCGCCTTCGTCACGGGGACGAACCTCGGTTCGAATCTGATGTTCAATCCCTTGCATATCGAGGCGGCGAAGAATCTCTCGCTGAACGTGATTCCCATCGCCGCCGCGCAAAACACCGGGGGCGCGATAGGCAATATGATCTGCCCCAACAACGTGGTGGCCGTGTGCGCCTGCGTGAGCATCCTCGGAAAAGAGGGAGAGGTTATGCGAAAGACGCTGCTCCCCTCCCTGACGCTTCTTCTCTTTTTGGGTATACTGGCGATGATCTATACATATCTGGTCTTTCCCCTTTGACGAGGGACGGAACTACGGAAGGAGAAACGCTGCATGAACGGATGCGCTCTGAAGTTCGGAAAAGAAAATATCGACGTACGAATACCGAAGGAACGACTTCTCGGCATTCTGGACAGCCGCCATACCGAGAGAACGGGGAGCGAAGAGGAGATCGTCCGGCGCGCTCTCGCGAACCCCATCGGCGGCCCGAGGCTGTGCGACAAGGTGAAGAAGGGGGAGAAGATCTGCATCGTCATCTGCGACATCACCCGTTCCTGGCAGCGCACCGCGGTCTATCTCCCCTTCCTGGTGGAAGAGCTGCACCGCGCCGGAGTAAACGACGCCGACATCTCCTTCCTCAGCGGAACCGGAACGCATCGCGAACAGACCCCGCAGGAGCACGCCGCCCTTCTCGGACCCGATCTCGCGGAGCGCTTCACCGTGATCGACCATAAGTGCGAGGATGCCGGAGAGCTTGTTTTCCTGGGAACAACGAGCTACGGCACTCCCGTCGAGGTCAACCGTCTCGCTTTGGAGTGCGACCATCTCATCCTCACGGGCGGTATCGTCTATCACTTCATGGCGGGGTGGGGCGGAGGACGGAAGGCGGTGCTTCCAGCGATTTCCGGGTACAAAACCGTCATGGCGAATCACGCTCTCGCGCTCTCTCCCGAGGGCGGGCGCAACATGGACTGCCGTTCGGGGAACTTCGAGAAGAACGTGCTTCATCTCGATATGATGGAGGCCGCCGCCATGGTCAACCCCTCCTTTCTTCTGAACGTGATCCTCGACGCCTCCGGTCTCATCGGCGCCGTCGTCGCCGGAGACTGGAAAGAGGCGTACTTCGAGGGGGCGCGTATCGTCGACGACAACGACGCCGCCGAAATCCGCGATCTTTCGGACCTCGTGATCGCCTCCGCCGGAGGTTTTCCGAAGGATATCAATCTTTATCAGACCTCGAAGACCATCTTCAATGCGATGGAAGCTGTCCGCCCCGGCGGCGCGCTCGTCGTTCTCAGTTCCTGCGGAGAAGGGTTCGGCAACGACGAAGTGCGTGCCATGCTCACGGATTTCCCGGATTCCCCGGCGCGCGAACAGGAGCTTCGCAGGGAGTTCACCATAGCCAAGTATGTCGGCTACACCATCGGATTCGTGACCGAAAACTGGGATTTTCACCTGGTCACCGATATGGAGGCCGCCCCGCTTGAAAAAGTGGGCATCACGGTTTCCGGAAGTCTCGACGAGGCCCTTGCCAAGGTCTATGCACGCCATGGGCATGACCTTTCCACATGGCTGATGCCTCATGGAGCGAACACGCTGCCGAAACTCGCGGACTGATCCGGCGAGAGGACGCCGTAGAACGCAAAAGCCGGAGGGATCGTTTCCCTCCGGCTTTTGCGTTCTACGGCGTATTGACATTCCTCTTTCATTCGCTATTCTTTAAAAAAGAACATTGTTTTACCGGATAGATTCAAGTTCTATCAAATGAAACAAGGGGGCGTGCCCATGGAGAGCAACACAAGCGAAGCGCGTTGTATCCTGCTTCGAGAAAACGACAGCGTAGCCGTTTTGCCGGAAGGAGGGCGGGAGGGGGCTCTCTCCGCGGCGGGCGTCCTTTTGCGCGCGGATATCGCCCCCGGACATAAGATCGCTCTTCGGGACATCGGGCAGGGCGAGCGCGTGCTGAAGTACGGTTTCCCCATCGGCGTCGCGAGCCGTCCGATCTCAGCGGGCGAGCATGTGCACGTGCACAACGTCCGTTCGGGGCTCGGTCCGGAGTGGAGTCCCTCGTGGAGCGCCGCATCCGTTCCGTTCCCCTCGTCGCCGTCCCCCGCGCCTTCTTTCCAGGGGTACCGACGGAAAGAAGGGGTTCCCGGCATCCGGAACGAGCTTTGGATCATCCCGACGGTCGGGTGCGTCAACGAGTATCTGAAGTTCCTCGCAGGAGAGTGGACGCCGCCTTCCTGGATAGAAAACGTCCGCGTCCTTGCGCACCCCTACGGCTGCTCCCAGCTCGGGGAGGATCTGGAACGGACGACGGCCGTCCTTGCCGGGCTGGCGCGGAATCCGTGCGCCGCCGGAGTCGTCGTAGCGGGTCTTGGCTGCGAGAACCTTCAGCGCGTCTTCCTGGAGACTCGCCTCGCCGGTCTTGAGAAGGCGCGGTTCATCTCGCTCCAGGAAGAGGACGACGATGCAGGGGCTCTGTACGCTCTGCTCGACGAACTCGCCGCGGACGCTCCGAGAGCGCGTGATTCATTCCCCCTCTCCGAGGTGGCGCTGGGGGTGAAGTGCGGAGGCAGCGACGGCTTTTCCGGTCTGTCCGCCAACCCCCTGGTCGGCGAGATCGCGGACAGGATGAGCGCGTGGGGGGGGAAGATCCTCGCCACCGAGATACCCGAGATGTTCGGCGCCGAGGATGTTGTCGCCTCGCGAATCTCCGAAGGCAAGGTCTTCGAGGCCTTTGCGGAGACCATCCGCTGGTTCCGGAACTACTATGTCGAGCACAAGCAGCCGGTGTACGAGAACCCGTCGCCGGGCAACAAGGACGGAGGCATCACCACGTTGGAGGAAAAGTCGCTCGGCGCGGTGAACAAGTGCGGTTCCGGTCCGGTGACCGACGTGCTCGCAATGGGCGAGCAGGCGAAGCGTCCCGGCGTGAGCGTCGTGTTCGGTCCGGGAAACGATCTCGTGTCGTCGACGGCCATGGCCGCCGGGGGCGCGCAGATAGTTCTTTTCACTACGGGTCGCGGGACGCCGTTTTCAACGGTAGTTCCGACGATAAAGATCTCCTCGAACACGCGCCTGTTCGAACGCAAGCCCCGCTGGATCGACTTCGACGCGGGATCTCTGCTCTCGGGAAAATCGAGAGAGAGCCTCGCGGACGATCTGATCGAGCTCGTGCTGGAAACCGCATCCGGACGCCGTACGCGCAACGAGGAGAATCGCTCCGGGGAGATCGCCGTATTCAAAGACGGCGTGACGCTGTAACTCCGCGAGTGCGCCGCGCCCGGATATCTTGCCATGAAGGAGAGGATACGATGAACTATACAGTGATGCAGTTCGGCGAGGGGAACTTCATACGGTCGTTTTTCGACTGGATGCTCCAGCGCATTGCCGACGCGACGGGCGAAGGGCACAAGGTGTTCCTTGTACAGCCTATTTCCAACGGAAGGGTGAAAGAACTCGTCGAGGCGGGAGAATACCGCGTCCTCCTGAAAGGATTCGATGAGGGCGAGTATAAGGAACTTCTTGAGCCCGTCTCGGTCATCGCGGGCGGCGCCAACCCCTTCGAACGCGGCGGAATGGAAGCGCTGCTCGACGCCGCGCTTTCGCCCGATCTCCGGGTGGTGACGTCGAATACCACCGAAGCCGGCATCTTTTTCGAAGAGAGGATGGACCCGCACAACTTTCCGTCGTTGCTGGCCGCCGTGCTGCGCGCCCGCGCGAAAAAAGCGATGTCGCCGCTGCATATCCTTCCGTTGGAACTCATCGAGAACAACGGAGCGACCCTGAAACGGTGCGTGGAGCAGTACGGACGTCTCTGGGGGTGCGAACCGGCTTTCTTCTCCTATCTCGATTCCTGCGCCTTCTATGATACGCTGGTGGACCGCATCGTCCCCGGTTTCCCCGCGAAGGACGCCCCGGAGATCTTCCGGCGTCTGGGAAAAGAAGACCACAACCTGACCATGGGAGAGTTCTTTCATCTGTTCGTGATCCAGGGGGATAAAACGATATTGAATGTTTTGCCCTTCCACAAGGCGGGGCTGAATGTGATCGTCACCGCCGACAAGCTTCCGTTCTACAGAGAGCGCAAGGTGCGGATTCTGAACGGAGTGCATACGGCGTCCGTTCCGGTCGCCCTTCTCGCCGGCGTGGAACTCGTCAAAGACTTCGTGAAGGACGAACGCTTCGCACCGATGCTGCGGAAGCTGGTCCACGACGAGATCGTCCCCGCCTTTTCCGACGACCCGGAGGCCCACCGCTACGGGGACGACGTTCTTGAACGTTTCAGCAACCCGGCGTTGGAACACTCCTTCCGCTCCATCGCGCTGAACTCCGTCGCGAAGAGCAATACCCGCCTCCGCCCCACGCTGGAGGGGTATTTCGAGAAGTTCGGCGAACTGCCGACGACGCTTGTGGAGTGTATCGCGGCGATGATCTCGTTCTACGACTGCGACGGGGTCAGGGAGTTGCCGAAAGGTCCCTTCGTGCTGGCGGATTTCTCCCGAATCAAAGGGCGTACGGTTCCGAAGATGGTCGACAGCTTTTTCCCCGGACTCGATCTTCCGCTGCGGGATGCGCTTATCCGGAAGCTGGAACACGCCGGGAAGCGTTAACAGGCCTCGGTGCGTGCAAACGGAGCAGTATACAGCGGCGGACCGGAGAAAAAATCCCCGGTCCGCCGCTGTGTTTTCTTGTGCTTCCAGTGAGAATCGGAATCGTCAGCTTCCCATCAGCATGTTCGGAATGAAGAGGACGAGCTGCGGGATAAAGGTGACGAGAAGCAACACGATGACCATCGCGGCGTAGAAGGGAAGCATCGCCCTGGTCGCCTTTTCGATGGAGATCTTTCCCACCGCGCAGCCCACGAAGAGGGCCGACCCGACGGGCGGCGTGCAGAGGCCGATGCCGAGGTTGAGCATCATCATGATGCCGAACTGCACCGGGTGCATACCGAGGGTTCCCACGACCACGGGAAAGAGGATCGGGGTGGTGATGAGGATGAGCGGCGCCATGTCCATGATGCAGCCCAGTCCAAGGAGCAGCAGATTGACAAGAAGAAGCAGCAGGATGGGGTTGTCGGTGACGGAGAGCAGCATGCTCGTCGCCATGGCCGGGATCTTCAGGTAGGAGAGAAGCCAGCCGAAGGCCTTCGCGGCGGCGATGAGGCTCATCACCATCGCGAGCGTCTTCAGCGACGAGTAGAGAATCTTGTTCATCCTGCGCAGCGGAATCTCCCTGTAGATGAAGAAGGTGACGAAGAAGGCGTAGACGCATGCGACCGCGGCCGATTCCGTGGCCGTGAAGACGCCGGAGATGACGCCGCCGATGATGATGACGGCGGTGAAGATGCCGAGAATCGCTTCCCGCGAGATGCGGAGGGCTTCCCGGAGCGTGTACGGTTTTTCCTTCGGATATTCCCTCTTGACGGCGATCACGTAGCTGATGATCATCAGGACGATTCCGAGCAGTACGCCGGGCACGAAGCCTCCGAGGAAAAGGCGTCCGACCGAGACGCCCCCCGCCGCAAGGGAATAGATGATCATGTTGTGGCTCGGCGGGATGATGATGCCCTGGCATGCGCTGGTCACCGTCACCGCGACGGAGTAGTCCGCGTCGTACCCCTTCTCCTTCATCATCGGGATGAGTATGGTGCCTATGGAGGAGACGTCCGCCACGGCGGAGCCGGAGATGCCGCCGAAGAACATGCTCGCCAGCACGTTCACCTGCGCGAGGCCGCCCCGGACGCGTCCGACGAGCAGATTCGAGAAGGCGATGAGCCTTCGGGAGATGCCGCCTTCGCCCATCATCTCGCCCGCTATGATGAAGAAAGGAATCGCGAGCAGCGAAAAGGAATTCACCCCCTGCACCATCTGCTGGACGATGGCCATGAGGGGGATCTTCAGGTAGATGGCGGTGAGCACCGACGAGACGGCGAGAGAGAACGTGATCGGAACTTTGAGCACCAGAAAGACAGCGAAACTCCCGAGCAGTATCCAGGAGGCGATGGTCGGATCAGGCATCGGAGGCGCACCTCCCCTGCGAAAGTTTTTCGTCCATGTCGGCGTCTCTCTTGTCGAGCCCCAGCAGGTCCATCGCGCCCTCGTAAAGAACGAGCACGCCCGAGAGCACGAGCGGGAAATACAGAACGGAGGCGGGAACTCCTGTTGCCGGAAGGATCGAGCGGCTGGTGAACTGGACGAGGATCCATCCGTAGTGGATCATGATGTACCCCATGAAGAGGATAACGACGTCGGTCAGTTTGGAGAGCAGCAGATCGATCTTCGGGGAGATCTTCTCCGGAAGAAGGCAGAGGCTGATATGAAGCCGTTGTTTGACGCCGAGCGCAAGGGCGATGAAGGTGAACCAGACGACGAAAACGAGCGCGACCTCCTCCGACCATGTGATGCCGGAGTTGAGGACGTAGCGCATAAAGACGTTGGCGGAGATGAGAAGCACCATGGCTGCGAGCAGCGTCTTCGCAAGAATGACGAGGAGCGTGTGCAGCAGTCGGAAGAACGATGTGACGGCGTTCACGGGCAGGCCCCCTTCCTGAAGAAAAAGGGAAGACCCCCCTCGGGAGTCTTCCCTTTTCGAGCCGTTACTGTACGTCGCGAATTTTCTTGACTACTTCCTGCAGTTCGGGGCTGAGGGCGTCGTACATCGGCTGCATGGCGTTCTGGAACTCGACAAGCGCCTCGGGAGTCAGTTCGGTGATGATCGAACCCGCGGCGCGGACCTTGTCTTCGGCGACTTTCTCGAACTCCTTCCAGAGCTTGATCTGGTGGGGCATCGAGTCCTTCGCGGCCTGTTTGATGATCTCCCGGTCTTCCTTGGAGAGCTTGTCCATGCTGATCTTGCTCGCGATCAGGATCTCGGGAACGCGGGTGTGCCCGTCGAGAGTGAAGTACTTCGCAACCTCGTAGTGGCTGGTGGAGAAGTAGCTGGGCCAGTTGTTCTCCGCGCCGTCGATGACGCCGGTCTGAAGCGCGCTGTACACTTCGCCGAAGGGCATGGGGGTGGGGACGGCGCCGAGAGCCGATACGAGGCCCATCATGAGCTGGCTCTCCTGGACGCGGATCTTCATCCCTTTCAGATCGGCGACGGATTTGATCTCCTTCTTGGAATTATAGAAGTTTCGGGCGCCGGAGTCGTACCACGCGAGGCCGACGAAGTTCGCCGGCTCGAGGCTGGCCAGGAACTCCTCTCCGATCGAACCGTTGAGTACCTTCCACATATGCTCTTCGCCGCGGTACAGATACGGCATCTGGAGGGCGTCGAAAGCGGGCGCAAAGGCGGAAAGCGGGGAGATGCTGACGCGGGTGAAATCGATCGCTCCGAACTGAACTCCTTCGATGACCGCCTTCTCCTGGCCGAGCTGACTGCTGTGGTAGACCTCGATCTTGATCCGTCCGCCGGTGCGTTCTTCGACGAGCCTGGCAAACTCGTAATTCCCTTTCGTGGTCGGATAGTCGGCCACGTGCGTCTCTCCCAAGCGGAGCACGACGGTGTCGGCCGTCGCCGGGAGTGCTGCAAAGACAAGAGCAAGCGCTGTCAGAACCAGAATCCACTTCTTCATTTTTTCTCCTCCTTCATAGTGTGGTGATGAATAACCTGCGATTCCTATTTATTGTAAATGTCTTGCAGGGCAAAAGCAAGCGTTTTTACACAATACGCGCACTCTTCGACCTTGTTTCACCTATTGAAATTCAGCAGAAAGTATTCCTTGGCATTGTTGAAGCAGACATCCTGAACTACAGAGCCGAGAAGCGCGTAGTCCTCCGGCAGTTCCCCGTGTTCCACGTCGGATCCGAGCAGATCGCAGAGGATGCGGCGGAAGTACTCGTGCCTCGGATAGGAGAGGAAACTCCTCGAATCGGTCAGCATACCGACGAAGCGGGAGAGCAATCCGACAGAGGAAAGGGCACGAAGCTGCCTCGTCATGCCGTCCTTCGTGTCGGCGAACCACCAGGCGGAGCCCATCTGCATCTTGCCGGGGATCTTTCCGTCCTGAAAGCTGCCGAGGATGGTCGGGATCATGTCGTTGTCCTTGGGGTTGAGCGAGTACACGATGGTCTTCGTCAGTTTGCCCGTCCGTTCGAGGCGGTCGAGAAGGCGTACAAGCGCGCGCCCCTGTTCGAAGTCGCCCATGGAGTCGTACCCCGTGTTCGGGCCGAGACGGCTGAACGCGCGGGAATTGTTGTTGCGCATGGCTCCCAGGTGGAGCTGCTGCACCCACCCCTGGTTCGCGTCCATCGTGAGCATCTCGAAGAGCACGGCCGAACGGAAGCGCGCGAGCGCGTCCCCCGTGACAGGTTTCCCCCTTCGCAGCGCCGCAAAGGAGCCCTCTACATCCTCGGTGGTCCATTCGACGGAGTAGGGAGTCTCGATTCCGTAGTCCGAGAGTCGGCATCCCTTGCCGTGAAAGTACTGGTGCCTGCGCCAGATGCACTCGATGAAACGTCCGAAGGAGTCCACTTTTACGTCGGTGAGTTCGGCGAGCGAGTCGAGCCACGGATTGAACTGGTCCGGGAGGTGGGCGTCGAGGGCGCGGTCGGGGCGAAAAGCGGGCGCGACGAGCGTTTCGAAGCCGCTTTTTTTGATGGCCTCGTGGTGTTCAAGCGAGTCGGCGGGGTCGTCGGTGGTACACAGGGCGGCGACGTTGAATTTTCGGATCAGCCCGCGGACCGAGAACTCCTTCTTCCGGAGCATCTTCGAACAGTGGTCGTGAATTTCGGCGGTCGTGTCCGCGTTCAACAGCGTCTCGACGCCGAAGATTCGCTGCAGTTCGAGGTGCGTCCAGTGGTAGAGCGGGTTGCCGATGGTCTGAGGAACTACCTTCGCCCACGCGGCAAACTTCTCCTCGGGGGAGGCGTCGCCGGTGACGAAGCGCTCGTCGACGCCGCACGCCCTCATAGCGCGCCACTTGTAGTGATCTCCTCCCAGCCACGCCTCGGCGAGGGAGGCGAACTGTGTATCGCCCGCTATTTCCTCCGCGGGAATATGGCAGTGGTAGTCGAATATCGGCATCGGGGCGGCGTATTCGTGGTAGAGCTTTTGCGCCGCCTTGGAATGCAGAAGGAAATCCTTATCCAGAAACTTTTTCGCCATAGCGTCTCCTCCTTGCAAATGGTTTCATACTCTGAAAATGTATTTTACTCTATGATAAGAATTTTTGCACGGAGAAATCGTAGGAACTATTTGGCGGGAGGCTCCTTTTCGGGAAGGTGCTTCCAGTACTTCTTCGGCATGAACTGCCGCTGGAGTCTCGGGTTTTCCCTCGACCGTACGGCGATGGAGTGGAAATACTCTTTCCACAGGCCGCGGAATGCTTCCTCCCGGCGGGAAGGAGCGATTCCTTCGGGGAGGCTGAAGTCGGCGATGCGCCAGAGGCGCGGAGCGTAGATCGCGGCTTTTCCCCTCCCGAGGTCGTGGATGATCCACTTCTCGTTTCCTAACCTCGTTGAGAAGTGCCCGGCGAGCAGCTGAAGGAGATCGGCCTCGGGCTCGAACGGAGCGTAGAGCACGCCGCCGATATCGGTGAAGCGGAGGAGGCCCAGAAAACGGTGGCGCTCTCTCAGGACGGCGCGGCTTGCTTCATGGACCGGCAGGACGCGCGGATCGGTCAGCAGTCTGTCCACGCTCTTGCCGAGCGTCCACGCGAGATTGTAATAGGTATAGACCGCCATTTCGCGTTCTTTGAGCGCGCTGAGAAAGGCGTAGTACCCCCGGGTGAATACAGGGGCCGAAAGACGACGGCGCAGGACGTCGCCGGTCTGCTTCGCAAGCCGCTCATCTGTCCGGGCTTCTTTGGGCGGCCAGAGAAACGGCTGTCCGCTGCCCGCGTGCCCGATCGCCTCGGGCTGTTCTCCTGCGCGCGCACTTTCGAAGAGCAGACAGAGGAATCCGTTGAAGCTGCCGTCGTAGACCCAGGTGGCCACTCGTCAGAACTCCAGCAAGAGCTGGCGGGTCTTCCACGCGGGGGGCGGAGGAGGAGTGAGAAGACGGCGCAGCGCCCGCGCATCGAGGGAGGGGAGGGAGAATCCCTTGCAGGCGAGGAAGTAGCGCGCCCGCTTCATCACTACTCCGAGCTTCTTCAGATCGTCCTCGTCGAGGCGCCGTCCCTTCCGTGCCGTCAGAATGCGTTTTGCCGAGAGGACGCCGATGCCTGGAGTTCGGAGCAGCTCCTCGTAGGAGGCGCGGTTTATGTCCAGCGGAAAGAGGTCGAGATGGCGGAGCGCCCATGACGTCTTCGGGTCGAGCGACTCATCAAGATTCGGCTGCTCCGGCGAGAGAACTTCGTCCGGACGGAATCCGTAGAAGCGGAGCAGCCAGTCGGCCTGGTAGATTCTGTGTTCGCGCAGGAGCGGCGGCGTTGTGGTGATCGCGGGGAGGAGCGGGTTCGCCGAGACGGGGACGTATGCGGAGTAGTAGACGCGCTTAAGACCGAAACGGTGATAGAGCCCTCCCGCCAGGCTGAGGATGGAAAGGTCGGTCTCCGGAGAGGCGCCCACGATGAGCTGCGTGCTCTGTCCAGCAGGGACGAACGGCGCGAGCGAACGTGTGGAGACGAGGCGTTTCTCCTTCCGTTCGGCGATGGAGTCGCCGATGAGGCTCATCGGACGAAAGATGGACTCCTTCGTCTTTTGGGGCGCGAGGGCCCGCAGGCTGACCTCCGAAGGGAGTTCGATGTTGACGCTCATCCTGTCGGCAAGGAAACCGAGCGCGGTGACCAACCTGGGAGACGCACCCGGAATGGCCTTCGCGTGGATGTAGCCTCCGAACCGGTACTCATCGCGGAGGATCTTCGCCGTGCGGATGAGCTGAATCATGGTGTCGTCGGGGGAACCGACGACCGCAGAACTCAGGAAGAGCCCCTCAATATAGTTCCTGCGGTAGAATCCGATGACGAGGTCGGCGAGCTCACGCGGGGTGAATGATGCCCGAGGCACGTCGTTGCTTCTTCGGTTGACGCAGTAGGAACAGTCGAAGGCGCAGTCGTTGGAGAAGAGGATCTTGAGCAGCGAGATGCACCGGCCGTCGTCGGACCAGCTGTGGCAGATGCCGCCAAGCGATGTGTTGCCGACCGCTCCTCTTCGTCCTCCGTTTCCGCTGGAGGAGCAGGAAACGTCGTATTTTGCGGCTTCGGCAAGAATTGACAGCTTACCGGCGGCATCCATTCTTTTCGCCCCCTTCCTCAAGGTTATGCTAACCAAATGTTATCATTATTTCGCGGAAATGAAAAGCCCTCTGTGGATTCGGGGGACGTTCGCAAATCGTTCACCATCTTTGCATGTGTCTTTGCGGAAAAATGGAGGATGTTTTGTATCCATTCCTCGTCTGAGTTGAAAAGTTTGCTATAATAAATCTTGGAATCCGAGCTGAAGAAGTACTGTACGTATCTGGTTGCTGGGAGGATGAACGCTTTGAAGGCTTTTTCCTCGTTGAACGCCGATTCTCCGAAGCGTACCGGACGCATGGAATCGATTCACTGGTACGTGTTTTTCGTCTTGCTGCTTGTAGGGGCTGTTTTTTTGGCCATGGAGTTGCTCCATGCCCGCGCCGTCCGCAAGCAGGAACAGTTTTTCAGCGACCGTCAGTACCTTCAGACCACCATGTCGCGTCTCGCGCTCGAGGATCGCGTCTCCTCCGTTCTCATGCAAGAACGGTTTCTTTTGGAGCACCTTCTTCTAGAGCCTGCAAACGGGTCCTTCCCTCCTCTATCCGACATTCAACGGGCGCTTCAAAGTGCCATTTACAACACCGCCGATATCCTGGGCTTCTATTTCGCGCCCCACCCGCTGTACTCCGCCGCGCAGCGGTTCAGTTCGTTCCGTTCGACCCCGACCGGAGACGCAGCTAGGGAATTCGCCGGTTCTCTGGAAGATTCTTTTGATTTTTCCACTCCCCGTCCCGACGATCTCTACCATTTTTCAGGAAGCGTCCGGGCTTCTTCGCGCGTCAGGATGATGGCGCTGGTCGAGGCGGCTGTATCGGAAAAGGGTTTTATGGGGTACTTCATCACGATCATCGACCTTGCGCCTTTCTTCGTCCGGTATGTGCTCCCGATGGCCCGCGGGGCGGGGAGCGCAGTCTTCGTTGTCGACAAAGATGGAGTGGTTGTCGAACATCGAGATCCCTCTTTGGTAGGGCGGAACGCGGAGGAACTTTCAGGAGGAGATGGGGATGCCCTTCGAGGGGCGTGGTCCCGAGTCAGGGAGTCCTTTTCCGGGATGGAGGTTATTGAGCTGTACGATGTCTCTTCCGGGATACCGAAAAGAAAACACCTTGCATGGAACTCCGCCCGGGTAGGGGAGAACAGACTGTTCATCGGCGTTTACGCTCCGGAATCCGATATCAATCCGGTGGTTTCCGAACTTCGGGTGCAGCGCTTCATCCTTGGAGGGGTACTCGCTCTCTTGCTGGTCATGATTGCGGTTGTCTTTATTCGAAAACGTTCAGACTTCGAAGTCCGGCGGAGCGAATCGACATTCAGGGCTATTTTCAACAGCGCAGCGTCCGGGATAGCAATTCTTGACGAGAACGGGGGTATTCTCTCCTGTAATACAACGCTGGAAACCATGACGGGGCGCCCTTCTGCGCAGTTGAGGATGCGCACGCTCTTTGACCTTGCGGCGCCGTCTCTGCCTGAAGAGAAAGAGAAGGTGCGCGAGGCATTGCGAACAGGCGCGCTCTCGGCGAGGGCCGAACTTTTTTTCTCAAGGAAAAAGAGCGAAACTGACGCTTCGGAGAACTCGTGTTTCTGGGGTGATGTTTCGCTGAACCGCCTGGAAGGAGACTCGTCCACCGTCCAAATGCTCGCTGTGGTGACTGATATTTCGGGATTGAAACGGGCCGAGGAAATGCTCCGGCAAAACGCGGAAACGCTGGAGGCGAGGAAGAAGGAGCTTGAACATGTTGCCGCCAGCCAGAGCGCCCTTCTTGAGATGTTTACGTTTTTTTCCGAGTGTGTGACGATAGAAGAACTTTTCCAGGTGCTCTCCGAACACCTTTTCCCGGTGATTCCGTTCCGCTGCCAGACACTCTTCATCAAGCGATCGCGCGAAGCCGCTTCGTTCGAAGTGCTCGACTCGGGAGGGGATGTGCTGCGGTCGATGCAGACGGATTTCCTCGAGAAGAAGAAGGGTATTCTCGGATACGTCGCCAACACGGGCAAAGCCTACCTGATGGGCGATGTGTCCATCGATCCCTATTTTATACCCCACTCGCCCGAGGTGCGGTCGGCTGTCGTCGCACCGGTGATGTACAAGGGCTTTCTCTGGGGCGCCATTGTGCTCGACAGCGACAGAAAGTTTGCTTTCGGCATACGGGAGAGGGACATGCTGAGCATCGTGGGTTCCTACGTCGCGCTCCACCTCGAGGAGTTTTTTGCCAGGCAGGAGCTGGACAAGAAGGCGACGCAGCTTCGTTTCCTCCACAGGGTGATCCAGCAGATCGCAGCCGAGCGCAACAACGAAGCGCTTGCCCGCAAGATTGTCGATGTACTTTCCGACGAGCTTGGTTTCCCCGGAGCCGGATTTTATACTCCTCCTCCGAAGGGAGAGAGCGCTCCTGTTCTGGTGGCCGGCAGATCGGGGACGGAGCACGAAGACTGTTCTCCCGGGTGCGAACTTGAGGCGGGAGCGGCTATGAGAAGCCGTACTTCCGTAGAGAGGGAAGTGAACGGTAAGGCGCTTGTTCTCTCGATCCCGGTTACTTTTGAAGGAGAGGTCTTCGGGGCTCTTACTGCCCGCCATGACGCCGGGTTTTCCGCGGCTGACCGGGAACTGCTTGAGATCACCACAGAGCACACGACAACCTTCTGGGTGCTGAACAATCTGCTTGCACAGCGTCGCCACGAGTCGCTCGTCGATCCCTTGACGCAGGTATGGAACAGGCGGTACATCATGCACCGTCTGGACGAAGAGAGTTCTCGCATCAACAGGACCGAAGGCAGAGGCGCCGTGATTCTCGTCGACCTCGGGGATTTCAAGCAGATCAATGACCATTACGGACACGTTATGGGGGATGAAGTCCTTCGTGTGACATCCGCCACGATGAGTGAAAACCTCAGGAACTACGATATGATAGGCCGCTACGGCGGGGATGAATTCCTTCTCTATCTGCCGGACGTGTTGCGGGAGGATGTCGAGAGGATCATGCAACGGATGGAGCTGAAGGTTGCCGAACAGAAAATTGAAGGATTTGAGGGCGTCGTTATCCTTGACTACGGCATAGCCGTTTGTCCTGAGGATGGAATAAGCCTTTCAGAAGTCATCAAGATTGCGGATGAAAGGATGTACAAGTACAAGGCGGAGAGAAAGGCGGTGAAGGCCGAGTGATCGTTTCGCTGCATCATGCCAGTTTTACGGTGGAGAATCTGGAAAGGTCGGTCGCGTTTTATCGGGAGACGCTGGGGTTGCGACTCGAAGGCGTGTGGGAGCGGAATCCGGAATACGCGGAGGGCGTTACCGGCATACGGGGGGCCTGGTTGAAGGTGGCCTATTTTTCTCTCCCCAACGCATCGTTTGAACTGGTGGAGTATCTGGGAGCGAAGGGCGTAAAGATCGACACCTCGACGAATAATGTCGGAAGCGCCCATGTGTGTCTTGTTGTTGAACAATTCGATGCCTTCATCGGGAAACTTTCGGAACGGGGTGTCGTGTTCGCCGGCGCAGTCTGTACAATCCCCGCTGGTTCGAACAAGGGAAAGAAAATAGTCTATATCGAGGACCCCGACGGAAATACTCTTGAGCTTGTGTCGTCGACGGTTCTTGATTAACCGTCCGGAGGCAAAACGGGTATACCCTGCAAAGGAGGATGAGTACTCCATGTTTGGACAATATTACATGATTACCGGGACAGGGGCTTTTGCCCTGATTCTCCTCGCCGTGATCACCGGGTTGTTCGGCAGGAACCTCAGAAAGGTCATCCCCGGTCCCGCAGTCTTGAAGATTCACAAGTTCTCGGCCCTTACGGGAGTTCTTTGCGCCCTTCTGCACGTGCTCGGCGTGCACGGATATTGACCGCGTTCGTTCTTTTTCAGGCGTCACAGTCTTTCTAAAGAAAGGTGATCGACAGTGCTTTCTATGCCACGCCAGAAGATCCTCGTCGCCGAGGACTCGCTCAGTCAGCGAATGATGATCTCGCGCCACCTCCGCAACTGGGAGTACGACGTGCTGGAGGCCGCCGACGGCGTAGAGGCCTTCACCGCGTTTCGGCAGCAGAGCCCGGCGATCATCATTACGGATCTCGATATGCCGGAGATGAACGGCTTTCAGCTTATCGAGCAGATCCGTAGGCAGGAGATAGCCCGTACGTACATCATCGTCCTCAGCGCTTCCGACGATAAATCGAGCGTCGTTTCGGCCCTTGCCCTGGGCGCCGACGACTATCTCGTGAAGCCGTACCACCCCGAAGAGCTGCGCGTGCGCCTGACGGGGGCCGAACGGGTGTTGCGTCTCCAGAACCAGGAGCTGCTCATCTTCGCGATGGCCCAGATGGTGGATACACGAAGCCCCGAGACGGGAGCGCACCTCGACAGAGTGCAGTACTTCAGCAGGCGTATCGCGGAAGAGCTCGCCGCGGAAGGGGATTCGTTCGTCACCGCGTCGTGGATATCGCAGCTTTTTTCGCTCTCTCCGCTGCATGATATCGGCAAGATCGGCATCCCCGACGCCATCCTGAACAAGCCGGGCAGGCTGACTCCCGAGGAGTTTTCCATTATGAAGGAGCATGTCGATATCGGCGCTTCGGTCTTCTCGAGGATCTACGAGCGCACGCACTATGCGCCCTTCGCCTTTGCAACCGATATTATCCGCTACCATCACGAGAAATGGGACGGGAGCGGATACCCTCAGGGACTTTCGGGAGCGGACATTCCGCTCTGCGGGCGGATTCTCGCCCTCGCCGACGTCTACGACGCCATCAGCAGCAAACGGGTCTACAAACCCGCCTTTCCGAGAGAACAGTGTTGGGATATCATCAACAGCGGCCGGGGAAGTCATTTCGACCCGCGTCTCGTCGACATTTTCAACCGCAACGAGGACTACTTCTGGAATATCGTCGAGGAGCTGCGCGATGCCGACGACTGACTTCGATGAGCCAACGGGAGGAGGGATTGTTCATGAACGGGCGGTTCTCCCGTTTTTTCGGGCGCATTTCGCTTCGCGGAATTATTCTCATCGCTTTTGTCTTCCAGATCCTTCTTCCGGTGTCGTTCCTCGGGTGGATGTTCCTCGGGACCTCCCGGGAGTCGGTCGAAGCGCTCTCCATGCGTCTGGGGCGAGAAGTGGCGGCGAGAATAGCGGAACATCTCGAGTCGTACATGGCCGTTCCTCCGCTTGTGAATTCGCTCAATGCGGACGCCCTGGAGTCGGGGAGGGTCGACATCGCCTCCCCGCGGATCTGGCAGCCTTTTTTCGCCGAACGCATCAGGGCTTTTCCCACAATAGCCTACACGTTCATCGGCACGCCCCGCGCGGAGTTCTTCGGTGCGCGACGTTTCAAGGAGAATGTCGAACTCTTCATTGCCAGTCCCGAGAGAACAGGAGGCGCTTCCGTCTATTTCTCGGTCGACCCGCAGGGGATGGCGGGAGAGGAAATCATCTCCTATCCCGGCTTCGACCCCCGCACCCGGCCGTGGTATAAAGCGGGGGAACAGGCAGATACCCCCGTCTGGAGCGAAATCTACCGTCATTTTGCGCTCGAAGATCTGGCGATTACCGCCGTTCAGCCTCTTCGCGCGGAGGACGGCTCTCTGGTCGGCGTGCTCGGCGTCGATCTTCCCCTCTCCGGTATCAACAGATTCCTCGGAGAGCTGAAGGTGGGCGCCGAGGGACAGATTTTCATCCTCGACAGCGACGGGTATATCGTGGCCGATTCGACTGTCGACCGACCTTTTTTCATCCGCGACGGCGTCTTTTCCCGGGTTGCGGGTGTGGCTTCTCCCAATCCGGCAATCAGGGGAGCCGCCGATAGGATGGCGCGCGGAGGACGGGGAGAGAACGCAGGAAGAGTGTTCACCGTCGAGAATTCCTCCGGCATTTCCGAGTACGTCCGAACCCGTCCGTTTACATCCCTTGGCCTCGACTGGGAAATCGCCGTCGTTATTCCGGAGAACGAGTTCATTGCGCCGGTGCGTCGCATGGCGCGCTCCGCGCTCGTGGTCACCGTGGCCGCCCTTGCTCTTTCATTGCTGACGGCGTTCTGGATCTCCCGCTGGATATGCCGTCCGCTGTCGGATCTTGCGGAATCGGCGAAGGCCATCACGCGGGGCGAGTGGCGCGCTCCGCTCGTCCTGAAACGGGACGACGAGGTGGGCGAGCTGTCCCGCTCCTTCGCCCTCATGTCGAAGCAGCTTTCCGAGGCTTTCTCGGGACTGGAGGAGAAAGTGCGCTCGCGGACGGTCGAGCTTGAGCAGAAGAACAGGGAGCTGACCGAGGCCAAGGCGGTCTCGGAACGGCTCGCCGAGGAGGCGGAAGCGGCGAGCCGGGCGAAGAGCGCGTTTCTGGCTTCAATGAGCCATGAGATTCGCACTCCGATGAACGCCGTGCTCGGACTGAGCGATCTTGTACTCGCAACGCCGCTCTCGGAAGAGCAGCGCGAGTATCTCACCCTTGTCCAGACATCGGCGGAGTCGCTGCTCGGTATTCTCGACGATATTCTCGATCTTGCGAAGATCGAGGCGGGCAAGATGTCGCTCGAGAACCGCCCGTTCCGCCTGCGTCCTCTCGTGGAGCAGGTCCGCGCGCTTATGCGGCCTCGCGCGGAGAGAAAAGGAGTGGCGCTTGGAGCGTCCGTGGCGTCGGGGCTCGCCGACGCTTTCACGGGCGATCCGCTCCGCGTGCGGCAAATTCTGATGAACCTCGTCGGCAATGCCGTGAAGTTCACAGCGGAAGGCTCGGTGCGAATCGATGTAACGCAGGCGGGAGAGGACGAGGAACAATCGCAGGTAGTCTTCTCGGTCAGCGACACCGGTCCCGGTATTCCGCACAACAAAATACACCTGCTGTTCGACGATTTCACCCAGTTGGACGGTTCTTCGACCAGGAAACACGGGGGGACGGGGCTCGGCCTGGCCATTTCCCGCAGCCTCGCGCGCCTGATGGGCGGCGATATCACCGTGGAGAGCGAAGTCGGCAAGGGGAGCGTCTTTCGCTTTTCATTGCCACTGCTTCGTTTCTTCGGAGATGTGGGCGAAGAGCAGGATGCTCCGGACTCCGGATTCTCTCCGATGAAAGGAACCGTCCTGCTCGCGGAGGATAACGCCGTCAACACGAAGATGACCGTCGCGATGTTGAAGAAAACGGGACTCACCGTCCGGCACGCCGCGAACGGACTGGAGGCGGTCGAGATGTGGCGCGGCGAACCGTTCGATCTGATTCTCATGGATTGCGAGATGCCGGTGATGGATGGATTCGAGGCGACGAGGACGATACGCTCCGAAGAGCGTGACGGAGCGAGCATTCCGATCGTGGCGCTCACCGCGTATGCGATGAAAGGGGACAGGGAGCGCTGTCTGGAGGCGGGCATGACGGAGTATCTCTCCAAGCCTCTCCGTTCCCGCAAACTTTACTCGTTGCTCGGTCGCTACCTCGGGTGCGCGTCCTCCTCTCTTTTCGCCGAACGCTGCGAACAGCCCGTGCGAGTTCCCGCCGAAAACGGAGAACGTGAACGGTGGGAGCGCGGGCTCGGCGAACTGCTCCTCTCTCTCGACGGAGACCGGGAAGCGCTCGCGGAGATGTTGGAAGCGTTCTTTACCGAAGTCCCGGAGTTGCGCGGCTCCGTGCGGAGCGCTCTGGAAAAGGGAGATTTCTCCGCCGCGGCGCGTTCGCTGCACAAACTCAAGGGAGTTCTCGGCTCTCTCATGGGAGACGAGAGCGCCGCCCTGTTCCGCGCCCTCGAAAACGAGGCGAGGACAGCCGTTCTGAAAGCGGACGCCCCTCGTCTTCGTGAAATGCACGACCTGCTCGACAGATACGAGGTTTTTCTCCGTGAAGCGGCTTCCCGCTGAGCTTCCGGTCTTTGCGCTCATACGGCCGGGGGGCGTTTTTCGCTTTCCGCAATTTCGGTTGAAAAGACCATCTTTTCGGGCGAAACGCTTCGGGGTATAATCCTCTCCAATCTTTCGTCCAGGAGGCATTGATATGAATCCACAGTTTGCACGAAGAATGACGCGCTTTCAAGAGTCCGATCTGACGCCCATCCTGCGCCTTGCGGCGAATCCCGAAGTGATCTCGTTCGCCGGAGGCCTTCCCGCGCCGGAACTCTTCCCTGTCGAGAATCTGAAGAAGGTGGCCGTGAGCGTACTCGACGCCTACGGCAGAAGGGCGCTTCAGTACTCCACCACGGAGGGGCATCCTCCCCTCCGCGAGAAGATCGCCGCCCGTACCAACAAAAACCTGAAGACCTCGCTGACGGCCGAGAACGTCGTGGTGACCACCGGCTCCCAGCAGTCGCTCGACATCTTGGCGAAGATGTACATCGACGAAGGGGATTGTATCCTGTGCGAGAGTCCCACCTACCTCGGCGCTCTTTCCGCCTTCAATTCGTGCCTTCCGGCGTACCGGGAAGTGGAAACGGACGGCGAGGGAATGGTGATCGACGATCTCGAGAAGGCGCTCGCCTCGGAGAAGCGCGCGAAAATGATCTACGTCATCCCCGACTTCCAGAACCCCTCCGGCAAGACGTGGTCGCTTGAACGACGCAAGGCGTTTCTGGATACCGTCTCGAAGTACGATATTCTGGTTGTCGAGGACAACCCGTACGGCGAACTCCGCTTCGAAGGGACGACGCCCCCGTCGCTGAAGTCGATGGATGCCCGCGGCCAAGTCGTGATGCTCGGCACCTTCTCGAAGATCTTCTGCCCCGGCGTCCGCGTGGCCTGGGTCTGCGGGGAGCCCGCGTTCCTCGAGAGCTTCTGCAACCTGAAGCAGGCCGCCGACCTCCACACGTCGACGATCAGCCAGTACGAGATCGACGCCTACCTCTCCGACTACGATATAGAGGAACACATCAAGAAGCTGGTCTCCGTATACCGCGAACGGCGCGACCTGATGATCCGCACGATGGACGCATCATTCCCGAAGGAGGTTGTGTTCACCCGCCCCGAGGGAGGGCTCTTCACATGGGCCGAGATGCCGGAGCATGTGAACGCGCGGGATCTCTTCCTCAAGGCGCTCGAGAAGAAGGTCGCCTTCGTCCCCGGAGGAGCGTTCTTCCCCAACGGGGGACACGAGAACACAATGCGGCTCAACTACTCGAACATGCCGCCGGAGCGCATCGTTGAAGGGATCGAACGCCTGGGGGCGGCGATCCGCGAGAACCTCTAAAAAAACGAATGAGAGAGGCAGGGCTGAAATCAGGCGTCCTGCCTCTCTTTTTACTTTCACGCTTTACGTTGTACATGTTTCAATGTTATCATGTACCGTGCAGCATACCAATATCCGCAGGAGGTTGTTCCCATGGCAGGCAAGCTCATCGAGTGTGTTCCGAATTTCAGCGAAGGACGGCGTCAGGATGTGATCGAGGCGATCGTCGCTCCGTTCAGGGCGACGAAGGGGTGCGGTCTTCTCGATTATCGGGCGGACGCGGACCACAACAGGCTGGTCGTGAGCCTCGCGGGATCGCCCGAGCCTGTGCAGGAGGCGCTTCTGCAGGCTGCTTCCGTCGCGGTGCAAAAGATCGATATGAACAGCCACCAGGGCGCGCACCCGCGCATCGGCGCGGTGGACGTGATTCCCTTCACCCCCGTGAGCAACATTTCGATGGAGGAGTGCGTCGCGCTCTCGCATTCGTTCGGCGAGAGATTCTTTCAGGAACTCGGCGTTCCGGTCTACTTCTACGAGGACTCCGCGAAGCGCCCGGAGCGGAAGCGCCTCGAAGTCATCCGCAAGGGGCAGTACGAGACGCTCAAGACCGAGTCGGTCACCCCGGAGCGGACTCCCGACGTCGGCGGCCCCGCGCTGCACCCGACGGCGGGCGCGACGGTGATGGGCGCGCGGAAGTTCCTCGTCGCCTTCAACGTCAACCTGAACACCGCGGACGAGGAGATCGCGAAGAAGATCGCCAACTGCGTGCGGGCCTCCAGCGGCGGTTTCTGCCACGTCAAGGGTATGGGCGTGGCGCTGCACGAGCGCGGCATGGCGCAGGTGAGCATGAATATCGTCGATTTCGAGAAGAACGCGGTCTACAGGGTGCTCGAACTGATCCGAATGGAGGCCCGGCGCTGGGGCGTCGAGGTCGTCGAGACGGAGATCTACGGAATGATTCCTGCGCTGGCTCTCGTGGAGAGCGCCGCGTACTATCTTCAGATAAAGGACTTCGACCCGATGCAGGTTCTGGAGCTGAAGCTCCTCTCCGGCGGTGATGGTGCATGATCGTCAAATTCTTCCGCAACGCCCGCATCTACACTCCGGAAGGAAAGCCTCCCTCCAGGGGTGCGGAGCAAGGTACTCTGAGAAGTATTGAACGGGGAGCGCTGCTCGTTCAGGACGGAAATATCGAAGCCGTCGGCACGGAAGAAGAGCTTCTCGCCAATCCCCTCGTGAAAAAAGTCGACGAGGAGATCGACTGCGAAGGCCGCTGCCTGATCCCCGGCTTCGTCGATCCGCACACGCACATGTGCTTCGCCGCCCGGCGGGAAGAGGAGTTCTCTATGCGGCTGGCGGGGGCGGCGTACCTCGACATTCTCAAGAAGGGCGGAGGCATTCTCTCCTCCGTCCGGCATGTACGGGGCGCGAGCGAACAGGAAATTTTCGAAAGAACGCGGATGCTCGCGCTCTCAGCGCTCTCCTTCGGGACGACCACCGTCGAGATGAAGAGCGGCTACGGACTGGACACGGAGAGCGAACTGAAGATGCTCTCGGTCATCCGCCGCGTCGGGAGGGAAACGCCCTTGCGCGTCGTCCCCACCTTCATGGGGGCGCACGCGATTCCGGAGGTCTTCAAGGGGAACGGCGACGGTTACGTCGATCTCATGGTTGGAGAGATGCTTCCCGCCGTCGCGGAGCAGGGAATCGCCCGCTTCTGCGATGTCTTCTGCGAGGAGGGAGTCTTCTCCCCGGAGCAGACGCGGAAAGTGCTTGTAGAGGCCAGAAAATACGGGCTCGGATTGAAGATCCACGCGGACGAGGTGCACGATACGGGAGGGGCCGCGCTTGCGGCCGAACTCGGCGCGGTTTCCGCCGAGCATCTCCTCGCGGCGAGCGACGAGGGGATAGAGGCCCTCGCGGCGAGCGGAACGGTCGCCGTGCTCCTCCCCGCCACGGCGTACAGCTTGCGCAAACCGTACGCCCGCGCCAGGACCATGATCGAGAAGGGCGTCCCCGTAGCCCTCGCGACCGACTGCAATCCGGGTTCCTCCTTCACGCAGTCCATGCCCTTCGTCTTCGGCCTGGCCGTCCTCGTGATGGGGCTCACGGTCGAAGAGGCGCTTGTGGCGACGACGAAGAACAGCGCGCACGCGATCGGCCTCGGCGCCGAGTGCGGGACGCTCGAGCCGGGAAAGAACGCCGACTTCCTCCTCCTCGACGGAGAGACCCCGGCCGTCCTTGCCTACCACGCCGGGGTCTCCCCGGTGAAGTCCGTCTTCAAGAAAGGGGAGCGTGTCGCATGATGATCGGTGAGCGGAAGAACACAGTACGCCTCGACGGGATGTCGCTTACCCTTGAGGATGTGCTCCGAGTCGCGCGCGACGGGTGGGGGGTCGAACTGGACGAAGAGGCCGCCCGGAAGGTCGAGGAGGCGTCCGCGGCCGTTAAGGCCTGGGAGAACTCCGACGACGTCGTCTACGGCATCACCACGGGCTTCGGCGATCTCGCCACGGTGAACATCTCCCGCAAGGACCGTCGCCTGCTGCAGGAGAATCTCCTGAAGAGCCACGCCT
>Ga0334887_1001723_pt1 | contig 27308 bp, 26 predicted proteins | sample GraSluR1_MG_10_FD_207217 | JGI IMG/M metagenome (GOLD analysis project Ga0334887, IMG submission 207217) | Sludge microbial communities from methane-producing bioreactor in Wageningen University, Netherlands - Granular Sludge_18_07-R1 | ecosystem: Engineered > Bioreactor > Anaerobic >...
GGTTCCACGATGTCGTCCGCGGCATCGACGCGGCGCTCGCCGAGGGGCTGGCGCCGGTGAAGGTCAACGCGGTGGCGATCCGGGGCGTCAACGACGTCGGACTGGCCGATCTGCTGGACTTCTGCCTGGAGCGCGGCCTGGAGCTGCGGGTCATCGAGGAGATGCCGCTGGGCGCGAACGACCAGTGGCGCTCGGGCGACATTCTCGGCGAGCGTGAGATCCTGGACCTGCTGTCCCGGGACCATCGTCTGGAGCCCGCACCCGACCCGGGCTCGGCGGCGCCGGCGCGCCTGTGGCGGGTATCCGCGTCCGGATCACGTCCCGCCGGCCGGGTCGGCATCATCGCCTCGATGTCCGACCCGTTCTGCAGCACCTGCGACCGGACGAGAATCACGGCCGACGGCCAGATGCGTCCGTGTCTGTTCGGGGACCTGGAGATCGACCTGCGGGCGCTCCTGCGCTCGGGGGCCGCCGACGACGCGATCGTGGCGGCGTGGGCCGGCGGGATGGCTCTCAAACTGCGGGCGCACGGGCGGGACGAGGGCGGTCCCGACCAGCCCGAACGGCACATGAACGCGATCGGAGGCTGACGTGTCGGGATCGGTGACCATCCGCTTCTTCGCCGGCGCGGCCCGCGCCGTGGGCACCCGGGAGCGGACCCTCCCGGTGTCCGGGCCGACGCCGTTGGGAGAGCTGGTCGAGGCCCTGGGGGCGGACGCCGAGGGCCGGCGGGTCCTCGGGCTGTGCAGCTGGCTCGTGGACGCCGTCCGTGCCGAGCCCGACGCGGTCGTGGTGCCCGGGGCGACCGTCGACGCCCTGCCCCCGTTCGCCGGCGGATGAGGGACGGACGCTCACGCGGTCCCCGTCCATTCGTCGGTGCCGTCGGCGAAGACCTGACGCTTCCACACCGGCAGGCGCTGTTTGACGGTGTCGACCAGCGCGGCGCAGGCGAGGAAGGCCGCGGTGCGGTGCGGTGCCGCCACGGCGACCGCGAGGGCCGCCTCGCCCACCTGCAGGATCCCGAGGCGATGCTGCACCGCCAGGATCACCTCCGGATGAGACCGGGCCACCTCGAGCGCCACCTGTGCCAGGACGGCGTCGGCGGTCGGGTGCGCCTCGTACTCGATGGCGGTGACGGCGCGACCGTGGTCGTGGTCGCGGACCATGCCGACGAACGACACCACCGCCCCGCAGCGGTCGCTCCCGACGGCGCCGGCCAGGGCGGCCGGGTCCAGCGCCCGGTCCACCACGGCGCTCACCCGCACCCGCCCCGCGGCGTCCATCCCCTCGTCGCCCATGATCGTCGACCCTTCCGATTCGTCCCGTCCCGACAGTACTGTTGGACCGCCCGCCCACCCGGCGCGGACGCAGGAGGAGAGACATGTCCGACCCCACCCCGGCCCTCACCCATCTGGACGCCCGGGGGGAGGCACGGATGGTCGACGTCAGCGGAAAGACCGAGACCCTGCGCGAGGCGCAGGCCCGCGCCTTCGTGTCCTGCTCTGAACCGATCATGCGCGCCCTCACCGACCGTACGGTGCCGAAGGGCGACGCGCTGGCCGTCGCCCGCATCGCGGGGATCCAGGCGGCCAAACGAACGCCGGAGCTGTTGCCGCTGGCCCACCCGATCCGGGTGGATGCGGTCCAGGTCCACCTGAGCCCGGTCGACGGCGGGGTGGAGATCACCTCGACCGTACGGGCACGGGACCGCACGGGCGTGGAGATGGAGGCCCTCACCGCGGCGGCGGTCGCCGGGCTCGCCCTGGTCGACATGGTGAAGGGGGTCGACCGCGGGGTTGCGCTGGAGCGCTGTGTGATCACCCGGAAGTCGGGCGGTCGGTCCGGGACCTGGACCCGCCCCGGGGAGGCGCCGGCGTGAGCATGCTCACGCCCGAGCAGTACCTGGACCGGCTGCGGGCCGACCTCGCCCCGGCGCTCCTGCCCGCCGAGACCCTGGCGCCGGCGGAGGCGGTGGGCCGGGTGCTGGCGGCCGACGTCGCCGCAGCACTGCCGGTCCCGCCGTTCACGAACGCGACGATGGATGGCTTCGCCGTCCGTGCCGCCGACCTGGCCGGCGCGGGGCCGTGGACGGTGCCGGTCACGGGCGACCTGGCCGCCGGAGACGTCGCGGCGTCTGCCGGGCCCGGTCGGGCGGTCCGGGTGATGACCGGGGCGCCGCTCCCGGCGGGTGCCGATGCGGTGGTCCGGGTCGAGGACACGGATGCGCGCCACGACGCCGCCCGGGCACCGGCGGCGGTGACGATCCGCGTGCCCGCCACCCCGGGGATGAACGTCCGACGCCGGGGAGAGGACACCGCCGCGGGCACGACCGTCATGCATGCGGGGGAGCGGGTCGACGCCCTGACGCCCGCGTCGCTCGCCGCGGTCGGCGTGGCCCGGGTGCCGGTGCGGCGTCGGCCGAGACTGGCCGTCGTCTCGACCGGCGCGGAGCTGGTGGGGGTCGGTGAGGCGGTGGGGCCGGCCCGGGTGCCCGACTCGGATGCCCTGATCGTGGAGGCGCTGGCACGGGCTGCCGGGGCCGAGGTCGGGTCCGCTGCGCGGGTCGGTGACGAGCCCCGCGACCTGCTCGACGCCCTCGTCCGGGCTGCGGCCGGCGCCGATCTGGTCGTCACCACCGGGGGCATCTCGATGGGCGCCCGCGACGTCGTCAGGCAGGTCGGTGCGGACCACGGCTTCGGCTTCGCCACGGTCGCCATGCGACCGGGCAAACCCCAGGGGTACGGAGCGGTCGAGGTCGGGGGACGTCGGGTCGGGGTGCTCGCCCTGCCCGGGAATCCGGTCGCCGTGGCCGTGTCGTTCACCGTCTTCGGCGTTCCGCTGCTGCGCGACATGTTCGGTGAGGAGGCCCCGCAACCGTGCTGGGCGCTGGCCGGAACCGGGTGGCGCTCGCCCGCCGGCCGTCGCGAGTACCTCCCCGGTGCTCTACGCCTCACCGCGTCCGGAGCCACCGTGACCCCGATCCATCCGCTGGGCTCGGCCTCCCATCTGGTGGCCTCGCTGCACCGGGCCGACGTCCTCGCCGTGGTGCCCGCCGGGACCGACGAGGTCCGGCCGGGCGACCTGCTGGAGGTCCTGCCGCTGCCTCAGTGATCCCCGCCGGCGAGCTGGTCCACGGCGTGGGTCAGGATCGGCAGCAGCACGGCGACGGCATCGCGGACTCCGCCGGGGGAGCCCGGCGTGTTCACCACGAGGACCCGTCGCGTGCCGGAGGAGATGATGCCCGCCCGCCCGCGCGACAGCACGGCCGAGGCCACGCCACCGGCCACGCCGCGGGAGCGGATCGCCTCCGCCAACCCCGGCGCCTCGGTGAACCCCTCCAGGGCATCCATCGCCTCAGGCGTCACGTCGCGCGGTCCCAGACCGGTTCCCCCCGTGGTGAGCACCACGTCCGCCCGCGCGGCCGCCACCCGCACGGCGACGGCGATGGCCGCGATGTCGTCGGGCACCACCGCGGCGGCCTCGGCCCGGCACCCGCCGCGGACGAGCAGGCGTACGGCCTCGGGCCCCGACCGGTCCTCCCGCTCACCGCGGTGGGAACGATCGGAGATCGTGATGACGGCAACACGAGGGGCCACGGGCCCAGCCTTCCACGCCCGGGTGCTCCCGCCAACCCACCCAAACACAAGGGATACTTGGCTGTTGGCAAAGCGGAGCTTATAGGCTAGATTGCAGCTAGGCATAGTGAGGAGATCAACATGGCAGGGGACATTCGTCCGGAGGACCCACCGACACAGGCGGGCAAGTTCTCCGTGAATGAGGACTGGTTGGCCACCGCGGTCGGCCTGGTCCTCTTGGCATTGGTGCTGGTCGGCGCCATCCCGGTGGGGGTGATCCCGTGAGCAGCGAGGCGCCGAGTCGGGCGGAGATCGACTCGGGTGAAGCGCCGGCACCGCCGTCGTGGCCGTGGATCGTCCTGGGCGCCGTCGTGGTGCTGGGTCTGGCGGCCCTGACGCAGTTCCTGGTGACGTGGGTGCCGGAGGTGACGGCGGGCACCGGCTTCGGGCAGGTCGCGGACTCCATCGAGTTCCCGGTGTACGCGATCATCCTCGGCTTCCTCGGCAACGTGATCCTGTCCGCCCTCAGGATCCGCCGCCGGCTCGCCCCGGCGTTCCGGACCGAGTTCTTCATCAAGACCGGCGTGGTGCTGCTGGGAGCATCGATCAACATCGCCGTCATCGTCCGGGCAGCCCTGCCGTCCATCGCGCAGGCCGTCCTGATGATCTCCGGGGTGTTCTTCTTCACCTGGTGGCTCGCCGGCCTGCTGCACCTGGACGACAAGCTGCGGGCGCTGCTCGCCAGCGCCCTGTCCATCTGCGGGGTGTCCGCGGCGATCGCGGCCGGCGGGGCGGTGAAGGCCAAGAAGGAACAGCTGGCGTACGTCGCCAGCCTGGTCATCATCTTCGCCGTGCCGGCGATCTTCCTGCTGCCGTGGTTGTCGGGGATCCTGGGGCTGTCGCCCGCGGTGACCGGCGCGTGGATCGGTGGCAACATCGACACCACGGCGGCGGTGAGTGCCGCCGGCGCTATCGCCGGCGAGGAACCGCTGCAGATCGCCACCATCGTCAAGGTCACCCAGAACGCGCTGATGGGTGTGGTCGCGGTGCTGCTGTCGCTCTACTTCACCTTCCGGGTCGAGCGGTCCACCGGGGGGGAGCGGCCGGGCTGGGGCACGGTGTGGGAGCGTTTCCCGAAGTTCGTCCTGGGGTTCATCGCGGCCTCGATCATCGCCACCATCTTCCTGTCGGCGGCCGCCGATCCGGACGGGGCCAAGGCTGCGATCGGGGTGGTGAACAACCTGCGGACCTGGTTCCTGGTGCTGGCCTTCGTCAGCATCGGCCTGGAGTTCCAGGCCTCGTCGGTGCGGGAGGCAGGCTGGCAGCCGGTCGTCGTCTTCGCCGGCGCCACGGTGTTCAACCTCGTGCTGGGCCTGATCCTGGCAAGCCTGCTGTTCGGCAACTTCCAGGTCTGACACACACTCACCGCCCGGGTTGTCCGTGACGTCCCTGTGATGGGGCACAAGGACAGCCCGGGCTGGGTGCGCGGGCCTAGACTGAACACCATGCCGTTGTTGGACCAGATCCAGAGCCCGGCGGACCTGCGTGATCTGTCCCGCCCCCAGATGGAACAGGTGGCGCGTGAGATCCGGGATTTCCTGGTGACCCACGTGAGCCGCACCGGGGGCCATCTCGGGCCCAACCTCGGCGTCGTCGAGCTCACCCTCGCGGTGCACCGGGTGTTCTCCTCGCCGGACGATCCGATCGTCTTCGACACCGGCCACCAGAGCTACGTGCACAAGATCCTCACCGGCCGACAGGCCGACTTCGACCGGTTGCGTCAGTACGGTGGCCTGTCGGGCTATCCGAGCCGGGCCGAGTCGGAGCACGACTGGGTGGAGAACTCCCATGCCTCGACGGCGTTGTCCTGGGCGGAGGGCATGGCGAAGGCCCTGCAACTGAAGGGCGAGACCGACCGTACGGTGGTCGCCTTCGTCGGCGACGGTGCGCTGACCGGCGGGATGGCGTGGGAGGCGCTGAACAACATCGCCGTCCAGGACGACCTGCGGCTGGTCATCGTCGTCAACGACAACGGCCGCTCCTACACCCCGACGGTCGGTGGTCTCGCCCAGCACCTGGCCGGACTGCGGACCGACCGGCGCTACGAGGAGTTGCTCGACGTCATCCGCCGCAACGTCAGCCGGACCCCACTGGTCGGCGGCCCTGCCTACGACCTCCTGCACGGTCTCAAGATCGGGATCAAGGACGTCCTCGCGCCCCAGGGCCTGTTCGCCGATCTCGGCCTGAAGTACGTCGGACCGATCGACGGTCACGACGAGCCGGCGGTGGAGCGGGCGCTGTTCCAGGCCAAGGAGTTCGGCGGGCCGGTGATTGTTCACACGGTCACCCAGAAGGGTCGCGGTTTCCGTGCCGCGGAGCAGAACGAGGAGGACCGGTTCCACACCGTCGGCAAGATCGACGAACACACCGGCGAGCCGCTGACGGCCTCGGTCGGGACCACGTGGACGGACGTCTTCTCCACCACACTCGTGGAGATCGGTGAGCGGCGACCGGACGTGGTCGCCATCACCGCCGCCATGCTGCACCCGACCGGCCTGCACCGGTTCGCCTCCGCGTTCCCGGACCGGACCGTCGACGTCGGCATCGCCGAACAGCACGCCGTCACGTCGGCCGCCGGGATGGCCGCGATGGGGCTGCACCCGGTCGTCGCGGTGTACTCGACCTTCCTCAACCGCGCCTTCGACCAGGTCCTGATGGACGTGGGACTGCATCGTGCCGGGGTCACCTTCGTCCTCGACCGGGCCGGCGTCACCGGCAGCGACGGGCCCAGCCACAACGGCATGTGGGACATGTCGGTGTTCTCGCTCGTGCCGGGCGTACGGATCGCCGCGCCGCGGGACGCCACCCGGCTACGCGAGGCACTCGAGACGGCCGTCGACATCGACGACGGCCCGACGATCATCCGCTACTCCAAGGACCGGTTGCCCGACGACATCGACGCCATCGCCCGCCACGGTGACATCGACGTGCTGCTGGCCAGCGACGGACGGCCTCGGGTCCTGGTCGTGGCGTACGGGCAGATGGTCGGGACCGGGCTGGACGTCGGCCACCGACTGACCCAGCAGGGGATCCCGGTCACCGTGGCCGACCCGGTGTGGGCGGTGCCGATCCGCGACGACCTGGTCGGCATGGCCGCCGACCACGACCTGGTGGTGACCATCGAGGACAACCTCGTCGTCGGTGGACTCGGGTCGCGGCTGGCGCAGACCCTGGCCGCTCGTGGCGTCGCCACGCCGGTCCAGCCGTTCGGGATCCCCGACGAGTTCCTCGACCAGGGGCCGCGGGCGCGGATCCTGGCCGACATCGGCCTGACCGGCCGGGCGATCGCCCGATCCGTGGTCGAGCGGATGGTCCGGCTCGGCGGGGAGGTCGTGCCCGACCCGACGCGCCTGGGCGATCAGCCCTGAGGGCCGGGGCGGTCCTGGCCGGCGAGGGCCTCGGCGAGGGGTGCGGCGATCAGGCCGATCTGCCAGGGCCTGGCGTCCAGCTCCGCCAACCGGTCGGCGACCGTCCCAGGGGTGGCGGGCACGGGGGGCTCCCAGCACAACCGGTGCCAGGTGTCGGGCGAGATGAGATTCTCCGGCGGGACGGCGTGCCGCTCCGCGACGGCGTGGACGGCATCGCGGGCCGCTTCGAACCGGGCGTACGCCTCCGGGTGCTGGGACTGCCAGGTCCGCGGTGTCCCGGGTCCGGTCCGCGGTGCGCGGGCCGGTGGATAGTCCGCGGGATCCATCGCCTCGACCCTCCGGACGGCGTCGCCCCAGGAGGCCAGGTAGCGGTGCGCCACCCCCTTGCGGAACGACCCCATCCCGGCGAGGTCACCCGCCCGCAGATCGGCCCGGGACGCGGCGGCGACGATGGCCCGGTCGTTGAGGATCCGCCCCGGCGCCTTGTCCCGGCGGGCCGCGATGGCATCGCGGGTCTGCCAGAGCTCCCGGACCACGGCCAGCGCGCGGCGGCCCCGCAGGCCGTGGATACCCGAGACGCGGCGCCACGGATCGACCCGCGGCGGGCGGGTCTTGTCGGCGGTGGCCACCAGGTGAGCGAACTCCTGCCGGGCCCACCCGTCCTTGCCGGCGGCGACCAGGTCGGCCGCGATCCGGTCGCGCAGCTCGACGAGCAGTTCGACGTCCAGTGCCGCGTACACCAGCCACTCCTCAGGCAACGGACGGGTGGACCAGTCGGCCGCGGAGTGCTCCTTGAGCAGCGTGACGCCGCAGTAGTGCTCGACCATCGCACCGAGGGAGACCCGGGGATGGCCGAGCAGTCGGGCGCCGAGCTCGGTGTCGAACAGCCGGGTCGGCACCAGCCCGACCTCGACCAGGCACGGCAGGTCCTGGGTGGCGGCGTGGATGATCCACTCGGCAGGGGCGATGGCCTGCCCGAGGCGGGAGAGATCGGCCACCCGGTCGTCCTCGGCGAACGCCGAGGGGTCGAGCAGGACGGTCCCGGCGCCGGCGCGGCGGAGCTGGATCAGCCACGCCCGGGGGGAGTACCGGAAGCCGTGGGCGCGTTCGGTGTCGATCGCCACCGGGCCCTCACCTGCGGCCATGGCCTCGACCGCCGCCGCATATGCCTCGGGGGTGTCGGTGACGGCCGGCACGCCGTCGCGGGGGAGACGCAGGACGGGCATTTCCGGCTCGGGTTCGGACACCTCAGCGTCCCTGCGGTCGGACGTGGTGCAGGGGAGCCATCCTCACCACTCCCTCGGGCAGCGGCGGGACTCCACAGGTCGCGCACAGCAGATCGGCGAAGGCCGACAGGTGCGCCCCGATGCCCGAACCGTCGGTGCCGAGCAGCGGCGTCCACGACGCCCGTACCTCGATCTCGGCGTGCGGATCGTCGTCCTCGAGTTCGCCGAAGGACCGGCTCCAACTGCAATTGACGTTTCCACCGGCGGCATCGTACTCCGCCTCGTGGGTGGTGAGCGCGTCGAGCAGCCAGGACCAGCCGACATCGGCCAACATCGTGTCGGTCACCATCTCCGGGTCGGCCTGACCCTTGGCGTACGCGACCACCCGGAACGTCCCGCCCCAGGCGTCGACTCCGTGCGGGTCGTGCAGCAGCACCAGCCGACCCCCACCCAGGTCTGCCTCGCGCAGACTCACCTCGGCGTTGAGCGCGACGGCGTGCGGCGCGATGCGCTGCGGGGAGGGGATCTCCTCCACCGCCATGCCGGCCCGCCAGCGGAAGGCACGCAGATCCTTGACCACCCTCCGGAAAGGGCCGGGGATCGGTTCGGAACGAACAGCCACGGGTCGACTCTAGGTGTCAGGCCCGTCGGCACGCGGGTGCCGCGCCGGGCGCGGGTGTGTAAGGATGGGCCGCGATGTCGAATCGTAGCGTCGTGGCCGCCGCCCGTTGCCACCAGGGGGCCGCGCTTCCGGTGTGGTTCATGCGACAGGCCGGACGGTCGTTGCCCGAGTATCGGGAGTTGCGCCGGGACCTGCCGATGCTGGACGCCTGCCGCACCCCTGAGGTGGTCGTCGAGGCCAGCCTCCAGCCGGTCCGGCGCCATGGCGTCGACGCCGCCATCGTGTACTCCGACATCATGCTCCCGCTCGCCCAGGCCGGCATCGACCTGGAGATCCGCGCCGGGGTGGGGCCGGTGATCGCCGACCCGATCCGCACCGCGGCGCAGGTCCGCTCGTTGCCCGAACTCGATCCGTCCTCGCTGGCACCGATCGCGGTGGCGGTCGGCGCGATCAGGGCCGCGCTCGCGCCGGAGCGCGCCCTGATCGGCTTTGCCGGGGCGCCGTTCACCCTGGCGTCCTACCTCGTCGAGGGCGGGCCGAGCCGGGACTACGCGCGGACCAAGGCCCTGATGGCCGCCGATCCGGGCCTGTGGGACGAGTTGTGCACGCGGCTGGCCGCGATGTCGGCCACCTTCCTGCGGGTCCAGGTCGACGCCGGCGCGGACGTGGTGCAGGTCTTCGACTCGTGGGCGGGCAGCCTCGCCGCGGCGGACTACGAGCGCCAGGTGTTGCCGCACTCGGCGTCGGTGCTCGGGTCGGTACGTGTCCCGCGGATCCACTTCGGGGTGGGCACCGGCGAATTGCTCGCCCTGATGGGCCGGGCCGGCGCCGAGGTCGTCGGGGTCGACTGGCGGGTGCCGCTGGACGAGGCGGCGCGGCGGATCGGGCCGGGCCGCGCCGTGCAGGGCAACCTCGACCCGGCGCTGCTCGGCGCGCCGTGGCCGGTGATCGCCGAGCGGGCCCGTGCCGTGATACGGGCGGGGGCACACGCGCCCGGACACATCTTCAACCTGGGCCACGGGGTGCCCGCCGGCGCGGACCCGGCAGTGCTGACGCGGCTCGTCGAACTCGTGCACACCGAGGGCCCGGCGCTGCGGGCCGAGGCGTCGGCCACCAGAGAGGAACCACATGAGGGCTCGTGAGATCAACAACACCATCCGCTACACCATGTGGTCGGTGTTCCGCCGCACCGATCCGGCCGTGGGGGTGCCCGCGGCCGAGCAGGCGCTGGCCTCGCTGCAGGGGATCGACACGGCGGCCGATCTGGTCGTGCGCGGCTGGTACGACGTGTCCGGCTTCCGGGCCGACGCTGACCTGATGGTGTGGTGGCACGCGCCGGAGGTGGAGACGCTCCAGTTGGCGTATCGCATCCTGCGGGCCGGGGTGCTGGGACGCACCCTCGATCCGGTCTGGTCACAGGTCGCCCTGCACCGACCCGCCGAGTTCAACAAGGGACACGTACCGGCATTCATGGCGGACGAGGAACCGCACCCGTACGTGTGCGTCTACCCGTTCATCCGGTCCCTGGAGTGGTATCTGCTGCCCGACGAGGATCGCCGGCGGATGCTGGTCGAGCACGGCACCATGGCCCGTGACTACCCCGACGTCCGCGCCAACACCGTGTCGTCGTTCGCCCTGGGCGACTACGAGTGGATCCTCGCGTTCGAGGCCGACGAACTGCATCGCATCGTCGACCTGATGCGGCACCTCCGCGGCGCCGAGGCGCGCCGGCACACCCGGCTGGAGACGCCGTTCTTCACCGGGCGGCGTCGGGAGCTGACCGAACTCGTCGGCGGGTGGAACCCGCTGGGCTAGTCCGGATGGGTCGGGTTGCCCGAGCTTTCCTCGCCCGGATCGCCCGAGGTTTCCTCGCCCGGATCGAACGTCAGGCTGATCGAGTTGATGCAGTAGCGCAGGTCGGTCGGGGTGTCGAAGCCCTCACCCTCGAAGACGTGCCCGAGATGGGAGTTGCACCGGGCGCAGCGGACCTCGATCCGGCGCATGCCGAGACTGTCGTCGACGAGGTGGACGACCCGGTCCCCGGCCAGCGGCGACCAGAAGGCGGGCCAGCCGCAGTGCGCGTCGAACTTCTCGTTGCTGCGGAACAGCTCCGCGCCGCAGGCGCGGCACCGGTACGTGCCGGGTGTGGTGGTCGTCTCGTACTCGCCGGTGAACGGCCGTTCCGTGCCGGCCTGACGAAGCACGCGGTACTCCTCCGGGGTGAGCAGGGTGCGCCACTCCTCCTCGGTGCGCAGCACGCGGGGACCGGTCTGGTCAACGGGATTGGTCATGTCCAGAGTGTAGTCGGGGACACACGGGCACAATCGGGTCATGAGTTCAGCACCGCAGCTTCCGCCCCTGTCCACGCCGATCACCCGCCTGTTGCGGGTGCCGCCGGGTCCGGTCGATCTCGACGCGTACGACCCGGCGGGCACGCCCGGGGTGGACGAGGACGACCGGGATCGGGTCGAGTCGGGCATGGACGACCTCGGGCAGGCCCTGTCGGACCTGCAGGAGCGGCTGTACGCCAACGGGCGGGTGCACCAGGGATCCGCGCCCCGGGTACTGCTCGTCCTGCAGGGCCTGGACACCAGCGGCAAGGGTGGGGTGATCCGGCACGCGCTCGGGCTGATGGATCCCCAGGGGATCCATCTGGCCGCGTTCAAGAAGCCGACCGTCGAGGAACTCGCCCACGACTTCCTCTGGCGGATCGAACGTGAGGTTCCCGCCCCGGGCCTGATCGGGGTGTTCGACCGCAGTCACTACGAGGACGTGGTGGTGGCCCGGGTGTCCGCGCTGGCGGCGCCGGAGGAGATCGAGCGACGCTACGGCGCGATCAACCAGTTCGAGACGCGGCTGGCGGCCGCCGGGGTGGTCATCATCAAGTGCTTCCTCAACGTCTCCTACGAAAAGCAGGGGGAGCGGCTGTCGGAGCGCCTCGACCGGCCCGACAAACACTGGAAGTACAACCCCGGCGACCTCGACACCCGGCGGCAGTGGGCCGACCACCGCGCGGCGTACGAGACTGCCCTGGAGCGGTGCAACACCCCGGTGGCGCCCTGGTACGTCGTGCCGGCGGACCGGAAGTGGTATCGCAACTGGGCGGTGGCCCGGCTGCTGGCCGAGGCGCTGGACTCCCTGGCGTTGGCGTGGCCGGCGGCGGACTTCGACGTCGCGGCGGAGCGGCGTCGGCTGGCCTCGCTCGGCTAGCTCAGGCGCCGATGGCGTGCAGCTGCGGCTCGTCCGCCTCGTCCCCGAGCAGGTCGCCGAAGTCGACCAGGTCCATCGCGCCGACCACGTAGCGCTGCATCACCAGCGTGGCGATGTCGGGGGCGGACGCGATCGGCCGGCTCACCGCGGTAGCGCCGTGGCCGAGCGCCTGCTCCGCCTGGCGGGCCCACGTCGCCGACGCGCTGAGGAACCACGAACCGACCGCGACATGCCGGCGTCCCTGGTGCCACAGGGTCTGGATGGCCTCCTCGACCGACGGGCCGGAGTCGTCGGCGTACGCCGTCACGCACGACAGCTTGTGGTGCAGGCCCCACTGGCGGGCACGGCGGGCCAGCACGGCCCGGCTGCGGACGTCGGAGGTGCCCGCGGTGGACAACACCAGGCCGTCGAGCTCGGTCACGTGGTGCTCGGCGAGTCCCTGGCGCAGGGCCTGGTCGAGCAGCGGCAGCAGCGTCGGCTCGGGGCCGATCGGACGGGAGAGCTGGATCCGCACGTCGGGCAGCCCTGCGGAGGCGCGCTCGACCGCGTCCCGGGCTTCCTCCGAGGGATTCCATGCGCAGCCGATCTCGAGCGGGACGACGACGACCTCCTCGACCCCGGTCCTGGCCATCTTGCCGACGACGGACAGGGGGTCGGGGGACGGACTGCCCAGATAGGCGGCCCGTACGATCATCCCGGGAAGCCTCTCGACGAGCTCGTGGCGCATGGCGTGGGTGATCTCAGCGATCGAGGGGTCGCTGTGGCCATGGGCAAGCAGGACGAGGGCCGGGGCCGTCATTGTGCCGGTTCCTTTCGTCCGGTCGGGGCTCCACGGCCGCCGGCCGGAGTGTTCATCATCGGGCCGCTGATGGAGCGGCGTCTCAGCAAGTGGATACGAAAACTGTGGTCGCGTCGCAGGAGCAATGCAAATCGGCGTCTCGAATTATGAGATGGGGTCTCGAAAATTGAGATGCGCGGCGTGCTGAGCGTACGAGGCCGAGGGGACAGGAGCGGCGGGACATCAGGGGTGCCGAGGCGGTCCGAGGTGAGGCCACGGTCCTTCGATTGACGGACCCGGTCATCGGGGCGTGCCACGCCGGTGCAGGATCACGAGGAGCAAGACGAGAGCGATGATCTGGGCGACAAGAACCAGTGTGGTGAGCAACGCCACGTTGCCGTAGAGCGCACCGGCCACTGTGCCGCCGGCAAGAGCGGCCCCACCCTGGAAGACGGCGAACTTTCCGAAAGCAGCGCCTTGTCCCCCTGGCGGGATCAGACCTGCCACGAAAGCCTTGATGGTCGAATCCTGCACCCCGGTTGCCGCTCCCCAGATGCACACCCCGACGAGCACGAGGGGCAGCTCGCCCGCCAAGCACAGTGCGGGCACGAACGCGGTCAGGACCGGTACGACCGACAGGGTACGGGCACCGAGTCTGTCGTATGCCCAGCCGCTGGCCGGCGCCGCGAATGCGGCGACCAGCATGGCCAGCGCATAGACGAGCGGAACGGCGGGCAACGGCAGCAGGCGAGCATCTTCGAGGTGAAAGGTGATGATGCCGAAGCTGATCAGGCCGAATGTCGTGAGCGCCGCGAAGGTCGCAAACAGGAAGAAGGTGACCCGGGGCGCGTCGACTCGGTCAGCATCGGCCGGCATCGCCGGTTCGGCGGTCACTGTTCCTCGGCGGAACACCGCGGTGTCGGGCACCCGGGCCCGCATCCAGAACAGCGTGACCATGGCGGCCACTCCGGGAATGATCAGCCAGAGGAACGCGGGCCAGTATGCCCCGACGAGGGAGGCAACCGCGGCGACGAGCAGTGGGCCGAGGAATGCGCCGAGCTGGTCCAGCGTCTTGTGCACGCCGAAGCCTTTGCCGTGTCCCACGGCCCCGGTCGCATCCGCGAGCAGGACGGTCTTCGCCGGGCTTCTGATCGCCTTGCCGGTTCGCTCAAGGATGAGGAGGAAGCTCGCGATGGCGAGACCGGCACCTCCGGCGAACGGGGCGACGGCGAGCAGCGGAACGCTCACCACTGTGAGGGCGTAGCCGACGATGGTGAAAGCCCAGTAGCGTCCGGTCCTGTCGACCCACGGTCCGGTCGCCAGTCGGAGCAGCAACGCGATGGCATCGGCCCCTCCGGTGACAATTCCGACCACGCCTGCGGAGGCGCCGAGTTGGGCGAGGAATGCGCCGTTCACGGATATCGCGCCATCCGCGACCATGTCGATCGTGAGGCTCACCATGCCCAGTCCGACGATCATCCGCCACGGGGAGAGACCCGCCCGGGCAGTATGCGACGCGCTCACTGCGAGAACCGCCCTTCGCTGAGAAGGAGGCCGGTGGTCAGTGACATCCGGCCGCCGCGCGCAGTGATGGCCGCGATCATCTCGCACGTGCGCCACCACGGGCGTCTCTTGATACGCGCCATCGACTCGGGCGTGGTCGAATCGGTCGTTGCTGTACTCGTGCTCATCTCATGTCCCAAGGAACTCGTGCCGACGGTGTGCTTCGGGCCCAGGTCGTGCGGCTACGACCGGACGGGACGGGCGGCACCCGCGGGGGTGAGGGTCACTCCCGACGTCCGGCCCGCCTCGACCACGGAGCAGGTGAGGCACGCGCTATCGAGGGCGCGGAAGCGGGAACGAACCAGGGTGCCGCTCATCGGGGTACTCCTTCGGAGGGTGGTGGCGAAGACATCGATACCCATCGAAGTCCGGCTCTACGTTGAGACAGACTTCGATACATGTCAAACTTTACGCATGTCCATGTCTCTGGCACTGTTGGTGCCGCGTCGCGACGCGGCACTCGGCCACTGCACGCCACTCGCCCGGGAGCCCATCAGCCCTGCACAGGCGGAGAACATCGCACCGATGCTCAAGGCGCTGGCCGATCCCGTTCGGCTCCGACTGATGTCGATGATCCTGTCGTACGAGGGCGGGGAGGCCTGCGCGATGTGCGACCTCACCGAAGGCTTCGACCTGTCGCAGTCCACCCTCAGCCATCACCTGAAAGTCCTCTACGACGCCGGCCTTGTCGATCGCGACAAGCGCGGAGTATGGGTCTACTACCGCGCGCGGCCCGAGGTGATGGAGGTCCTGCGAACCCTGTTCGACGGGGCGGACGACGAATCGGTCACCGCCTCCCGCACCTGATCGGGGACCTCCCCGCATCCTGCTCGGCGCCCGATCCGAGGCCGGTGGGGCGGTGCCGAGAAGGGCGCCGCAGCGACGGCGTCGCTCGCGGTCGGGAACGGCGTTGTGCTTGCTGCGAACGCGGCGTGCGGGGGGAAGGCCTGACACGGCCATCTGGTGGGCGGTACTGGGTTCGAACCAGCGACCTCTTCGGTGTGAACGAAGCGCGCTACCACTGCGCCAACCGCCCGTGCGGAGACCAACCATAGCCAACTCCGGGCGGGCAGTGCAAACGGAAGACGCCCGGCGCGACCACGGTTTGCGCCCGCCGCACGAGCTCTGGTAGAACTCTCTGGTCCCCGGGGCAACTCGGGGCGACGTCGGAGGCATCAGCAGACGGCGGGTCGGCAACACTCGGGCGGACGAGCCGGGTTTGAAGTCCCGGGGAAAGTCCGCTAGAGTTTCTGATCGCGCCACAGGGCCGCCTGGGGTGCAGGACAAGGGAAAACGAACTTGAGGGATCGTGTGGACCTTGTTGCGGACGTGGCTCAGCTGGTAGAGCATCACCTTGCCAAGGTGAGGGTCGCGGGTTCGAATCCCGTCGTCCGCTCGGAGAGGGTCTCGCCCCTGGACCCCTGGGACGGAGGCGTTCCGAGGGTCCGGTTTCGGCCGGACCCGCTGGTGGAGTGGCCGAGAGGCGAGGCAACGGACTGCAAATCCGTGAACGCGGGTTCGAATCCCGTCTCCACCTCGGGCGGTTGGCGCAGCGGTAGCGCGCTTCCCTGACACGGAAGAGGTCGCTGGTTCGAACCCAGTACCGCCCACCAGGAAGGACCCGACACCGGGGAAGGTCGAGGAATGACAGGCACCCCGAGTTCGGTGCACGTGGCCGAGGACAACGTCGAGTACGGCGACCGTGATGTGGCACTGCCCAACGAGATCCTGCGGAGCGTGGTCGGCAGCGGCGTGCATGGCATCGCGATCGCCGGCACCGACGACCACGACGAGATGGGCGTCTTCGTCGAGCCGCCGTCCTATCTCCTGGGGGTCCGCGGGTACCGCGACGACTATGTGTGGCGGTCCGAGCCCGAGGGCGTGCGCAGCCGCCACGGGGACACCGATCTGATCATCTACAGCCTGGGCAAGTACCTGCGGCTCGCCGTCAAAGGCAACCCGACGGCCCTGCTGCCGCTCTTCGCGCCCGAGGAGTGCGTCATCATCAGCACGCCTCTGGGCGAGGACCTACGCAGCCTGCGAGACCTCTTCCTGTCCCGGCACGCCGTGGAGCGTTTCCTGGGCTACATGCGGTCCCAGCACGAGCGGATGCTCGGCCTGCGTTCGGGCACGCCGAACCGCCCCGAACTCATCGAGGCGTTCGGCTGGGACGTCAAGTACGGCAGTCATGCGCTGCGACTGGCCTATCAGGGCCGCGAGATCGCCGCCGCCGGTACCCTGACGCTGCCTCTGCCGGAGGAGCAGCGGCAGCGGGTGCTGGCGGTCAAGCGCGGCGAGGTGCCGCGCGCGGAGGTATCGGCCGAGATCGAACGGTTGCAGTCCGAGGTCCGCGGGCGGCTGGATGCGGATCGTACCCCGCTGCCGCCGTACGCCGACCTGGACACCATCGAGACCTGGGCGATCGACGCACGGCGGCGCCACTGGGGCTGGTGAGGGTCAGCTCGCCACGCGGGCGCCACCCCACCACCGGGACCGGTTGCCGGTCAGTCGGCGAAGCGTGCCTTGGCGTTGTGGTAGCTGACATCCTGGGCCAGCGCGCCCAGGGCCGCGACGTCGTCGGTGATCTGGCCGCGCTCGGACCATTCGCCGAGGAGCTGGCACAGGATCCGGCGGAAGAACTCGTGGCGTGGATAGGACAGGAAGCTGCGCGAGTCCGTGGTCATCCCGATGAAGTTGCCCACCAGGGACTGCTCGGCCATGACCTCGAGCTGCGAGCGGATGCCGGAGACGGTGTCGTTGAACCACCAGGCGGCGCCGAGCTGGAGCCGCTGCCTGGTCCCGCCCTGGAAACAACCGATCAGGGCGGTGAGCGGCAACCAGTCGGTGGGGTTGAGGGAGTAGACAATGGTCTGCGGCAGGCCGTCCTCCGCGTCCAGCGCGTCGAACAGCCGCGCCAGTGGCTCGACCACACCGCCGTCCCCGATGGCGTCGAAGCCCGTATCTGCGCCGTGGAGGGCGAAGCCGGCCCGATTGAGGTCGCGCGCGGCGTGCAGGTGCATCTGCATGGTCCAGCCTTTGGCACGGAAGCGGTGGGCGAGGTCGCGGATCAGGCCGCTGCGGTACCGGACCACCTCCGCCGGAGTCACCGGGCCGCCCTCTCGTGCGCGGCGCAGGATGGCGTCGAGGTCGGCCTCGGTTGCATCCTCGTAGCCGACCCGGTCCACGGCCAGGTCGGCCATCCGGGCGCCGAGGTCGTGGAAGTAGTCGATCCGCGAGCCCAGCGCGTCGCCGAGGGCGGCGAAGGTGTCGAGGCGTGCGCCGGTGACCTCCTCCAGGGTCGTGAGCCAGCCCTGGAAGCCGGGCCGGTCGATGGCGAGTGCGTGATCAGGGCGGAAGGCCGGGACCACCCGGAAGTCCGTCTCGGCGGCAAGTGACCGGTGGTAGTGCAGGTCGTCGACCGGGTCGTCGGTGGTGCAGACCACCTCGACGTCGAAGCGGCGGATCAGGCTGCGCCGGGAGAACTCCGGGGTGGCGAGCAGGTCGTTCGTCCGCTCGAAGATCGACCGGGCCGAGTCGGAGGTGAGGTCCTCCTCGATGCCGAAGATCCGCCGCAACTCCAGGTGGGTCCACAGATACACCGGGTTGCCCACGGCCCGTTCCATGGTGGCGGCGAAGGCCCGGAACTTCTCCCAGTCGGGGGCGTCGCCGGTGATGTGGCTCTCGGGGACGCCGTTGGCCCTCATCAGCCGCCATTTGTAGTGGTCGCCGTAGCCGTGCCCCCCCAGCCAGGCCTCGACGATGCCCGAGAAGTTCCGGTCCTCGGCGATCTCCTGCGGGACCAGGTGGCAGTGGTAGTCGATGATCGGCAACGTGGCGACGTACTCGTGGAACAGGGTCCGGGCGGTTCGGGTCGTCAACAGGAAATCTTCGGTGAGTAACACGATCAACCTCTCGTGGTGGTTGGCGGTGGCCGGCGCGGCTATTCGGTGACGCCGTCCTTGAAGATGGCGATCTCCTGCATCCCGTAGCGTTCGTTGCACGTCGGGAGGCCGGTGACGACATCGAGGATCAGGTCGCAGAATCGGTCGGCCACCTGGTCCATCGGGACGTCGAGAAGCTGCCCCGCGTCGAAGTCGATCCACCGCGGCTTGCGGGCGGCCAACTCGCTGGTGGAGGCGATCTTGACCGTCGGTACGTAGGTGCCGAACGGGGTTCCACGACCGGTCGAGAACAGGACGATCTGACAGCCGGCCGAGGCGAGGGCCGATGACGACACGAGGTCGTTGCCCGGGGCCCGGAGCAGGGACAGGCCCGGCCTGCGTACCCGTTCGCCGTACGCCAGCACGTCCTCGACCCGGGAGGTGCCCGACTTCTGCGTGCAGCCCAGGGACTTCTCCTCCAGGGTCGAGATGCCGCCGGCCTTGTTGCCCGGGGACGGGTTCTCGTAGATCGGCTGCCCGTAGCGCCGGAAGTAGTCCTTGAACCCGTCGATCAGCTCCACGACGCCGGTGAAGGTCTCCTCGTCCCGCGACCGGGCCATCAGCAGGTGTTCGGCGCCGAACATCTCGGGCACTTCGGTGAGCACGGCCGAACCACCCTGGCCGACGAGCCAGTCGGCGAACCGCCCGATGAGCGGGTTGGCAGTGATCCCGGAGAACCCGTCCGATCCGCCGCACTTCAGCCCGACGCGCAGCGCAGAGATCGGTACGTCCTCGCGCGTGTCGGAGGCGGCCGCCCGGTTGAGGTCGTCCAGCAGCCCGGCCGCCGCCTCCAACTCGTCGTCGACCTCCTGGGCGACGAGGAATCTCACCCGGGCCGGGTCGACGTCGCCCATCCCGGCGCGCAGCTCGTCGATCTGGTTGTTCTCGCAGCCCAGGCCGACGACCAGTACGCCGCCGGCGTTCGGATGGGCGGCGACATCGCGCAGGATGCGGCGGGTCATGTCCAGGTCTCCGCCCAACTGGGAACAGCCGTACGGGTGGCGGGTGACCACGATCGAGTCGAAGGAGCCGCGCCCACCGTGGTCGGCCTCGAACTGTTGGGCCATGGCGGCGCACAGGCTGTTGATGCAGCCGACCGTGGGGACGATGTAGAGATCGTTGCGTACGCCGACCTGGCCGCTCGCGCGGCGAAACCCTCGGAAGGTACGAGTGGGAGTGCCCGGTCCGGGCAGATCGGGTCGGGGGTCGTAGTGGTAGGACAGCGACGGCCCGAGGTTGGTGGTCACGTTGTGGGTATGCACCCAGGCACCGGCCGGGATCAGGGCGGTGGACCGGCCGATCGGCTCGCCGTACTTGATGACGTCGGCACCGGCCGGGAGGTCGCCGAGGGCGACCTTGTGCCCGCGCGGGACGCTGTCGCGGACCACGAGGTCGTGGCCGGCGACCCGCAGCCGGTCGCCCGCGGCCAGGGGTCGCAGCGCGACGGCCACCGTGTCGCTGTCGTGGAGAATCAGGATGTCGGCCATGGCAATCACCTGGGGATGAGGGAGAGGGCGGCGAGAGCGCCGCGATCGCGGATCGTGTCGATGTCCTCGCGGACGGCCGTGACCAGGCCGGGAACCGCGGTGAGGTCCTCGCCCCACAGGCCCGGGTCGGCCAGGACCCGGCCCACCGGGTCGTCGGTCGCCGCCGCGGCCGTGAACCGGCCGAGCACGTCGTGGCCGTCCGCGGGGCGGGGGGCGGCGGGGTCGGCGTAGCGCACCAGGAGCGCAGCCAGCGCGAGCACCGTCCGCCGGGGCAGGGGGCGGCCGTGCCGGACGTTGGCGTGAACGATCGGCAGCAGCCTGGTGCGGAACTTGGCGACGGCGTTGAGCGCGATGGCTTCCAGCGGGTGGGACAGGAAAGGGTTGTCGAAGCGTTGCAGGATCTGATGGGCGTAGTCGCACAGCTCTGTCGCGGACCCGGACAGCACGGGGATGATCTCCTCGCGCATCTGGTCCTCGATGAAGCCCCGGACGACCGGGTGGGCCATTGCCTCGCCGACGGTGTGCAGGCCGGCCGGCGCGCCCAGCGCCGCCAGGGTGGTGTGCGGGCCGTTGAGCAGGGCCACCTTGCGTTCGCGGTAGGGACGCAGGTTGTCCGTCAGGACCGCGTTGAGGCCGGCCCGGCGCAGCGGGAGCAGACCGGCGATGTCGTCCGGACCCTCGATGACCCACAGGTGGTAGGGCTCGGCGACCACGATCTCGTGGTCGCGGTAGCCGAACTCCCCCCACAGGGCCGTGGCCCGATCACCCGGATAGCCGGTGACGATCCGGTCGACGAGGCTGGAACAGAAGGTGTTCTGTTCGGTGACCCAGCCCAGGAAGCTCCGCTCCAGACCGAATCGGCGGGCGGACTCCAGGACGGCCGCGCGCAGGCGAGGTCCGTTGTCCTCGATCAGCTCGCAGGGGATGACCACCACGCCGGGCAGCCCCGAGCGGAAACGCCGGTGCAGGAGGAGGGCGAGTTTGGCCGGGAACCCCGCCGGCGGCACGTTCGGATCGGTGTCACCGTCGGGCACGGAGATGCCGGCCTCGGTCGTGTTGGATACGATCAGCCCGGTGTCGGGGTTGTCCGCGAGAGCCAGGAAGGCCGCCCACTCCCGATAGGGGTCGACCGTCCTGTTGACCACGGTGATGACCTCGTGCTCCTGCACAGGCCGGCCCCCACTGATCCCTTCGAGAACGACGGTGTAGAGCCGATCCTGGGCCTCCAGTCGCTTCACCCGACCGCCCGGTCGGGGCTGGACGATCGCCACCCCGCCGCGGAAGAGGCCCTGATCGTTCATCCGCTGGAGCTGCCACTCCACGAATCCGCGCAGGAAGTTGCCCTCACCGAACTGGATCACCCGGGTCGGATGGACCGGAGCGGGATGGGTCCGCCGGGACAGCAGCTCCAGCGTCGCCGCGGAGGACGTCGCAGCGCCCGCATCATTCCTGCCAACGTTTGCCATGGTGATCGAGTTGCCCCTCTCCCGTAGATGACAACGTTTGTGCGACGGTCAGCTTACGCCATCGTCGGGGCGGTGTCAGGAGGTGGTGTGCGAGGCGGAAGACGCCGGGGCCATGCCGGTGGAGGCGCGGACCACCAGATCAAGGGGTTCCCGGATTGCCGGGCTCGGTGAGCCGGGAGCCGCGGCGGGGCCGCGGGCGATCAGGTCGAGCAGGAGCTCGACGGCGACCTTTCCCAACTGGGCGAGGTCGACGTGCAAAGTGGTGAGTTGGGGCGTCGCGAGCTGGGCGACGAGGGTGTCGTCGGTGCCCACCACGCTGATGTCCTCCGGCACGCGCAGACCCCTCCGGGCCAGCCGACGCAACAGGCCGATGGCCACCAGGTCGTTGAAGGCCAACACGCCCGTGGCCCCCGAGGCGGCGGCGAGGTCGGCGGCGGCCTCGCCGCCGGCGACCTGTGGCGGGAAGTTTCCCAAGGAAGTGATCGTCAGGTCGGAGTACAGCTCCTGGGCCCGACGCAGACCGTCGCGGCGGTCGGCGTCGGAGCGGGAGTGTTCCGGACCGCCGACGTAGGCCAAGGCCCGGTGGCCCAGGGCCCGCAGGTGTTCGACGGCGCGCAGCATGCCGGTGCTGTGGTCGATGGTGATCGAGGGCACGTCCCGCCACACCTGGTTGACCAGCACCACGGGAACCCGGCTCAGCAAGGACATGTCATTGTCGAGCGCGCGGGGGGCGCAGAGGACGATGCCGTCGGTCTGCTGGATCAGCAACCGGACGAGGGCGACTTCCTCCTGGGGCTTCTCGTCGCTGTCCACGATCAGGGACACGGAACCTGCCAGTCGTGCCCGGGCCTGCACCCCCTTGACGATGCCGGCGAAGTAGGGGTTCTCCAGGTCCGGGACCACCATGCCGATCACGCCGGTGCGGCCCGACCTGAGCAGACTGGCGGCCCGGTTCGGCTGGTAGCCGAGCATCTCCACGGCCGCCCGCACCCGCGCGCGGGTGGATGGCGCCACCCGCTCGGGCGCCGACAGCGTGCGCGACACCGTGGAGATGGACACGCCGGCCTCACTCGCCACGTCGTACAGGGTGACGGCCACCGATGTCCTCCTGATTGTCCGGGTTGGTCGATTCATGCTAGCCGCCCGCCGCGTCCGGCGGCGGGACATGGAGCACGCAGCAGAGGGGTCGGACCGATCGGGAAACCGGCAGACCTTCATGTCGGCTCCGCGTATGCTACTGTCTTGCAAACGTTGTCATCGGGGCCACGACGGATGCGTCCGAGGGCGACAAGCGTGGGGTGGACGAGGTTGTCCGACGTCGTGCGGAGGGCTCGTCATCCGGCAGTTCAAAGGAGAATTTGCGTGAACATCCGTACAACCAGGATCGCGGCCGCATTGGCGGCCGCCATGCTCGCCCTCCCGATCGCGGCCTGCGGCGCGAGCGACACCGGCGCCGAGGGGCCGGTCACGATCCGATTCAACTGGTGGGGATCGGACACCCGGGCGAAGCTCCAGCAGGAAGTCATCGACAAGTTCGAGGCTAAGTACCCCGACATCAAGGTCGAGACCGAAACGTCGAACTACGACGACTACATCACCAAGCTGTCGACGGCGGCGGCGTCGGGAACGCTCCCGGACGTGATGACGATGGTCGACCCGTTCGTCTACGACTACATGGATACCGGCTCCCTGCTGGACCTCAGCACGGCCTCCGAGCAACTCGACCTGTCGGCGTTCCCGGAGGACTCGTTCTCCGACGTGCTGGGAGAGCAGGGCGAGAAGTATGCGGTCTCGCTGGGCTCTGCCGGGCACGGCCTGGCGATCAACCCGGCGGTCTTCGAGAAGTACGGGGTGGCGATCCCCGACGACGAGACCTGGAGTTGGGAGGACTTCGAGAAGGCGGCCAAGGAGATCTCTGAGAAGTCCGACGGTGATGCCGTCGGACTCAACCTCGAGCCGACCGAGCAGATCGCCAACTGTTGGGTGCGCCAGCAGGGCCAGTGGTTCGGCATGGGTCCGGGCGGCGAGCCCGCGGTCAACTTCGACGCGGCGACCCTCGCCGGGTATCTCCAGTTCGAGAAGAAGCTGATCGACGAAGGCGCGACCAACAGTCCCGACCAGATGCAGGAACTGTCCTCGGCAGGGGCCTCCCCCGAGCAGTCCCTGCTCGCCCAGGACAAGGCCGGCATCTCGCTGATCTCGATGAATCAGCTTTCCCAGTTCGAGGAGGCCGCCGGCCATGAACTGCAGCCGGTGCTGTGGCCGGGCGAAACCCAGGCGCCGGCCCGTGGCGGCTGGGTGAAGCAGTCCCAGTACCTGGCGATCAGCGCCAACACCGCCCACCCCGAGGCGGCAGCGACCTTCGTCGACTACCTGGTCAACGACGAGGAGGCCGGCACGATCATGGGCCTGGATCGCGGCGTCCCGGTCAACCCGAACGTGCTCAAGGCCGTCCAGGCCGACACCTCCGGTGCCGACCAGCGGTTCGCCGAGTGGGTCGAACGGTCCAATGCCGTCAACACGCAGCCGTTCTACCGGCTGAACACCGGTGCGGCCGCGGCACTGTCCAGCGGGGCGTACTCCCGCGCCCACGAGGCGCTGATCTTCGGCCAGTCGAGCCCGGAGCAGGCCGCGGAGGCCTTCAAGGGCGAGCTGGAATCGGCAGCCACGAACTGACCGCTCACGGTCACGGCGGACGCGGACGGCTGGTCCCCCGTCCGCCGTGACCCCGACGAGGCGGCTCACTGGACGACAAGGAAGAAACATGGCTATCACCATCGCCGACCGGCGGGCACGTGCTCCCCGGGAGCCTCGGCGCCCGGCCACCGTGCAGGCGCGCCGGGAGGCACGCGCGGCTCACCTTTTCATGCTCCCGTGGTTCCTGGGGGTGATCATCATCTCCCTCGGCCCGATCGTCGCTTCGGCCGTGCTGTCGTTCATGAAGTACCGGCTCGTCGGGTCGGCCACCTGGGTGGGCCTGGACAACTACGCCCGGATGTTCAGCGACGAACGCCTGGCGCAGTCCCTGAAGGTGACTTTCGTCTACGTGTTGTTCGGCGTGCCCCTGACGCTGGCGCTCGCCCTGTTGCTGGCCGTCGTCCTCAATCGGGGAGTCGCCGGTCTGTCGATCTACCGGTCCGTGTACTACCTGCCCTCACTGTTCGGAGGTTCGGTGGCGGTCGGCGTGCTGTGGCGGCAGGTGTTCGGCGCCGACGGCATCGTCAACACGTTCCTGGGATGGTTCGGGATCGAGTCCACGAAGAGCTGGGTGGGCAGTCCGGACAGTGCGCTGTGGACGCTGATCATCCTGCACGTGTGGACATTCGGCTCGTCGATGATCATCTTCCTGGCCGGGCTCCGTCAGATTCCCGCCGAGTTGTACGAGGCGGCGTCCCTTGACGGCGCCTCGGCGTGGCAGCAGTTCACTCGCGTGACCTTTCCTATCCTCACCCCGATCGTCTTCTTCAATCTGGTGATGGGGGTCATCAATTCGTTCCAGAACTTCGCCCAGGCCTTCGTCGTCTCGGGAGGCTCCGGCGGCCCGACCGACTCGACTCTGGTCTATGCGCTGTATCTCTATCAACAGGCGTTCGGTCCCACTCGCGACATGGGGTACGCGTCGGCGCTGGGGTGGCTGCTCGTGTTCATCGTCGGCGGTCTGACGGCCGTCAACTTCGCCCTTTCCCGGAGGTGGGTCCACTATGACAACTAGTACGAACCCGGTGGTGGCACCGCGCCCGTCCGGCGTTGCCGGGATCCGCGCCTCCGGCACCACGGCCGCCCGGTCTCGGGCGATGGCCGTGCTCAAGCACGTGCTCCTCATCCTCTTCGGGGTGGGGATGGTGTTCCCCCTGTTGTGGATGGTGTCGAGCTCGCTCAAGCCGGACGACCAGATCTTCCGGAACCTCAACCTGATCCCGATACCTCCGCGCTGGCAGAACTACGTCGACGGGTGGACCGCGCAGTACTACAGCTTCGGTCATTACATGGTCAACTCGCTGGTCATCACGTTGGCGACGATCGTCGGCAACCTGGTGAGTTGTTCGATGGCTGCGTACGGGTTCACCAGGCTGCAGTGGCGCGGTCGCCAGATGGCCTTCGGATACATGCTGATGACCCTGATGCTGCCGATCTACGTTCTGATCGTGCCGCAGTACATCATGTGGGCGAAGCTCGGCTTCATCAACTCCTTCGTGCCGCTGATCCTGCCGAAGTTCCTCGCCACCGACGCCTTCTTCGTCTTCCTGATGGTCCAGTTCTTCCGGGGCCTGCCGCGGGAACTCGACGAGGCCGCGAAAGTGGATGGGGCGAGCTACGCCCGCATCTACTTCCAGGTGCTGATGCCCAACGCGCTGCCGGCGCTCGCCACGACGGCGATCTTCACCTTCATCTGGACCTGGAACGACTTCTTCAACCAGTTGCTCTACCTCACCAAACCGGCGAACCTCACCGCGGCGGTGGCCCTGCGAAACTTCGCCGACGCCACCTCGGGAATCTCCTGGGGGCCGTTGTTCGCCATGTCGACCCTGTCCCTGATACCGGTGTTCATCGTCTTCCTGTTCGGCCAGCGCTACCTCGTCGAGGGCGTCGCCACCACCGGACTCAAGTAGGTCATCGCCCACCCGTTCCATCCGAAGGAGAAGTCACCATGTCCTGCGCAACGAAGCGCCGAGAGGACCATCACCACGACTCGGCACCCCGGCTCCGCCCGGGCCGACGCTGGCCGGCGGCGCTCACGGCCGCCGTCATGATGGCGTCGATGGCGGCCGGTTCGGCCCTGCCGGCCCGGGCGGACCCGGTCGGTGACGACGCGCCCGCACACGCCGCGGTGGCATACGCCTCGCAGGGCAGCGGATACGACCGTGACCAGGTGCTGACGGTGGACGGACAGCCGTACTGGTACAGCGGGATGCAGGTCCGCGCGGACAAGCTGCGGACTCAGATCGGCTACCGTGCGGAGGTCCCGATCGAGCAGCATGATGCGGCGAATCCGGACCGCCGCAGCCTGGAGCAGATCTTCAAGCAGGTGGCCGAGGACGGCTACAACACCGTCAACGTCCAGGTGTTGTGGTCCGACCTGCAGAAGGACAAGGTCACCACCGCCGCGCAGACCCGGTCGGCCACGATCAGCGCGGACGGCGGGCGGGCGGACACCTCCACCTTCCGGACCGGGTGGCAGGCCGATGACCCCGCCGCCCAGGAGCTCGGCTATGTCGGGTTCGACCTCCCCCGGGACGTACGGAACGTCGACGGTGCCAAGGTCCGTCTCTACGTCACCAGCCACGACGACCGGCAGACGGAGTTCGGCTCGGCCGAGGGCATGCTCCACAGCCACTCGCTGAAGCTCTACCAGCTCCCCACCGGCCGCGACGCCGACAAGATCACCTGGCGCAACACCGGCCTGGGACGGTTCACCTACGACGGGACGGATCTGAAGCGGCCGAGCGGGGATGTCATCGAGCCGGTGTCGGTACTGCCCACCTGGGATCCGATCAAGCGAAGCTATTTCTACGACCTCGACGTGACGGACGCCGTCGTCCAGGCGAAGAAACGCCACCAGCGCAGTGTGGGCTTCCTGGTCGCGTCCTCCACCCCGGCCGACCAGGAGAACAGGGCCGAGGTGGCGGCCGAGACCATTTCGTTCGAGCCGGCGCAGTCCGCCCGGGACGACAGTGACACGAACACGGCCTATCTCAAGCAGCCGCTGCGGCCGCGGCTGTTCGTCTCGGACGGGAGCCTGTCCTCGATCGACTGGACGTACTACGACAAGCTCGTCCGATACGCGGAGAAATACGGCCTGCGGTTCGAGGTCGTCTGGTTCGGGTCCGATTCAACCGGCTACACCTCCGACTTCCGGGTGCCCTTCTACGTCTTCCACAAGTACCAGATGACCACGGTGGATCAGGATCCCACGAGTGTCCTCTACAACGGTTCGACCGGTACGCCGCTATTCCAGAAGAAGGTCGGCGACCCCAACGTGGCCTACGCATTTCTTGCCGATCGGGGCGATCA
>Ga0334887_1001724_pt1 | contig 27293 bp, 27 predicted proteins | sample GraSluR1_MG_10_FD_207217 | JGI IMG/M metagenome (GOLD analysis project Ga0334887, IMG submission 207217) | Sludge microbial communities from methane-producing bioreactor in Wageningen University, Netherlands - Granular Sludge_18_07-R1 | ecosystem: Engineered > Bioreactor > Anaerobic >...
TAACTATATTGTGCGATAATTTAGATTTCACCCAATTCTCGCGAAAACTTTAGAGATATGGAGATAAAGTAAAACGGCATTTTGTTCCCGAAAGCTGAATATCACTCGATTTCTAGATAGTGCCAGGCTATGCAAAATTAAGAATTTATTGCTTGCCAAAATGTGCATAAATTCAAACATTTAACTCAAATTTTGTTTAAAGTAATTTTACTAGACTCTGTCAACACGATATTAACAATTCAGCATATTATAAAAATTTAATAATTATATTCTCAGTCTTTATGAAGCTGGCCTTATTTGATCTCTATACAGAGTCGAATGATATCGATTCTCAAAAAATCGATAGCAGGAAAATTAATGAGCGTTCAAACCGTTAATGCGAAATGCCGGATTTAATTCAAATTTTGTTTAAAATAATTTTACTAGACTTTGCCAACAAGATATTAACAATTCAGTATATTATAAAAATTTAATAATTATATTCTCGGTCTTTATGAAGCTGGCCTTATTTGATCTCTGTACATTTGTCATCGGTTAAGGGTATTTTGATAGTTTTCTATGTAAAGAGTTATTCTTTTCATTATTAAATTATATTTCAATGTACTCTATGCCATGAAAAACGACGTGATGAATGCCCTGTGTGTGATATCTAAACGTGGGGAAGAGTAGACACTTTACATAAATTTCTAACTGTTTGTCTTAGAGAACCGCTATCGGCGAGCAATTCAATGCGTTTTTTTGGCTTAACCGATGACCAATGGATCTCTATACAGAGTCGATTGATATCGATTCTCAAAAAATCGATAGCAGAAAAATTAATGAGCGTTCAAACCGTTAATGCAAAATGCCGGATATTTGTTAAGTCGATACTTACAATCAAATATTTTTAAATATATTTATATACTAGTTATCGTGATCACGTGATTCTAAGGTGGGTTCAAGTTAAAGCATTGCAGCATATCGATTTCAAAAAAAATGATGGCAGGAAAAATGATGAGCGTTCAAACCGTTAATACGAAATACCGGCTTGAAGATCCTCCACGGCTTTCTGAGGTGGGGGCGTTTGAGAAGTGGTACGGGTGCTAAGGGCAAAAGGCGGTAGCATCTCCCCGGAGAACTGGCTCATCACCCTGGCGGCCCGGATCCGATCCGGGGCACACCGCCGGTCTTCATCTAACTTTCTAACAGCTCTCTGATATCCTTTAAGATCTCCACGGTTATGGAGAAGACTATCCCTGCAGAGAGGAGCGCTATTAATATATTTTCTAATATCATCTTCACCAGCTCCTATATACTCTATATACCAGTATTTTCTATATATACTTTATTGTTTACCACGGCGTCTCACACAAATTTTGAAGCTGGAGATCACCTGGGTTTTTCCTCCAGGGCCCGTCCTGCGACCCCTCAACGTCGATCGCCGGGGCAGACGGGATCGTACCGGCGGCGGCCATCTCGCGGAATCTATCAGGCGCCCACTCCGGGAGGGCGGCGATATCCGGCAGAAGGCTCCCCCCCCCCCGTCATCTCCTGAAGGGGTGCGGGGCGGATCTTAGTCGGGCTGGTGGTGTGGGTAGTGGGTGTGGACCCTTTGCTGGAGAACTCTTCCGGCTTTTTGGCCGAGGGCGAAAGGTCGAAGATCCGCGGCCTCCTCGGCGACGGAGATCTCCTCCGCCGAGGTCCGGCGAAGCTTTCGAGCGGGGTCGTAGTCATGCGAATCCTTCGGCTCGTCCTGCCGATTTCGAGCCGCTTTTTGCCGTCGACTCCGCCAAGCCTCTGGTGGTGGTTCAGGGACCTCCTCGACGGACCTCACCGTCGGACGGTTGTGGGGATCGGAGGGGCGAGAGGGTGGGGTGGCTGGGCGGCAGGTTGGCGGATGCGACGCAGCGGATAAAATAATACCTATCCCGCCCCTGCACCGTCTCAGGATGTGATATTCTTGCGCAAGCTCGATAGCGTCGTCTCTGATCTGGAGGTGCGAGGGCTCAAATTCCGGCTCTCGACCTCTCTTCGGGTGGGGTACGTTGCAGACATATTATTTAAAAAAGAGAAAATAATCGTCCTAGACACCAGAAACGCCGACCCCTTCGCCGTCAGAAAGCTCACCGCCGCCGGGTACAGGGTCTTTGTCATCCCCGAGGGCAAGCTCACCGACGAAGAGATCAAGGGCTTCTGCGATGAGGTGGAGGGGGTGGTGAGGAGGTAGAGCCGGGGGTTTTATTCCATGACGGTCCAACCTGCGGCATCCGACCCCTGGACCGGGGCAGTGGGCAGGGGCCGATAGGAGAGGGCGGGGGACGGTCCTGAGAGGGCAAAGCGGGATGATCAAGGAGCTTTCCGCTGGGGCGGGGCCTCCCCTCCTGAGACGGCGCCGAAAGATTTTAAATCTGAAAGGATCATCGCTGTGGCGTGATCCGATGAAACTGGCATTTATATTTGTATTGATAGCGTGGGTCGCCACCTTATCCCCATCCGCGGCCGAGGGCGACCTATGGAGATTCAACTCGCCGATGGAGTTTACATCGGGCTCCGTGGTGAATATGAATCATATGAAGATATGGACGATAAACTCCTCGACCCATTTCACCCCCTCTCTGGCCCCGGGGGCCGACCGGGGGGTCAAACTGACCCATAAGATCGGCAGGTCCATCAACATGACCCGGGGGATTGACACGGGGATCAACCTGACCCGGGGAATCGATACGGGGATAAATAGAACCCTCTTCATCTGTAATATAGTCTAGGTCCATTCCGGGATACTAAACCCGTGGACGGAAAGGAGATGGTGATCCGAAGCCTTATCCCCGGAATGACGATCTTCCCTGGGAAAGGCTGGAAACGCCCGAGAGAGAGGTCGAATGGGGGGTCTCGCCCTTCACTCCGGCGGCCTTTGATTCCCGCCGCCCCTGAGGAGGGCCGTCCGTCCACTGGGGCCGTGGTTTGTCCGGCGGCATAGGGGCGGTGGAGATGTTGTTGAAGTAATTGGATTTTTAATATAAAATTTTAAAATATATTTTTAGCGGCGGAAGGCCGCCCCGCCTGGCCGGTCGGCGCCTACCACCCCCGTCCGACCCGACGGCCGGATGGCGACCCGCAGATCGGAGGCCGCTGGGGATCGGACAGCCCGCCACCACGGCGCCGGCTTCACATCGGCCTCATTTTCAGCTTCAGACCCCTAACTCCGCAACCCCCCGGACCCGATCCCGCCTCTCGTCGGAGAGGCCCGCCGGGTCTTCCCGCCCGATTCATCCCTCCCGGATCTGTCGGGCGAAGACGAGCGTGAGGACAGAATAACGATAGTCGTACTTCTCATCTATCTCCCTGCGTTTCTCCGTCAGAAAATCCGAAAGCCGCCACAATCCTGGCGGATCGTCGATTTCAGCCGCCATCTTGCGGACAACATCACGAGCAGCCATGTACTCCCGGAAGTAAGTGGCCTCGAAGGCGATGCGTGCGATAGTCTTCTCCTGCTTCGACCAATCCGTTTTGCTCATCTTTCACCTCCGAACCCGCCTGCTCAGGTCTCGTGAATCCGCGAAGCTCGCAGACAAAACCGTCGATCTGCCGATATACTCGATCTGGAGCAGAAGGTATGTCTTCTAGATGTCGATCCGTCTCTACCTAAACCGAGAGCCACTCGTCTCTTTCGATCCCGGCCTCCCGCAGGATTATAGACAGGAGCTTCACGCCGATCTTACTGCCGTGAGGGTTCGGTATCGTGACTAGAAGGTCTCCTTTGGCCATGTACGGATGCTTCGTTCCGCTATATGGTCCCTCGAACCCCAGCTTTCGAAGGCGACGTATCAGCTCTCGATGAGAGACCGGAGATAGTTTAGACAACGGCCTCGGGCTCCGCTGAGACATCAATGGTCTTGCCGGCGATCGGCGGTATGGCCATCCCGAGCCGGAGCCTCAGGGCGATCCATCCTTCGAGGACCTCGATGAGATCCTTGCGGCACTCCTCGATCGTCTCTCCGGTGGCGATGACGCCCCGGAGGCCCGGGATCGTGGCGCAAAAGTCGCCCTCCTCGATCGGCTCGTATTCAGCCCGGGAGAGGGCTGCCTGGATGTACTCGGAGAACATAGATGAGACATCTTTTGTCCTCTGTCAATTTATACCCTTTTCCAGGATTCGACGAGCTGACCGACTGCCCCCTCCCACCTGTGGCGACGGATACGCCCCCCAGCACCGCCCGGAGCGGTGGCGCGGGGGCGGAGGATTGCAGGGAGGTCATAGACGCGCCGATTAATAAAAATATAATCAAAAATATATTCCCTGCGGCGAAACCCGCCCCGCCTGGCCGGTAAGCTCCGACCACCCCCGGCTCCACCGACCGAGCCCGACCGATCCGAGGGCAGGATGGCGAACCGCCGCTCCAAGGCTGAATGCTGAAATCCGAAGGGCTCTGGAGGATCGGAGAAAGTCTTTTACTTAAGGAGATTTATAACTTCGCTGACATGAAGACGAAGGAGCTGATCCTCCGGGAGATCGAGGTCTTTCCCGAGCCTTATCTCAAGGAGGTCCTAGATTTCGTACGACTTTTGAAGGAAAAATCCTCCGGAAGGGGTATCGAGGGGGCCCTTTTGAGCGAGCCGGTCCTCGCGGAGGAGTGGCTCGCCCCCGAGGAGGACAGAGCTTGGGACGATTTGTGAAGGGAGATGTCGTAGTTGTGCCCTTCCCGTTCTCCGATCTCGCCCAGGCCAAGAGGCGTCCTGCCCTCGTGGTGGCAGAGCTTGAAGGAGACGACAGGATCCTCTGTCAAATCACCAGCCGACAGTTCAGGGACAGTTACTCGATCGGGATAAACGATTTCGACTTCGAAGAGGGCTCCCTAAAGAAGGAGAGCAACGTCAGGCCCAACCGGCTCTTCACCGCCGACAGCAGGATAATTTTGTACCGCGCAGGGCACCTCAAAGCTCAGAGGGTTGGCGAGGTCGTCGAGACGATAACAGATATATTGAGTGGTTAAAATACGATCTAATATATATCTCCTGCGGCGGAGGACCGCCCCGCCCGGCCTCGGCGCCTCCCACCCCCAAGCCCACCGACCGGGGTCGATAGACCAGAAAGCCCGCAGGATGCCGACCGCCGACCGGAGGCCTCCGGGGACCCGGACCGCCCGCCCCCACGGCGCCGGTTCATCCTTTGGGCCTCATTTTCAGCTCAGGATCCCGGACTCAGCAACCTCCCGGACCGGATCCCGCATCCCGTCGGAGAGGCCCGCCAGGCCTTCCCGCCCGGTCCATCCCTCCCGGATCGATCGGGCGAAGACCGAGCGGCGGCGTTCGCGCTCCTCGAAGACCCCGCGCGCGTCTCCGTCGGGCGGGCGGAGGGGCGGCACAGATCGGTGGGGTCGTCGATTTCGGCCGCCATTCTGTGGGCGACACCGGCGGACATTCACATTATCGAATGGTTAAAATAAAATCTAAATTACACTGATGGCGTCGGAAACAAACCTTGGGCCATGCCTCCCAGGCTGACCCTATCACTCCCTTCCGGGCCCAGTCGATCCTGTTCTAAGATAGAATCATGTGCGCTCTATCCGTTTCCCCTCGTTGCTGTAATTGATCGAGCCCTCCCAGCCAGCAGCGTTCCATATTGTATCAAATACTGGTTTCATGACCTCAGCTGGATCGTAATCAAAACTTTCTACCACTAATTCCGGTATGACAAGTACGTCTCTGTCGATCGGATGCCCCTCGCTGATAAATCTCTCCCCTGAATATATCGTGTAATTTAATATATTTAGTAGACTAAGCATTATGAAAAATGGGGGTTCGACACCTAAGTTCTTCTGAGCAGAAGTGTACTCCTGTAACTTCTTAGTTAACTCGTTTTCTAAAGCGCCCATTTGAATCGTACGCTTACCACCAGTTTCTTCGAGAATATCTGCATTAACTGCTTCAATAATTCCGTTTCGGAAAACTTGGACATATCCATCTTGCTGGTAATGCATTAGGATCCCGTCGAAATTATATCTATCAGACCAACCTTTTGACTTTATTGGAGCAATTAACAGATTACGTTTACGTATTAGAGACAAATCTATTTTCACTCCTGAATCAAATGCACCAAGCGGCAAAATATGAAGAACAATTTTAGGATTGTCTTTCAATAGTGTTGGCGTCTCTCCAGCCACGATTTTTCCGAGCCTTTCAGTACGGAAGTTCCTTATTCGTTCAGAAGTTGTTTCTGATAGAAGGAACGCACTTTTTATTTCTGAGACATCAAGTTGATACTTGCCCGCAGAGTTGCGCGAATAAAATTTCGACGATCCTTTAAAAGTCACCATGTGTGGAGATGCCCAGCTTTTTGGAATGCGTATTACTATCACACAATTCGAAGAATTCAATGGTATAGATCTTATAGAAACCCCTGGAATTCTAGGGTTTATTCCATCCCGTATCATGCTTTCCATACGTAGGATTTGTTCATCAGGATTGAAATCCTGCAGACCGCTAATTTCCACTGGAACTCATTGGTCATCGGTTAAGCCAAAAAAACGCATTGAATTGCTCGCCGATAGCGGTTCTCTAAGACAAACAGTTAGAAATTTATGTAAAGTGTCTACTCTTCCCCACGTTTAGATATCACACACAGGGCATTCATCACGTCGTTTTTCATGGCATAAAGTACATTGAAATATAATTTAATAATGAAAAGAATAACTCTTTACATAGAAAACTATCAAAATACCCTTAACCGATGACAAATGCACTGGAACTCCATCTTCTTCTTTTATTCCGTAGACGAGGTCGCCACCAGCTGCATTAGCGAATGACGACACATCGAAAAGGAACTCTTTTTTATCCGTGTCGCTATTACCTGGCAAAGTCTCTTTGTAATCTAGAATCTTGCTTTCTGCAACTTGATTTTTCCTTAAATTCTGCAAATCGCTTTCTTCAACTGATTCCAATGGTTTTTTGTTTATCAACATAATTCCTCAGATCGAGTTTAAATTTCAAACATTTATCACTTGCGGAGCAAGTACTTTAAAAACGAATATGAGATGAATCCTATATCTCGCCGTCTCTTTCTCTGCTCGGCAGCCGCCCCCGCCTCCGCGCCGCAGGGAGTATATTTTGAAAATAATAATATCGGGGCAAAAAATCGAGGGCATCCCCAGCCGCCCCCTCACCCTCTCCTCACCGTCTGCTCCCTTCCCGGCCCCAGAGAGACGATGGTGATCTTCACCCCGAGAAGCTCCTCGATCCTCTCGACGTAATCCCTTACCGCTCCGGGGAGCGCCTCGTACGACTTCGCCCCGGTGATATCCTCGGTCCAGCCTCCGATCTCCTCGTATATGGGGCGACACCTTGCGAACTCGACGGTGCTCTCCGGCGGGTAGTTTAAGGTTTCGCCGTCCAGATCGTAGCCGGTGCAGATCTTTATGGGGTCCAGGCCCCCCAGGACGTCGAGCTTGGTCAGGGCGAGCTCGGTGTAGCCGTTGAGGTACATCGACTTCTTGGCGAGGACGGCGTCGAACCACCCGCACCTCCGGGGCCGGCCGGTGGTCGTCCCAAACTCCTTTCCGACCTTGGAGAGGTGAGCTCCGGCCTCGTCTTTCAGCTCGGTGGGCATCGGCCCCTCTCCGACCCGGGTCATGTAGGCCTTGACGATCCCGACGACGTTATCGACCCTCGCGGGCCCGACGCCCAGGTTGGCACAGGCGCTCCCCGCCGTCGTGAAAGACGAGGTGACGAACTTCTGGGTCCCGTGAATGACGTCGAGGAATGCCCCTTGCGCTCCCTCTGCAAGGACCTTTTTTCCGGCGTCGAGGGCTACGTTGATCTCGTAAGATGCGTCGGCGACGTTCTCTTTGAGGGCCTGGCCGATTTTGAGGTACTCGCCGATGAGGGCGGGGTCTCTGACGACGGACGGGTCGCCTCCGAGGTCGGATATCGCCTTCTTCCTGGCAGGTCCGATCTCGGCGAGCTTAGCCTCCAGGAGGGCGGGGTCGGTGATGTCCTTCATCTGGACCTCGTCTCTTGAGAATTTGTCGATGTAGGCGTAGCCGATCCCCCTCTTCGTCGTCCCGATCTTCTCCTTCCTCCCCTTTTCCCGCAGCTCATCGAGGGCGATGTGGTAGGGCATGATGATGGAGGTCTTGGCGTCGATCCCGATGTTGGGCTGGATCCCTTCGGCCCGGAGCGCCTCGATCTCGGACCAGAGAACCTTGGGGTTCAAGACGACTCCGGGGCCGATGAGGAGCCTCGCCCCGAAGAGGACGCCGCTGGGGGTGAGGTGGAGCTTGTAGGTCCGCTCCCCCACGATGACGGTATGGCCGGCGTTGTCCCCGCCCTGGAACCGGACGACTACGTCGTAATCCTCAGCCAGGAGATCGACGACCTTCCCCTTCCCCTCGTCCCCGAACTGAGAGCCCGTGAGTATGGTGAACATGATCTCGACGAGCCGTCGCATGATAGATAACCGTTACCCTGAAGGGGCCGTCCCGGCTCGATGACGCCTAAAAAGACCCCTCGGCGATGCGGAGGACGGCGGAGGCGATCATCTCGCCGACGTCGATCCCCCAGGCCTGGAAGACCCCCCATCCCGAGGGGGTCCCGTTCACCTCCAGGACCGAAAGGCCTCCAGAGGTCTCCAGGAGGTCGACGCCGCTGTAGACCGTCCCGACGGCGGCAGCGGCCCGGAGGGCGAGGTCCTCGATCTCGGGGGTGAGAGGGCACCTCTCCGGCGCCCCTCCTCGTGCGAGGTTGCTGATCCAGGACCCCGGCGGAGCGACCCTGTAAATGGCTCCGGCCACCCTGCCCCCCACCACGAAGACCCTGATGTCCCGAGGCGATGGGGCCGATGATTCTATAAACTCCTGGAGGTAGACGACGCCGCTTTTGGCAAGGACTTCTCGAAGATGGCTCGGGTCCTCGGGTGTCAGAAGGGCAAGGCCTCTTCCCTTGTAGCCGAATAAAGGTTTTGAGACCGCCCGGCGGTGGCGGGCGACGAACTCGGTGGCGGCCGAGAGGCTCGTGGTCACCAGAGTCCTGGGATGGGGTACTCCTGACTGGTGGAGGGCGATGGATGTGGCGAACTTGTTTGCGGCCCTCGAAATCGCCTGAGGCGGGTTGACAATCGGAAGGCCCAGCTCCTGGAGGACGGATAGCGCCTCAAACCGGAAGGCGACGTCAGTGCTCCCCCTCCTCCCCAGGTCCCTGACAACCAGGCCGTCGAGGCCGAAGAGGTCGGAGCCGTCAGCTTCCAGCCGAAGGCTGGCCCCCACCGGGGCCGAAAGCTCCGAGAAGTTCAGATAGACCGCCTCCGCCCCGCACCTCTCCAGGCCGGAGGCGATCGCCCTCGCGGTCCAGTCCGATGGATCGGTGACTACGATGCCAAATCGCATGGGTGGGGGGCGGCGTCCCGGATATATCGGTCTATCGGCCGACGACGGGAAGCCCCCGACGGTGCCACTCTCTGATCCCGCCTGCCATGCTGATGACCTCCTCGAAGCCGAGCCGCTCCATCGCCTTCGCCGCCTCTCTCGACCTTATCCCCACCAGGCAGTAGACGAGGTAGGTCTTCTTTCGATCGAGCTTTTCAAGCTCCGCCTCGAAGGTCGGCGATCGAGGGGTCGATGTTCACCGACCCCTCGATCCTGGCCATCTCGTGCTCCCCCGCCGTCCGGACGTCCAGGATGATGAGATCGGGGTCGCCTCCTCTCGTTCGGATCATGCGGCTCGACCTCTGGGGGTCGATCTCGGTGATCTTCCCTTTCGTCATGTACCTCATGAGAAGATCTGGAGTTTTGAGATAAAAGGGATGGGTCCGGCGGCGAAAGTCGCCACCACGCCTCCCCTATCCGTCCTTGAAAAAGGTTTCAATAATCCTAGCACGAGGTCTCGTCAACCTCGGTCTCGTCAACCTCGGTCTCGTCAACCTCGGTCTCGTCAACCTCGGTCTCGTCAACCTCGGTCCCGTCAACCTCGGTCTCGTCAACCTCAGTCTCGTCAACCTCGGTCTCGTCAACCTCAGTCTCGTCAACCTCAGTCTCGTCAACCTCAGTCTCGTCAACCTCAGTCTCGTCAACCTCAGTCTCGTCAACCTCGGTCTCGTCAACCTCAGTCTCGTCAACCTCAGTCTCGTCAACCTCGGTCTCGTCAACCTCGGTCTCGTCGACTACCTCGTCAGCCTCCACGACGACAGCCTGAAAGTAGTAGTCCTCGGATCCCTGGAGGGTGACGGTGCATCCGGTCTCGTCCTCTATGTAGGCGCCGTAGACCTCTACCTCATCGCCGGCTTCGACGTTCTCGTCGAAGGTTCCCCATGGCGGAGGGGTCGCCTGGAAGACGGTTACGTTGACGATCTCGCTGCAGACCTCGGCCTCCTCCTCAACGGAGGTGACCTGGACGGTCCAGACGGTGGGTGCGCCGGGGATCTCGCCGACGAAAAGCTCCACAGCTATCCCTGAAAAGGTGACCGTCATGACCTCGGCGGTCTCCTCTTCTACCACATCTTCTGCCAGCGCCATCCCTGCGGAGAGCAGGAGCGCTGCTAATACCATAAAGAGGCTTTTATACATTGCCTAATTCCTCCCTGAACTCGTAAGGTCATATCCAATATAAACATTTATTCCATGTATAATACTGTCCCCTTTAAAATGTCGGAGTTGGACCTCGCCGTAATGGAAACAACTCTATGAATAACAAGATTTATGATATGAGAAAGAATATAGGTGACTAGAAATGGCCTATAGGTGCTCGGATCTGGGGGAGCGGGAGCTGGTCAGGAGGATCACGGGGATCCTGGGGATAGGGGAGAGGGACGACTGCGCCATGGTGGAGGACGGCGATGGATGGCTCGTATGGACGACGGACATCCTCCACCGGAAGTCCGACTTTCCGGGGATCGCGACAGGTTGGCAGATCGGGTGGATGGCCGTCGCCGTAAATTTGAGCGACGTCGCGGCGATGGGCGCCGTACCCCTGGGCCTGCTCATAGCCGCCGCAATCCCACAAGATGCGGAGGTCCCCTTCGCAGAGGAGATATTCAGGGGGATGAACGACTGCGCCCGACGGTACGGCACGCGGGTTTTGGGCGGCGATCTCGACTCGGCCGACGAGCTTACCCTCTCGGGGACGGCCCTCGGCTGGGTCGAGAAGGACCTCGTCCTCCGCCGGAGGGGGGCGAGGCCCAAAGACCTCCTCTGCACCACCGGGACCCTGGGATCGGCGGGGGCGGGGCTCCGGGTCGCCCTGGAGGCGGAAGGGAGGGGGGAGATGGAGATCGGAGATCCCGACCTTCGCGCCCTCACAAAAAGGCTCCTATTGCCCTCCCCCCGGATGGAGGAGGGTCGAGCCCTCGCCTTATCCGGGGCTGCCACCTCGATGATGGACAACAGCGACGGCCTCGCCCTCTCCCTATTCGACCTCGCGGAGGCCGCAGGCGTCGGCTTTCTCGTCCAGGAGGACCAGATCCCCGTCGACCCCCTCGTCTCGGAGGTGGCGGAGGGGAGAGAAGACGCCCTCGCCCTTGCCCTATACACCGGCGGCGACTTCGAGCTCGTCTTCACCGTGAGGCCGGATCTGATCGATAGGGCGAGGCAGGCTTGCGACTTCGCCGTCATCGGAAGGGTCCTGGAAGAGAGGGAGATATCCATCGAGGCGGATGGGGTGAGGAGGAGGATGGAGCCCCGGGGCTACCAGCATATGAAAACCCCCAAACCTGCCCGTCTTCACCGTTCCTTTTCATCCCCGCCGCAGAAGTAGGGGCTCCGGAGGCCTACGGCCTCCTCGATCCGCCGTTTCGTCTCCTCGCCGTCGGCGCCGGCAAGATCCACCAGGTTGTCGTTTCGAAGGAGGCATGGTTTGAGCTTCCCGTCGGAGGTTACCCTGAGCCGGTTGCAGTGGGCGCAGAACTCGGTGTTGTCCATGGGGCGGACGACCTCCACTTCCCCTCCCGAGAGGAAGTACTTCCTCCTCCTGTGCATATCTCTCGTCACGATCTCGTCAGCCCCCTCCTCGAGGGCCGCCTCGATGCCGGCTACGTCGCCTCCGATCCCCAGCCCCGGTCGGTCCAGAAGCTCGATCAGCTGGAGGATCGCCCCCCGGTCCCGGGCGAAGTCGATCAGATCCCAGACCTCCCCCTCGTTCTCCTTCAGGACCACCATATTAACCTTGACGGGGAGAAGCCTCGCCTCGAGGGCACCGTCTATCCCCGCCACGACCCTTTTGAGGTCTTCTTCGGTCCCGCCGGTGATCCTTCTGTAGGCCTGAGGGCGGAGGGAGTCGAGGCTGACGTTCACCCTATCGAGCCCCGCTCCGGCTAGAGCCACTGCCCTTCCGGCGAGGTGGGTGCCGTTGGTGGTGAGGGAGACCTCCAACCCTTCGGGGAGCCTCGCCAGGATCGTTTCGAGGTCTCGGCGCATAAGAGGCTCGCCTCCTGTGAGCTTCACCCTTCGGATCCCGAGGCTGGCTCCGGCACAGATCACCTTCACTATCTCGTCTGCTGAGATCTCCCGCCTCCCGGAGGGTGCCGGGTCCTCTCCTTCGTGGTGGCAGTAGAGGCATCTCAGGTTGCACCGGGCTGTTATCGCTATCCTAAGCCCCGTCACCTTCCGGCCGAAGGGATCTGCCAGAGTCATCTCGCACCCCATGGAGGCTTTTGGTATTTAGAGTTTGGATCGGAAGGCTTATCCTTTCGTAAACCATACCGGGTTGTGATGGTTGACGATATCTGGATAATTGCTCTGACGGTGGCTGGATACCTCCTTCTCATGATCTGGGTGGGGGCGGCCGCCGCGAGGCGGTCGTGGACCACCGAGGGCTTCTATCTCGCCGGAAGGGCCCTGGGTCCCGTCGTCCTCACCGCCACCCTCGTCGCCACGATCCTGGGGGCGTCGTCGACCCTGGGGATGGCGGGGCTCGGCTATAGCGAGGGTCTGACGGGAGCCTGGTGGCTCCTCTCGGGTTCCCTCGGCCTCCTGGTCCTATCCGTCTTCTTCGCGGAGAAGGTGAGGGGTGCGGCCTGCTACACCCTCCCCGAGCTTCTGGGGGAGAGGTACGATCCCCGGGTGCGGTCGGCGGCCTCGGCCCTCGTCCTCGTCTCCTGGGTGGGGATAATAGCGGCCCAGATCGTGGCGGCAGGAAAGCTTCTGGGAGTTCTATTCGGCCCCTGGCAGGAGATCTTCATGGTCGCTTCCGCCGTCGTCTTCGTCGGCTACACCGCCCTGGGGGGCCAGAGGTCCATCGTCAAGACCGACACAGTCCAGATCTTGATACTTTTATTGGGGCTTCTGGTCGTCGGCTGGAGGGCTCTTCATCTGGCGGGGCCCGAGATCCTGGCGGGCCAGTCCTTCCCCACCTCCGACGGCAGGGGCGGGGTCGATGTGGCGATACTGGTCCTTTTGGTCGGCTCCACCTACATCGCAGGCCCCGACATATACTCCAGGCTCTTCTCGGCGAAAGACCCGAAGACCGCGAGGCGGTCGGCCCTCGCCGCCGCCCTCCTCCTCGTCCCCCTCGCCTTCATCATAACGGGGATCGGGATCACTGCAAGGACCCTATTTCCGGAGATCGGACCCGAGGAGGCGCTCCCCATCCTCATGGCAGAGACCCTCTCGCCCCTGGCGATGGGGATCGCCGCCGCCGCCCTCCTCTCGGCGCTCATCTCCTCGGCGGACACAACCCTCCTGACGGCGACCTCGATCTTCTCCCTCGACCTATTCAGGAGGGCGAGGCCGGAGGCGAGCGATAGGACGATGATGATCGTCTCCAGGGGCGGGACGGTCCTCATCGGAGCCGTCGCCCTCCTCTCGGCGCTCCGCCTCCCGGAGATCATAGCGACCCTCCTATCCGCCTACACAGTCTTCGCTGGAGGTCTCATCGTCCCCCTGGTGGCGGGTTTCTGGAGGGAGAGGCTCCGCCTCACCTCCGACGGAGCCCTCGCCGCCCTCCTGGTGGGCGGCGGCACGGCTCTATTATTCGGGGCGAAGATGCCTCTACTGGGGATGGCGGCGAGCGCCTTCATCCTATTTTTTGTCAGCTGGCTCTCCCCTCAGTCCAGGAGGGACATCAGGGGATAGTCGATCTTGGGGTCGTACTCGAGCTTCGCCCTGACGAGCGCCCCATCGAGGTCGATCTCCACCAGGGCCCGTATCATCTTCCCCGAGAGCTCGCCGTAGCCGTAGACGTTCTTTGTCAGCATATCCCGGTCGATCTTCACCGAGACGGACCTGACGTGAGGCTGGAGGGATATGCTCTCCTCCATCGCAGCCTCCAGCGTCTCTGCCGTCCTCATCGATACCGGCGAGCCCACGAACTGGTGGTATATCGCCCCCAGCTTTATACCCGCCTCGAAGGCGGCTTCTTCCCTCTTCGTCGCCATATTTCGATCACCAATGGAGAAGCGAGATAGCCGAAGAGGGCTAAAAATAAAACCCCCGCCGAGATGCGGAGGTGGCCGAGTTGCCACGCCGTCGCGGCGACCGCCCCCACTGCCAGAGCCGGGGGGATGAGCCTGGGATCTCTGAACTTTGGATAGGGGATGGTGCTGACCATGAGAAAGGAGGTCAGGACCATGAGGAGCGCCGTCAGGGGCGGGCCGTCGAGGAAGATGCTGGCCGCCACCATCGTCCCCGCACCAGGGATGGGGATCCCCGAGAACTCGTCCCTGCTCTTGGGAGAGACGTTGAACCTGGCGAGCCTGAGGATCCCGGAGGCGAGGTAAATCCCCCCCAACGCCCCGAAGAAGGAGCCGAAGGCGGCCCAGGCGAGGAAGGCGGGGGCAGCCCCGAAGGAGATGACGTCGGCGAGGGAGTCGATCTGGGTCCCCAGGGGGCCTTCCCCTGCCTTTCGGGCGAGGAACCCGTCGAGGCCGTCGGCTGCGAGGGCGAGAAAAATAAGCGCCGCCGACAGGACGTACCTTTCCTCCGCCGCCATCAGGATGGAGCCGAAGCCGAGGGCGGCGTTGAGGATCGATACCACGTCGGGGGCCCGGATGAGCCTGAAAATTCCCGTCATCTCTCCTTCACCGCGACGACCGTCTCTCCGGCCCTCACCCTGTCGCCCACGGCGGCCCGGAGGGCGTATCCATCGGGGATCGAGAACTCCACCCGGGACCCGAACCTGATCATCCCTATCCTCTCCCCCCTCTCCACCATGTCACCGGGTCGAACGTAGCAGACTATCCTCCGGACGAATAACCCGGTGATCAGGCGCACCCGCACTTCCCCCTCGGGGGTATCCAGGACGATCAGTTTCCTCTCGTTCTTCGTCGACGACCGGAGGAAGGCGGGGCGGTGGCCACCGTCGCCGTCCTCCACCCTCGCCACCCTCGCCTCCAGAGGGGATCTGTTGACGTGGACGTTCATATGGTTCATGAATATCGCCACCTTCTCCGCCGTTGCCTCCACCACCAGGCCGTCGGCGGGGGAGACCATCCCCTCCGCCGGAGGGGCCCGTTCGGGGTCCCGGTGGAAGAAGGCCATGAAGGCGGAGAGGGCGATGGCGGCGCCCGAGAGCTGCCAGATCCCCGTCACCGTCAGAAGGAGGGCGGCGAGGAGGGGGGCTCCAACCCAGGGCCCGGAGCTTCTCGCAAGCTTCAAGCAGGCCCCTCCCCGCCGCGTCTCATCTCGGAGGCGAGGCCGTCGATCATGTCGAGGAGCTCCGGGAGGAGGAGGAATACGATGTAAGCTATGGCGAAGAGGGCGACTGCGGAGCCGGCCTTGGCGATGACGTGGTGGGCGAGGTAAAAGCTATTCTCTCCAAACCACCCTTCTCCGTAGGCTACGACGACGAAGGCGTTTCGGAGGAGGTTCAGGGCGTATATCACCGGTACGGAGGCTATGAGGGCCCCGGCCTTCCTCTTCAGAGGCGCCTGGACCGAGAGGACGACCCCGGCGAAGAGGGCCATGCTCTCGATGGCGGTACAGGCGAGGATGATCTCCACAGAACGGTCGTAGAGGGTGATGACGCTTCCGCCTCCGGCCACCGCCGGGACGTCCAGGCATTGGAGGAGGAGGAGGGTGAGGTCGGCGGTACTTCCGATGAGCCACTCCTTCAGGAGGGGGACCTCGGCGAAGGGAAAGTAGGCTAGACCCCCTATCGCCACGGCGGAGCTTGCCCAGTCGCAGGAGCGGGAACGGCACCCTCTAGCCAGGATGAGCCACCCGAGGTAGAAGGATAAGAGGGCGGCCGCCACCGTCAGCCCTACGTTGAAGTGGTCGCCGATGGCCAGGTAATCGGCGGGCTGTTTCAGCCAGTGGACCCCGAAGAGGATCCAGCCCGCCCCCGATAGCCTCCTCTTCCCCGATATGGCGGAGATGATGAGAAGGGAGAGTCCGATCCAGAGGACGTTGGTGATCAGCCAGCCGAGAATCATCGGGGATAGAAAATCCACAGGTTTATTTAGCATTATCTACCAACCGGGAAACCTGGGATGTCCCGGCACCTTTGAATGGCCGGCGGCGCCCACGGGGAGTGGAAATGGTCATGGACGTAGAGAGATGGAGACCGATGATGGCGGTCTGCCTTTTGCTCGCCCTGGTGGCGGCGTCCGCCTCGGCTGAGCCGGAGGCGAGTTCGTATCCTGACGGAACGGTCATATCGGCCCTTGATCTCCTCTTCGACGGCGAGGTCGTCGGCGAGGAGAAGATCCCGGTGATCGTCGTCTTCAACGGCGGGGCGAGGGGCGGGGTGGATGGCTTCGAGGTGAAGTATTCTTACAGCCTCATAAACGGGGTTGCAGGGTCGGCCAACTCTTCTGTCCTTCGAGAGCTGGCAGCCGACCCCCACGTATCGGGGATCTACCCCGACGGGTCGGTGGTCGTCTCCCAGCCCCCGAGCCTGACGGGGGGGGATGGGGCCTTCTCTGCCACCGATAGGGTGAACGCCAGGGCCCTCTGGGATCGGGGGATAGACGGGACGGGCGTGGTGGTGGCGGTCCTCGATTCGGGGATCGACGAGAACCACCCCGACCTGGCGGGCAAGGTCGTCGGCGAGGTGAACTTCGTCGACTCCGAGAGGACGACCGACGACCTGTTGGGCCACGGTACGGCGGTAGCAGGGATCATCGCAGGGTCGGGGACCGCCTCCGGCGGCCAGTACATGGGGGTGGCACACGGGGCGAGCCTCCTCAACGTCCGGGTCATCGACAGCAAGGGGTCGGGCCAGATCTCCGACATCATCGCCGGGATCGACTGGGCGGTAGATAATGGAGCCGACGTCCTCAGCATGAGCCTCGGCGGCCTCAACCTCGGGGAGAGCAACCCACCGATATCCATGGCCGCAGACAATGCCGTCGACGCCGGGACCGTCGTCTGCGTCGCTGCAGGAAACCTAGACGATAGGCTCCTCCTCCTGATGCTCGTCGCCTCCTCCGTCTGTCTTGGGTGCGTCGAATCCCCCGGCGACGGGGTGAAGGTGATCACCGTGGGGGCGACAGACTGCGACGACCGGATCGCCGCCTTCAGCGGGTCGGGCCCCCTCCGGGACGGGAGGTACAAGCCGACGCTGGTGGCGTCGGGGGTGAACGTCGTGACGACGGTCCCACAAAACCTCGATATCCAGGGGAAGATCGGGAGCTATTATGCGGCGGCCTCTGGGACGAGCCTATCGACCCCCGTGGTTGCGGGGGTCGCAGCCCTCCTGATCCAGGCCGACCCCTCCCTCACCCCCGCCGGGGTGAAGGCGGCCCTGACGGGGGGCGCAAGGAAGCTCAACAACACCCAGGACGAGGAGTACGAGGCCTACTACCAGGGGGCGGGGCTGGCCGACGCCGGGGGGTCCTTTGATGCTCTGGGCGAAGATCTCCTCTGCGGCGCCCTTCCGGATCGGTGGACGGCGGGGAGGTGGGTCTACGGAGACTTCTGGATCGCCGGCGACGAGACCGTCTATGGGAGCCTCGACACCGGAGCAGACAGGTTCCAGAAGAAGATGTACGCCCTCGTCCCCGGAGACGTAGACTGGAACTCCAAGCTCCTCTTCTTCACCGATAGAGAGCTCTCGGACGTCTCCACCACCGTATCGGGTCCCGCGGCCGACTGGACGATGGTCCAGCCCCTCCCGAAGTGGATCCCTGCCAACGGCCAGAGGGTCTTCGGTGCAGCCGTCAGCGTCCCCGATGGGGCCGAGGCGGGCAGATACGACGGTTCCATCGATATATCCGAGAACGGCACCGTCATATTCTCCATCCCGGTCACCGTAGAGGTGGCAGAGGGGGTGCAGATAAGAGACGGCCGGGGATCTGTGGCCGGGTCCATAGACAAGGGCGAGTGGAACTACTACTATGTCGACGTTCCCGTCAGCTCTGACGAGCTGAAGTGCACCCTCCGGTGGGAGGGGGAGGCGGAACTGGACCTCTTCCTCCTCTCCCCCACCAGCGAGTACCATCCCGCAGCCGAGGACGGGGGGGGCGAGACCGTCTCGGTGGAGGCGCCCTCTCCGGGGAGGTGGCTCATGGCGGTCCACCCGAGGAACATAACGGGGGTGGCAGATTACGTCCTGGAGGCGGAGAGGACGCTCCTCGCCACCTCGCCGAAGAGGTGGTCTATCGGTCCTGCAGTTCCCGGTGAGACTAGGGATGCGACCTTCAGCCTCCGAAACGGAGGCCCCCACCTCGCCAACGTAACCTACGTCGGGATGGCTGAGAAGGTGGAGACGGAGGTCTGGACCGATTCCATAGGAGACAAGGTGATCTGGACGGTGCCGATAGAGGTGCCGGCGAACGTCACCAGGCTCGGGCTGAGGCTCACCTGGGCCGACTCCGACAGCGATCTCGCCCTCCTCCTCTTCAACCAGAACGGGAGGGCTGTGGACGTCTCCTACAGCCGTGGCGACCTGGAGGTGGTGGGGGCGAACCACCCCGCCCCCGGCGTCTGGAGGGCGATAGTCTACGGGTACCACGTCACCACCAAGGCGAGAGAGACCTTCGATTTGGAGGCGACCTTCTACGTCCAGGACTCCTGGACCTGGATATCGGCGACGGGGCCGGGGCGGCTCGACTCCGGGACCGAGGGGATCGTCAACGCCACAGCCACCGTCCCCGAGAACGCCTCCAGCTCCGGGGTCGAGGGGTATATCCAGATCCGGTCCGACGAGGACCGGTTCAGGATACCCGTCACCCTCACCGTGGCGGGGGCATCTCTGACGGGGGGGTCAAAGATAGACCTCATCGACGAAGACGGCGACGGCCTCTACGAGAGGCTCTGCATCCAGGTCGGCGTCGACGTCATCTCCCCCGGCGAGTACCGGGTCGAGGGCTCCCTCCTGGATGGGAACCGGTCTCTCATAGGGTGGCTCGGCGGCGGAGAAGAGCTCGAATCATCCGGATCTATAAACGTCTGCTTCGATGGGACGGAGATCTGGAGGAAGGGCGGGTGCGGTCCCCTCAGCCTTGAGAACCTCTTCCTCTACAGCGGCGAAGGGGTGATCATCGACCGTTATGAGGGGAATATAACGATCCAGAACTGCCCCCAGGACTTCCAGCCCATGACGGCCCGGTTCACCGGGGAGTTCGCCGACGGTTCCAGGGAGTCGGGGGATAAGCCCGAGGCCTTCGTCATCGCAGTCGAGGTCGCCGTGGAGTCTCCGGGCGCCTACCAGGTCGCAGGGAGGCTCGTCGACGACGACGGCTTTGAGATCGACGGGACGGAGGCGAACGTCTCCCTGGAGGCGGGGGTCGGATCCGTCTCCCTCACCTTCAACCCCATCAAGTTCATCATGAAGAAGACCCCGTCCCGCCTCCACCTGGAAGACCTCACCCTCAGCCGAAACGGCGAGGTGATCGAGACGAGGCCGCAGGCCTTCTCGACGGAAGGATACAGGCCCGATGAGTTCACCACGGAGAAGAGGACCTACGTAATCTCGGCGTCGGCGAGGTGAGTTGGGGAGGGGCAGAGCCGAGGATCGAAGCGGGTCCTGCGGCCCCGGACCCGCATCGATGGGGAAATCTCGTACCATCTCAGCAGGAATCGCGTACTCGCTCCCTGGTGGCCGCATACTTTTTTCTTCTTCTGCTCCACCGGCCGTCCTCTTGGAGGGCCGGGAAGGGGCTGGACCGCCCCCTGCCCGTCGCCCGAGGTACAGGGGGTGGGGGAGGAGATGGAGCCGGGGACCCGACCTTGGACATGATGAATAAATTTTGTATATCATGGACAATCCTTATAAAAGAGAAGATCTTGAATATAAGGGTGAGACGTTGGTGGTCTGGAGGTGTGAGGAGCTTTGGGCCAAGGACAGAAAGATCGTTTGTATAAATATATCCGAGATGACTGGAGGGACTAAGGTTGCAGAACTTGAAGATGAACCTGAAGGCGGATCCCCTGTACACGAACTTTAAGCACGACGTCACCCCGGAGGGGCTCGCCCTGGCCTTTCGGTGGATCCCCGACGCCACGGGGCTGAACGAGGTGGAGAGGGAGCTGTTGGTCTTGAAGGCCCGTGAGGATATGGAGGATATCTGGCCCCAGGCGAAGGATCAGAGGGAGGCGATGGCGCTCTTCCAGGAGCGGGCCCGAAATATAAGAGACCCAGATAAACTGAAGGTCTACCTCTGCGAGTTTCTCCTGGGGCTCGCCATCCTCGCCTCCACCTGGGTCGAGGGCCAGGAGAGGGCGGGGATGAACGCCAGCGCCCAGAGGATGTTCGGCTGAGGCAGGAAGGTCGGGCCCGCCGGACCCTTCGCCTCCCGGACCTCGACTCCAGCCCGCCCCATACGATGGCTCTTCTCCTGCCATAATGGCGGACGGGTCCCTTGGCGCCGGAGATCCCGGCACCCGCCCGGGGATACGAGCCCCTCAGCCTCTCATGTGGTCGCCTCCAGAAACTCCCATCGATCCTCCAATTTCTCTCCTCCTCTTTTCTCGTCGGTGGCAAAGAACAAATATCATAATTATCCTATCTGTTGTATATCATGGACGGGAGAAGAAGATCCACCAGGATTCGGCATCCGCCCCAGATAAAGAAGCTGAGCTTGGAGCTTCAGTCCCTCATAAAGGGGAGGATGTGGCTGAAGGTCCTCCTTGGGATGATCCTGGGGACGGCCCTCGGGATCGTCATGGGGCCGGCGGCGGGGATCGTCGACCCCGGGCTCTCCGCCACCCTCGGCGAGTGGCTATCCCTCCCCGGATACATATTCCTCGGCCTGTTGCAGATGATCGTCGTCCCCCTCGTCTTCGCCTCCATCATCCTGGGCATCGCCGCCAATCAGGAGATGGAGATGGTCAAGAGGCTGGGGGTTCTCGCCGGCTTCTACTTCATCGTCACCACCGCCGTCGCCATCGCCATAGGGATCACCGTCGCCCTCCTCATCAACCCGGGTCAGTACATCCAGGGAGAGGATGTGGTATCGATGGCGGCGGCACCCGAGGGGTCTCAGGAGATCGCCGATATTCCCGAGCTCTTCGAGATCCCGGGGATCATCGGAGGGCTCTTTCCCTCCAACCCCCTCGACGCCATGGCTAGCGGCCAGATGCTCCAGGTCGTCCTCTTCGCCATCATCGTGGGGATAGCTGTCCTCACCCTCTCGCCCCGGAACTCCGGCCCCTTCATGGAGCTTTTGGGGTCGCTGCAGGAGATATGCATGACCGTCGTCAAGTGGTCGATGCACCTGGCCCCCCTCGCCGTCTTCGGCCTCATGGCGAAGTTCACAGCCCAGATGGGGATCGAGACCCTCCTGGGGATGGGGGTTTATGTTGCGACGGTACTCCTGGGCCTCTTCCTCCTCTTCGTTTTATATTTAATCATAATATTAGTATTCCTCCGCAGGAACCCCTTCCGGTTCATGGCAGACTCCAAGGACGCCCTCCTCATCGCCTTCTCCACCTCCAGCTCCGCCGCCACCATGCCGGTATCGATCAAGGTCGCCGAGGAGAAGCTCGCGATAAGGCCGGCCATCAGCCAGTTCATCATACCCCTGGGGGCGACGATAAACATGAACGGGACCGCCCTATATCAGGGGGTGGCGACGGTATTTCTCGCCCAGGTCTTCGGGGTGGATCTGACCCTCCCCCAGCTCCTTCTGGTGATGATCATCGCCGTGGGGGCGTCGATAGGGACCCCCTCCACCCCCGGGGTGGGGATCATCATCCTGGCGACGATCCTGGAGAGCGTCGGGGTTCCGGCCGCCGGCGTTGCTCTGATCATCGGGGTAGACAGGATCCTGGATATGAGCAGGACCTCGGTGAACGTCGCCGGTGACCTCGTCGCCTCCGCCGTCATGGATAAGCTCGCGAGAGGGAGGCTGGACACCCTGATGGCCGTCGAGGAGGGTCTGGAGGGGTTGGCGGGAGATGAGGGTAAGGGGGAGAGCTTCCCCCTCGCTGACCGGACTGAAGAATCCCGGATCTGACGGGGAGATGGATCGGGGGGTTTGCCCTGATCACCGGAGGTAGTAGGCGTTGAGGACGTACTCCTGCATCATCCTCTGGGTATTGAAGAAGGAGCCGTTGATGGCGATTGAGTGGATCATAACGTCAGTAAACCTCTCTTTGTCCTGGTAGAATAGAGGGATTATCACCCCCTCCAGCTTCTCGTAGAGGGAGGCGGCGTCCCTGGAGTTGTCCCGCCCTTCTCCCCTCCCCCGGACGGGGTCGCCGATCGACCAGCCGGTGAGACCCTCGATATGCCCCTCGACCCACCAGCCGTCGAGGACTGAGAAGCTGGGAACGCCGTTAAGGGCAGCCTTCATCCCGCTCGTCCCCGAGGCCTCCATCGGCGGCTCGGGGGTGTTCAGCCAGATGTCGACCCCGGAGGTGATCATCCCCCCCAGGGTCATGCTGTAATCTTCGAGGTAGGCGATCTTGATATCGTCCCGGAGGGATTCTTTCGCCTGGAAGATCCTTCTTATCAGCTCTTTGCCGCCCAAATCCCGTGGGTGGGCCTTCCCCGCAAATATCAGCTGGATCCTCCCAGCCTCCCGGGAGATCCTCGCCAGCCGGTCGGCATCCCGGAAGATGAGGTCTCCCCTCTTGTATGGGGTCGCGCGTCGCGCAAAGCCGATGGTGAGGAGCTCCTCCTCCATTTCGACCCCCGTCTCCTCTCTTACGTGTTCCAGGAGCCTCCTCTTCGCCTTCATATGGGCGGACGAGACCTCCTCGAGGGGGATGGAGAGGGCGTATCGGAGGCTGAAGTTGTCCCGCCGCCACATGGGGATGTGCCTGTCAAAGAGTTCGGCGAAGGGGGCAGAGACCCACCTTCCGACGTGAACCCCGTTGGTGATGGCGTCGATGCAGTATCCGGCGAAGATCAGCCTTGAGACCTCTCCGTGTTTTTTGGCTACGCCGTTGATGTACCGGCTCATCTTCAGCCCGAGGTATGTCATGTTGAGGCTCTTGCCCTCGTAGAGGATCCCCTCGAGGCCGAAGAAGTCGTCCCTATCCCCGATCACCTTTCGGGCGAGGGCGATGGGGAACTTGTCGTGGCCTGCGGGGACGGGGGTGTGGGTGGTGAAGACGCACTTCTCCTGGACCGCTTTCCTATCCTCTTCGGTGATCTCTCGCCTTCCCGCCGCCCTCGCAGTCTCGTCGAGGATCTCCAGGGTCAGAAGAGCTGCATGCCCCTCGTTCATGTGGAAGCTCTTGATCTCGTCGTAGCCGAGCTCCCGGAGGATCCTGACGCCGCCGATCCCCAGGATCACCTCCTGGGAGAGGCGGTAGTGGTCGTCCCCGCCGTAGAGGTGATGGGTGAGGGTCCTGTCCCACTGTGAGTTCTCGGGAAGGTCGGAGTCGATGAAGTAGACGGGAACGACAAAGCCGTCGATACCCGTCACGTCTCTCTTCCAGGCCCGCAGGTGGACTCGCCTCCCCTCAACCTCGACGGCGGTCCTCTCGTCCATCTCCTCGAGGTGCTCTTCCACCGGCCAGTCCGCAGCCTCCTCCCGTTGCCATCCGTCGGCCCCGATCTCCTGACGGAAGTGCCCCTTCCGGTAGAGGAGGGTGACTGCTGCCATCGGCACCTTGAAGTCGGCGGCGGAGCTTATGGTGTCACCTGCCAGCACCCCCAGGCCTCCGCTGTAGGTGTTGATCCCGTCCTCGAGGCCTATCTCCATGGAGAAGTAGGCCACCGACGAATTATCGTTAGTATCCCGTCCCATCAAAACCACCCGTCATATCCGACTAAATATCTCTCAGCCAACTCTTCCACGGTCGTCATCCCCCTCGGATCCCCCCCCCCGTCCCTCTTCAATCCACCATCTCATCACTCTTCCGTCCCCCCGTCCCTCTTCAATCCACCATCTCATCACTCTTCCGTCCCCACGTCCCTCTTCAATCCACCATCTCATCTCTCTTCTCCCCCCAAGCCCCTCTTCCGTCATCATTTATCATCTCAAATAAGATAAATAGAGAACGGGTCGGGATGAGGAGATATGGGGCCTTCGAGCCGGGGATCGTCCGGAGATGCTGGGGGCCCGCCCTCTACCGGGTCATGGAGCGTCGGTCTTCGGGTTTCTGACGATCCCCCGGAGGAGCCTGCCCAGGATGTCGGCCCCGGTGATGACCCGCTTCTCTTCTTCGGCCCAGAGGAGGATGACGTCGTCGTCGATGACGTCGTCCTGGAGGTGGTGGGGGCTGACTCGGAGCCTGGAGATTATGTCGCCGATCTTGGCGTCGGCTCGCCTCTCTATTATGGGGCGGTGGCAGTGCAGATGGGGGTTGAACCGATCGAAGTTTAAGAAGATTTCCCGGATGAACTCGTCGGAGTCCATGACGAGCCTGGGCTCCCCCTCCGGGTCGACGATGACGATCCACTTCCTCCCCGAGAAGTTTATCTTCCTGAGAAACTCATCGGAGGCGTCGGGTTCTATCACGGGGAAGACGGGCCTGTTGCCCGAAAAGCTGAGCTCCACGATGGAGCCGGGGTCGATGGGCTCTCCCTCATCGGCCAGAGGGACGTCGTCGAGGGACAAAAAGTTCAGCGCACCCTGACCCTCCACCTTCTCGATCTCCGTCATCGACGATTGCATATGGAGCTTTATGAGCTCCCGGATGTCTCTTTCCCTGTAGAAGGTGATCGCCTCGGGGCCGACCCACCTGTCCAGAAGAAGCCCAGTCGGTTTCGCCGCCGGATAGAGTAGGACCTGATAAAAACGGAGAAGCGGGCTTAAGAAGGCCGCGATCCACAGGGCACGCCGCGAGAAGTAGGCCTGGGGTATGATCTCGCCGAAGATGGTGATGATCACCGTCGAGAAGAAGAAGGCCAGGACTCCGGCGAGGACCGATCCGGAGAGGAGAGCCAGAAGGGTGTTGACCGCCACGTTCCCCCAGAGGATCGTCGCCAGGAGGAAGTTTGAGTCCTCCCGGAGGGCTAGGATCCGGATGGCGTTCCTGTTGTTCTTCGCCACCTCGATCTGTAGCTCCATCTTGCTTACGGTGAAGAAGGCGAGATTGAGGCCTGAGAAGACCGCCGACTGGCTGATGCAGACGGCGATCCCCATCCATATGAAAAGATCATCCATGAGCCGTAAATACCTCTGCTCTCCTCGCTTCTGGGTTTTCGCCGGGGTGGCGAGAGATCAGCTCTGGTCGGCCCGGAGCTTCTCGTAGAGCCGTTCTGCGTCCTCCCTTCTGCAGAGCTCCGAGCCTGGGGTCATGACGGCGGCGGCCCCTGAGGCGATGCCGAAGAGTACCGCGTTCCTGGAAGGCCAGCCTCTTGCGAGGCTGAGGGTGACCCCCGCCACCATGCTGTCTCCTGCCCCCACCTTGCTGACGATCTTGACCGTCGGCGGCCTCATGTGGGCGACGGCGTCCCGGCTGACGAAGAGCGCCCCCGCCGAGCCGAGGGAGATGACCAGAAGCTCGCAGCCGCCGCTGGCCACCACCTCCCGGGCCGCAGCCTCGATCTGGGCCTCCTCACTGAGATCTCTATCCAGAAGCTCGCGAAACTCCCGCAGGTTCGGCTTTAAAAGGTAGACCCCTTCCTCCAGGGCCTTCTTCAACGGCTCGCCGGAGGTGTCGACGATCACCTTCGCTCCCGCCTCCTTCCCGGCCCGCGCGACCCGGGCATAGAAGTCGGCCGGGACCCCCGGAGGAAGGCTTCCGCTGGCGACGATGAAGCCGGATTGGGGGGCGGCGATAGAGAACTCCTCCAGGGCGCCCTCCCACTCCTCCTCCTTCAGCATCGGCCCCGGCATCCCGAAGCGGAACTGGCGGCCCGTCGACTCCTCCAGGACGGCGAAGCTCTCCCGGGTCATCCCGTCGATGGGGACAAGCCGGGGGGCGAGCCCCTCGTCCTCCAGGAGGCCCCGGAGCATCCCGCCAGCGAGCCCCCCGGCGGTGTAGATGAGGGTTGACTCCCCGCCGAGCTTTTTTATCGCCCGGGAGACGTTCACCCCGCCTCCCCCCGGCTCGAAGATGGGGGCGGTGCAGCGGAGCTTCCTCTCGGCGACTACCTGATCGACGGTGGAGCTCTTGTCGACCGTCGGGTTGATGGAGAGAGATACGATATCCTTCATGGTAACAGGACGATTACCTGCAGATTATCTAAAGATGGTGGTATGGGGGCGGAGGCGTCGAGGCGGGGGGGGGATATCAGGCCCCCCTCCTCCGATCTCAGCCCTTCTCAGGCGGCACCCGCGAGGTGGGGACCCGGATCGTTTCACCGAGGTGGATGGTGTAAGGCTTCTGGAGCCCGTTGGCTCCGATAATCAGATCTTTAGCCTGCCCCGTCGTCACCCCGATCTTGGGCGCAAGCCTTCTTGCGATGATGGAGATATCCTCTCCCCGGTGAACCAGCCGGTCTTCATACTCAAATGATTTGGGGTCGAGCACCATTGATAAAAAATTTCAGGGCGCAAACTCCGGTCTTTAGGCCGGAGTAAGCCCGTACAACACCTATAAATAGTATCCATAACCAAAATATGTCGTGGAGATACGTTCTACTCGACATAGCAGGTATAACATCAATTACCATCTGGTCTGGATACCAAAATATAGGAGACCGGTACTAACTGCGAAGGTAGCAACGGATTTGAAAGAGATCCTAGAGGAGATCGCACAGTCCAAGGGGATTGAAATTTTAGGGTTAGAAATCATGCCAGATCATATACATCTCTTCATTTCGTCGCCTCCACAACATGCTCCCTCGCTGCTTGTTAATTGGTTTAAGGGCATCAGTGCCAGGATCTACAACCACAGATGGGGTGCACGAACATGCTCAATAAAGTGTTGCGAAAAGACAATATGGCAAATGGGTAGATAATTATAAATAGAAATAACTAAATATACATTTTTGTGAAGGAGGAAATAGAACAGGAAATTATAAATCTCGATGTCGAGAAGATCGACTTCGATGACAAAGAGCTACTTAAGAGGCTATTCCTGCTGCTTCTTAATAGAATAGAGTTGCAG
>Ga0334887_1001725_pt1 | contig 27292 bp, 20 predicted proteins | sample GraSluR1_MG_10_FD_207217 | JGI IMG/M metagenome (GOLD analysis project Ga0334887, IMG submission 207217) | Sludge microbial communities from methane-producing bioreactor in Wageningen University, Netherlands - Granular Sludge_18_07-R1 | ecosystem: Engineered > Bioreactor > Anaerobic >...
CCTTATTTTGTCTCTTTACTATTGAAGCTGATGAGAATGAGAAATATAAACATTTATCCAGTCAAGCCACAAATGAAATTGTGTGCCTGATTGGGAATTAGTAAGCAGACCCTATTTACTGTTAAAGGCTTCCGTGTGGCCGTGTTGGGATTGGTAACCCCCCACGTCAGCACGTGGGTGGCAGAACGCTTGCGACCCGGACTTACTTTTTTGTCTATAGAAGCTTCGGCACAATACTGGGTGTCTCATATCAGGGAAAACGAAGATCCCGATCTGCTTATAGGATTGTTCCATACAGGGGCCAGGGGCGGAGCCGGGGGGCCTTTGGGCAAAGAGAATGCAGCCTTGTGGATAGCAGAAAACGTTCCCGGGATTGATCTGATATGTTACGGACACGATCACCGGCCTGCCATACATTCTGTAGTGAACAGAGACCGGGATACCGTATGGCTCATGAATCCCGGAGCCCGTGGCAGAACTGTTGCCCGCGCAGAGATCACATTGTTTCCCGACAAGAGTCAAGTCCGGATACAGCCCGTGTTGGTGGATATGAAAGACCTGCCCCCCGATCGGGAATATATGGATGATTTTTCCCCTTACTTCAAATTGGCGCATGATTACGAACACAAACCCATTGCAGAAATACTGCATCGCATGGAAAGCAATCATGTGTTTTCGGGTCCGTGTTCATGGGTGGATGAAGTGCACCGGGGCCAGCTGGCCATGGCAGGATTGGGATCCGATATTTTGCCGGAGGTTTCCTTTGCTTCTGCACTTCAGGCTAATTCAGTGATAGAAGAAGGGCAAATGTTTCTGAAAGATTTCTTTACCTGGTTCCCGTATGAAAATTCTCTGTGTGTAGTGGAGATGTCGGGTTACGAAATTAAGGATTATCTGGAATATTCCGCCGATCAGACCTCCATTATCAATTTTGATACAGGTGCAGGCATTTTATACACGGTATACAAAAACAGGTCGGCAGGTGAACGCATAGAGATTCATGCTATGGCAGACGGGTTTCCCTTTGTCCCTGAAAGAAAATACCATGTAGTCATGAATTCTTACAGGGCCCAGGGAGGTGGCGGCCATTTGTTCAACGGACTTGGTTGGGATGCAGCCACTGCTTCTGCCCGGATCGTTTGGGAAAGCAGAACAGATATGCGTAAATTGTTTATGGAATGGGAAGCCTCCAGAAGTCCTTTTAATCCCGAACCCCTGGATCATTGGCAATACAAATGAGATACGGCTTATTATTCATACTTTCTTTTTTAGTCCTCTCCTGTAATCAAAAGGAGGCAGAGACTTTCGTGGTACTGCAGACAACGGACCTTCACGGTGTTTTGGGCCGGGACATGTCCGGAATAGCAGGTTATATTAAAACACAAAAGGAAAAATACGGTAAAGATCTTTTTCTTCTTGATGGCGGAGATAATTTCCAGGGAACTCCCGAGGTCTTCTTTGCCAATTACGTAGATACTCTACATACGCATATTTATTCAGAATTATTCAACTGGTTGTCTTATGATGCGTTAACCCCTGGAAATCATGATATTGAGGCGGGAAGAAAGGTTTTTGACAAAGTATATTCCGAAATCCGGGCAGATGTCATTTGTGCCAATGCCATAGAAGAAAGGACTGGAGAACCTTATTTTAAACCCTACGCCGTTTACAATAGAAAAGGATGGAAAATTGCTGTTATGGGTATCCTGACGCCGTTTGCCACGGAATGGATTCCGAAACATTTAAGGGGAGGTATTTTAATTGACCATCCTGAAAGAGCTGCCATATACTGGACCAAAAAGATCTATGAGGAAGAAAATCCTGATATTCTTATAGGGCTGTTCCATACCGGATGGGGGGATCCTTATACCCGGGACACTTCCCAGAGTGCACCCAGCATTGGAGCCTGGATAGCCCGGAACGTCCCCGGATTTCATCTGATCTGCTGCGGCCATGTACATGATGCCGCCACCGACTACCTGATCAATGTCAGGGGAGATACTGTACATATGATAGAAGCAGGATCCCGGGCCAGTCACATTGGGCGTGCAGAGATCCGCATAAAACCCGGACCGCATGAGAAACCACGTATAAGTGTATCCACTGAGCTTCTTGCTTCCCGGGAATTGCCCCCGTATTATGCTTATGATAAGAAGATGGAGATTTTTTTCTCCAGGGAACAAGACTACAATTCACAGTATTTTTGTTTTCTGGAAGCGCCTGTTTTCAGCCGTGAAGCCATGTACGGGCCAAGTGCATGGATAGATGAGATCCACCGGGTGCAACTGACCTGTGTAAATTCCGGTACGGCATCTGATGTTGGGGCTTCCGTTTCTTTTGTTTCCCCTGCGGCGCGAAATCTGATGCTAAAGGCCGGCCCATTGCAAATGAATGATTTTATTAGGGCCTTGCCATACGAGAATACAATAAGCGTAGTGCGTATGGATGGCAGCGAAATTATCCGGTTTCTGGAATATGCCTATGCGTTACGTATAGACAATCCACGGGGACCCGCCTACAATTTTGATTCTGCTGCCGGAATCCTGTACCGAGTTCATAAAAACAAACCAGCCGGATCCAGAATCGAAGTCCTTTCCATGGCGGATGGTTCTTCTTTCTCTCTAGCAGAAGAATATCATGTTGTGATGAGTACTTACCGGGCAAGAGGCGGAGGAGGTCACATGACTTCAGGGGTTGGACTCACTGCAGAAGAGCTTCCCGAAAGGACTCTATGGGTCAGTGAAAAAGATATACGTACTATCTTCAGGGAATACCTGGCGGCCAGGAGCCCTGTAATGCCACGGCCTCTGGATCATTGGAGATATCTTTGAAATTGTCTACATTTGCGAAACGGAGAAATGACATGAAGGGAAGAAAAAGAGATACGCTGTCTACAGGCAGAAAAGGAGAAGCCCTGGCCGTTGAATTTTTGAAAAAAGAAGGATTCAGGGTCTTTCACACAAATTGGAGAACCGATCATAAGGAGTTGGATATTATAGCCGAAAGAAATGATATGATCCATTTTGTGGAAGTGCGCTCACTCTCAAGTGCAGACAGGGTATCACCCGCCCAAACGGTAGGATGGTCAAAACAACGGCTGGTAATAGCTGCCGCCCGTGCATATATGGCACGTTATCGTATTCAGGCAGAAGCACAGTTTGATGTCATTTCAATTGTTTTTGGACCCGGTGGTGTTGAAGATCCGGATTATACACTGGAATATATTCCAAACGCCTTTACACTTCTTTTATGAAAAATAATCAGTATTGCATTATTATGGCAGGCGGCATAGGATCACGTTTTTGGCCGTTAAGCAGGAATGCCATGCCAAAGCAGTTCCTGGATATACTGGGTCTGGGAAAAAGTTTCTTACAATTGACCTATGAGCGATTCAAACAGATTATTCCAGACGATCATATTATGGTGGTTACCTCTGAACAGTATACTACACTGGTTCACGAGCAATTGCCAATGATCCCCTTAAATAACATTTTATCTGAGCCATACAGACGCAATACGGCACCGTGTATTGCCTACGCAACGTACAAATTGATGAAAACCGATCCCCGTGCAACCATTGTAGTTGCGCCTTCGGATCATTTGATACTGGGTGACGATGATTTTCTGGCGACCATCCGCTCTGCATTACTGCTTGCCCGGGAAAAGGATGTCTTGATCACCCTGGGAATAAAGCCCACCCGTCCGGAAACCGGATACGGATACATTCAGGCTGCCAAGAATGAATCGCTTATTGTGGACGATCATGTAGCTTACCCGGTTAAGACTTTTACCGAGAAACCGGATAATGAACTGGCCCGCGTTCTGGTACAAAGTGGGGAATTTTACTGGAATTCGGGGATATTTGTATGGAGCCTGGAATCCATCGTGCGTCAGTTGGAACACTGGCTTCCGGAAGTCAGCATGCCTTTCAGAAACGGGCTCAGTTTATACAATACTTCGCATGAAGCCAAATTCATCCACAAAATATATGAAGAGATACGAAATGTGTCCATAGACTACGGCATTATGGAAAAAGCAACCAATACGTATGTGTTTTCGGCAACATTCGGCTGGTCCGACCTGGGAAGCTGGGAAAGCCTGTATATGCATTACGGCAAAGATTCCCGTGAAAATGCAGTTGCTGCCGGTAAAGTACTTTTGGAAAATGTGAAAAACAGTATGATCTATTCCCGGGATAACGGGAAGCTTGTTGTAGTAAAAGGATTGGATAACTACATTGTTGTTGATACGCCAGATGCCCTGTTGGTATGTCCCAGGGAAGACACGCAATTTCGTCAGTTATTCAATGATATTGCACACGAATATGAGGAATTTGTATGAACGATCAGAAATTTAACATAGAGATCAATTCCGAAATTGGGGAATTGGAAGCCGTGATGCTTCATACGCCAGGACCGGAAGTGGAAAACATGACACCCAAGTCCGTTGAACGGGCACTGTACAGCGACATTTTAAATCTGTCAGTGGCTCAGCAGGAATATGAACAGTTGTCGGCGCTTTTAGAAAAGATCACCAGGGTTTATCAGTTGAAAGATCTGTTGATCAAGGTGTTGGACAATCCGGCGCAACGAAATTCCCTGGTGGGAAAAATATGCCTTACAGAAAACGTCAACGATTATTTTGACGAATTGATGGAAATGTCATCCAGGACTCTGGCCAATAAACTGATAGAAGGTTTGCCCGCCCGGATCGATAGTCTGACATCTTTCTTAAATGATGAATATTACGCGCTGTTACCTCTCTATAATTTTTATTTTACCCGCGACGCTTCAGCCGTAGTGGGTAATAACGCCGTTATTTGCCGGATGGCAAATAAGGTGCGTGTCAGGGAATCCCTGATCATGGAGGCGATATATGCGTACAATCCGTATTTTAACGCCCTTGTCATCAATACATATGAACAACTTCCCCACGACAGATCCGTTTTAATGGAAGGCGGTGATATATTGGTGGTAAGGGATGACATACTTGTCATAGGCAACGGAATGCGGACTACATCGCAGGGAATTGACCTGTTGTTGAACCGTCTGGCTAAAACGGCCCTACAGGGCAAGAGTTATATTTTTGTACAACAACTCCCGTCTTCACCGGAAAGTTTTATTCACCTGGACATGGTCTTTACCATGCTGGATATGGACAAATGTATGGTTTTTGAACCCCTGATCATGGGAGATGTCCGTTACAGCACCGTTCAGATCACCTTGGACAACGGAAAAGTAGAAAAGATCAGAAGGGTCCCAAATCTTTTGACATCCCTGCGAAGGCTTGGGCTGGATCTGGAAGCCATATCATGTGGCGGGAATGATGAATGGGACCAGGAACGGGAACAGTGGCATTCCGGGGCGAATTTCTTTGCATTTGCGCCCGGCAAAGTCATATCCTACGCCCGCAATGAACATACCCTTAACGAAATGTCCAAACACGGGTTTGAGATCGTTACTTCGGAAGATGTTACGTCGGGGAAGGTAAATATTAACAAGCTCAGGAAATGTGTGGTTACCATAGTGGGAGCCGAACTTGCCCGCGGCGGAGGCGGCGCGCGCTGCATGACACTGCCCCTGAGACGTAAAGCGGTTAAATGGGTTTAAAATAATATAATGAAAATTCTTATTGGAGGAGACATTGAAGGCATTGCCACAGCGTGTGACTGGGATTCTATTACTCCAGGCCATCCGGATTACGAAAGGAACCGTGTTCAGTATACAAAAGAAATGAATGCTGCCGTAGCTGGAGCTTTTGATGCCGGTGCTATGGAAGTATATGTCCGTGACGGTCACGGCGGGAACAAAGCGCTGATCCCCGAATTATTGGACAAAAGAGCTTTTCATATTAAAGGCCGGTGTTCAGAGGATTTCCGGGCTATGATCCTTACCATAGAAAAGGGATACGATGCCGTATTATTCCTGGGTTATCATGCAAAAGCCGGAACTACCGACGGAGTAATGTGTCATACAATGGCACGCGCTGTGGACGAATTTTCCCTTAACGGGATATCATTACCAGAAATGGGATACAACGCCCTGGTGGCCGGAATGTACGATGTGCCGGTGGTTTATCTTTCAGGGGATGAAGCTGCATGCCGTCAGGCGAAAGAGCTGTTCGGGAACATAGTAACCACGGCTGTAAAGAAAGGACTTTCCCGTTGTTCTGCCGTTTGCCTTCATCCCGAAGTTGCCTGTGAACGTATAAGGGCGGATGTAAAAGAAGCACTGACAAAGGGGCATCGCTGCGTTTACAGCATGGATGGACCTTATACCATGTATTGCTCCATTAAGAGAACTTATGATGCCCCCAATATTGAAAAAACGTTGCATACCGACTCTCTTGAGGAGGCATTGCATCTTTTCTGGACATTAACGTAATACTATTAAGAAGAAGATGAGGGACAGGATAAACAGTCTGATGCAGGAACTGGACACCTTTCATCCGGCAACTCCGGCTGAAGTGGAGGAATTCCGTATTCGCATTTTAGGTAAAAAAGGAATACTTACGGCATTGTTTGAAGAATTCAAGAGCATTGATCCGGCGGAAAAAAGGGAGTTTGGGAAACAGTTAAACCTGATAAAAAACAAAGCCCTGGAAACGATTAACGCTCAAAAGGAACGGCTTGCCTTTAGAGGCAGCAAGAAGCAGACAACGGAGGATCTGACCAAGCCGGCCGATATTCTCAATACCGGATCACGGCATCCCATTTCCATTGTGCGGCGTGAGATCCTGGATATTTTCCGAAAAATGGGATTTACCGTTCAGGAAGGTCCCGAGATTGAAGACGACTGGCATGTTTTCAGTGCCCTGAACTTTCCGGCCGATCACCCTGCCAGGGATATGCAGGACACCTTTTTTATCAATAACGGCAGTGATAATCCGGTATTGTTACGGACGCATACCAGTTCGGTACAGGTAAGGACCATGGAAAAACAAAAGCCCCCCATCCGGGTGGTATGCCCGGGCAGGGTGTTCCGAAATGAAGCCATATCGGCAAGGGCCCATTGCATTTTTCACCAGGTGGAAGGATTGTATATAGACGGAAACGTTTCTTTTGCAGATCTCAAGCAGGCGATCTTGCTTTTTGTACGAGAAATGTTCGGATCCTCGGCAAAGATTCGTCTACGTCCTTCCTATTTCCCTTTTACCGAACCATCTGCGGAGGTTGACGTGAATTGCAATATTTGCGGGGGAACAGGCTGCAATATTTGTAAAAATACGGGGTGGCTGGAGATCATGGGAGCAGGAATGGTGGATCCCAACGTACTGGAAGCTTCGGGAATTGACTCCAAAAAATATACGGGATATGCGTTCGGAATGGGCGTGGAACGCATAGCCATGCTCAAATGGCAGGTTAAGGACTTACGCCTCTATTTTGAGAATGATGTCAGGTTTTTGGAACAGTTTGAAGGAGGGCTGCTCTAAAACGCTGTTTTTTTTGCCCAAGAGAAAAAAAACGCTAACTTTGCATTCCCATTTTGAAAGTATGCGGAAATAGCTCAGTTGGTAGAGCATAACCTTGCCAAGGTTAGGGTCGCGAGTTCGAATCTCGTTTTCCGCTCCAAACCTCTCCCGGCGAGAGGTTTTTTTGAAGATACTCATTGACTTTGTGGCCGCTCGGGTGGTGGAATAGGTAGACACGCAGGACTTAAAATCCTGTGGACAGTAATGTCCGTACGGGTTCGATTCCCGTCCCGAGCACTAACACAAACAAGAAAAGCCCTGATTAATAAAGAATTACAGGGCTTTAATTTTAGGTCGGTGAAACTATGGTGAAACAATTCCTTTTTTAGGGGCTTTTTTGATAAAAAGCACCCACATTTTTAGCAGGTGCTTTTACATTCTATCTAAACGACAAATTTTGTTGTCATCCAAATATACAATAATTTTTTTATTCGGGTATAGGTAAGTATTATAATTCAGAGACCTTGTCAATAAACAAGACCAATTAGCCTGTATTTGACATTAATCCCAGCCACTCTGCATTCTGTTTTTGTTTAGATGGTTCATGACAACTATTCGAAGCGTTGCCGGTAGATTCTGGAGCGTAAAGAGAATGACTGATGCCTCGGCTCATACCTCGGTTAACATCTCGGCTTTAAATAAGATCCTTTTTGGAAGCAATTTTTGTCCACTACGTCATGTTTTGACGTAATGGATACTTATTTTCCCTGCGTTTAAGAACAGTCCCCTTGTTTACAGAAGCATGATAAACGTAGAAATATGTTGCAGGTAATATTGACACTTGGCCTATTGCTGTGTGGCTGCGCTATGTTATTCGAGAAGAGAAAATGAGTTATACTTCCGAAAATTACAGACCACTGGGTAAGTTTACAAAAACGATTATAAGCAAGTCCCGAATACAGAAAGACTAGGGATTACAAATACGACAAAATTCACACCCCCCCCATAAGACATTCAGCAATAAGCTCTTGCCAATAAAAATGTCAGCATTACAAATTAAGAGGATGACAAGTGTTATCTGTCAGTTATTCCGACGCTGCTGGTCAAGTTTTACTCGATATTTGTATTGAAACTTCGGTATAAAGTGTTTATATTTGTTGCTACACCTAAGATTATTATGGACAAGAACTTTTTTCTTAAGGAAGTCCTGGATGAAAAGGGCATAAAACAACGTTTCATTGCCAGGAAGATGGATGTTTCTGTAAGTACTGTCAGCTTGTGGGTATTAGGGAAGACGTACCCGACTATTCCTAACCTGAAGAAACTTGCAGAAGTGCTGGAAGTAGACGTGGATCTCTTAGTCAATGGTAAAAAGGAGTGGCATGAGGAATAAGAAGTACCGGTTTTCTTTTACTGCAGCCTCCCTTCAGGTTCCAACCATGATAGCCATGGCCCGCAAAATGATGCGGGAAGGCATTACCACGGAGCAGCTCTCACCTGATGATATGGGTAGGGAGCGTTATAAAACCAGCCAGAGGGAATTCAGGGAGATCAAAGCCCGGCTGGAGTGCTTGTCAAGGGATGAGATCCGTTTATTATCGGAGGGATTCTTTGAAGAACAAAAACTTATTTCTTTTGTCTCCTTTGCCAGGTTATACCGTTTTTTCTACGAATTCATGATAGAAGTAGTTGTCGAAAAGATCCTGGTCTTCGACTACACACTTACAGAGATGGATTATAACGTTTTTTTCAATAGAAAAGCCGTAGACCATCCGGAAGTGGAGAAACTCACCACCAAAACACAGTACAAAGTAAAACAGGTCGTATTTAAAGTACTGGAGCAAGCCGGTATCATCAATAATATACAGGAACGCGTGATACAGGCGCCCCAATTAAGCCCGTCATTTGTTGCCTTGCTCTCGGCCACCAATCCCCAGGATGTTAAGTTACTACTAAATTAAACCGCTATGAGCCTACAAAAATCCGTGTACGCAGATTTTCAACTGATTCATAAAATAGTATCAAGTTCCCGGTTCATCAATATGGAAGGACTTTCCGGTGAGATCCCGTTTTGGATCGCTCCCTATGATATCAAGGCAGATGCCCAGGTCGATACAGAGGTTATCAATCTGGTCAAGAAATTAAGCAACCAGGGAATCAAAGCCGTATGCGTAGATCTTTTCGATCTTACCTGTGATATTATTGAAAAGCATATTGGTATTCAGGAGATGATCAGCCTGGAAAAGAGCCTTGAAAAGGCTTACTTCAAAGATGCGTTGCAATCTACCATCAACATACACGAACGTTTCATTCCGGCAATAGCTTCACTGGTAAAAGAGAAGCAACCTGCCATGCTCTTTTTAAAGGGTGTGGGCAAGGTATATCCCTTTATCCGTTCACATACCGTGCTGAACAACTTGCAGAGCAGCATTAAGCACATACCCACCTTGATGTTCTACCCGGGTGAATATTCCGGCAGGGCATTAAAGCTTTTCGATCTGCTGGAAGACGACAACTATTACCGAGCAAATAATATTTTTTCCCAAAAAAGATAAATCATGATAGCACCTGGCACATTTTTTCTTAAGGATGTCAACAGAAAAATTGACACGGTCATAAAAGCCGACGATCAGGCCAATATCTTCCAGGAAGTGGACGAATATGTGATAACGAGGGAGATCTCAAATAAACTGGCAGATTTTTTCGAAATGTACAACGATCCGGGAGAGACCAACGGTGTATGGATCTCGGGGTTTTTCGGTTCCGGTAAATCCCATTTGCTAAAAATCCTAAGCTATGTTCTGGAAAATAAGCAGTACAATGGGATTCGTCTGGGAGAGCTGTTTGCCGAGAAGATCAAGGACGATGTGAAGCTCAAAGGAGACCTTCTAGGCAGCCTGCGAAAAATCCACTCTGAGAGCATTTTGTTCAATATTGACCAGCAGGCCCAGATCACCTCCAAAAGCGATGAGAGCGCCATACTAAAAGTGTTTTACAAGGTATTCTATGACCACCAAGGCTTTTACGGGTTCCAGCCTCATGTAGCTGCTTTTGAAGAGAGCCTGTTCCGTGACGGGCGTTATGAGGCCTTCAAACAAGAGTTCCAGGCCATCTACACTCAGCCATGGACAGAGGCCCGCAAAGACTACGTTAAGCCGCAGATCAACCAGGCTATTGCACAGGCTTGCGCCAGGGTATATATAGACAACCCCGAAAATTACAAAGATTATCTGTTCAAGTGGCAATCGCAATACAAGCAGTCTATAGAGGATCTGTGTGAGAAGATCAGCCATTACATCGAATCTAAAGGTGCCGGCTTCCGATTGAATTTCTTTGTAGATGAAGTAGGACAGTTTATTGCCGAAAAGACCAAGCTCATGCTTAACCTGCAGACCTTGACCGAGACGCTGCATACCAAGTGTAAAAGCAATAGTTGGATCTTTGTGACGTCGCAGGAAGATCTTGAAAGTTTGATAGGTGATGAATCCAGGGTACAGAGCGATGACTTTTCCAAGATCCAGGGACGGTTCAAAGTCCGTATGCCATTGACTTCATCAAGTGTTGATGAGGTGATTGAAAAGCGATTGTTGCAGAAGAACGATGCCGGCAACGTGGCCTTAACCAGCGTGTATGGCAGGGAAAAGGAAAACATCAGAACACTTTTCTCATTTTCAAACAACGGGATTCAGTTCAGAGGCTATCAGGACAAGGAGGATTTTGTAAAGAAATATCCGTTTTTGCCTTATCAATTCGATCTGTTCCAGCAATGTATCAAGTCACTTTCCAGACACAATGTGTTCCAGGGACAGCACCATTCAGTAGGTGAGCGATCCATGTTGGGGGTATTCCAACATATATTGAAAAATTTGGATCTGAACGATCCCGATATTCTGGTGAGTTACGACCAAATGTTCGAAGGCGTCGCCGGGACCTTGCGCTCTGAAGCTCAAAATGCCATCCTGGTGGCCAATAACAACCTTCGTAATACCCATCCCATGGCCATACGGGTGCTGAAAGTATTGTTCCTGATTAAATACTTTGACAGTTTTAAAGCCACTGCCAGGAACATAGGGGTCCTGTTAATCAACCATCTGAAAGTGGATCAGACAGCCCATAAAGCGGCAGTCCAGGAAGCGTTGAACCTGTTGGAGCAGCAATCCTATATCCAGGTCAAGGGAGACGAATACGAATACCTTACAGACGATGAAAAAGACGTTGAGGTTGAGATCAAAAATCAAATCATAGACAACCAGCTGATCACACAATTTATCAGTGAGTTGGCTTATGAGGGAACTATCCGTGACAACAAGATCCGGAGTGAATCCAACCGTCAGGAGTTTGACTTTACACGAAAAGTGGACGGTATGCTTTTCGGTAAGGAAAAAGAGCTCAAGATTGACATCATTACTCCCAACAACGACAGTTACGAACATGAAGCTTTTTACAATGGTAGCACGATGGCCGATGGCACGCTGATGCTGGTGAAGCTTCCCCCCGAAAAGCGATTTATATACGAGGTACGACTATACCTGCAAACAGAAAAGTATATGAAGCTGGCACAGAGTACAACGGTGAAAGAAGCGATCACACGAATCCTGTTCGAAAAAGGGAGACAGAACGGGTTGCGTAAAAAGAAGCTAATGGCTACGATTAACGATCTGCTGGCTCACGCTACCATCTATATGAACGGCGTAGTCAACCGTACCTCCTCCAGCAACGACGGTCGTACCCTAATACTGGAGACGGCACAGGATCTGATACAACTCGCATACCCGAAACTCCGGCTGTTGGGCAGTGTCACACTCGACGAGACACAACTAAGGGTCATCATGGCCAAGGGAGAACTTTCCCTCTTCAACAATGATCAAAATTCGCTTTCCGCACCTGAACAGGAGATGCTCAACCTGCTGGGAAGGCGCAAGACGCAGCATGACAGGACCACGCTGAGCGACCTTAGAGACCACTTTTCCAGGAAGCCCTACGGCTGGTCAACCATGGCTGTGTGGTGCATAACGGCACTGCTGTTCAAGAAAGGAAAAATTGAAGCCAAAAATGCCGAGAATGACCTTGATGATAAGGGAATGATGGACGTGTTCGATAACAACCGTACATGGCTAAGCACCTTAGTGTCTCCTCAACTTGAAATTCCCTTCTCCGAGATCAAACATTTAAAGGAGGTGTACCTGGAAGCCTTCAACGAAACCAACCCATATACAGAAGCAAAAGAGGTTGCCATGCTTTTCAGGGAAAAAGCGCTCACACAACACAAGGGAATCGTTCAGCTGTTGGTCGAAGGTGAGCTGTATCCGTTTTTGAAAGCACTGGCTCCTTTAGCTGATCTTCTACACAAGCTGGGAATGATGAATTATGTTGAACTGTATGATAACTTCCGTAATTATGAAGACGAGTTGCTGGATTTAAAAGAAACAGTTTATGATCCAATCATACAGTTTTGGCACAGTGAGCAGAAAAATATATTCGACCAGATTTTTCGTTTTCACAACGACAACCAGGCCAATTTCGATCATATAGAAGCACCGGAAAGGGAAACACTATCTCAGCTCCTCAAGGAAAGTACACCCTATAAAGGGGGTCGGATAAGAGAGGGAAAACAGGCAATGGACTGTCTGGCAGAAAAGATCCGTGATAAGATAACCCGGGAAAGACAACTGTTAATTGAAAAGGCGCAGGAGAAAATCAACGAGTTAAATGTCAGTTATGAGTACCTGGAAGCATCAAAGGATATTCAGGACATAGCTGTGCGCCCGTTTGAGGATATCATCTCAAAAGCTCACAGACAGCAATATATCGGCAATTTGAAGAGCGATCGGAACAACCTGAGCGAGCTATATACACGGCAGTTGAATTATATGGTTGACAATAAACCTACACCACCAACTCTACCCGACGTTGAGGATCCACTTCCCCGACCCACAATAAGGTTCACATCCATTGCCAGGGTGGAGAAAGAGGTCCGGCTCAACAAGACACAGCTGGAGAACATGGAGGATGTGGAGACCTATATTTCAAAGCTGAGAGAAGCAATCGAACAAAAGATCAAAGAGAACTACCGCATTACACTGAACTAAGAGATGAACACCAATCAACTGAAACGATTCGCACAGGAGGCGCGTACCAAACTGCTCCAGCAGGTAGGTGCAAAAATGAACTATGTATTGTCGCAAGACACTTCAGAATTGAGAGGTAGAGTTGAAACCCTGCAGAAGTTAAAGGAGGAGGTCAATCGTCAAGGAAAAGAAGCTGTCATCGACAAAGTTGCCTACACCTGGTTCAACCGCCTGGTCGCCCTTCGTTTTATGGATGTCAACGGTTACCAGCCCATCGGCCTATCGGTCGTCTCACCGGCCACCTCCGATCATGTAAGTCCACAGATACTCACAGAAGCGCATTCGGGCAACATCCCCGGGGAACTGAAAGTGAACAAGACTCAGCTGTTTGATATCCTGGATGGCCGTCAGCCCTCCAATAACCCCGACAACGAGGTCTACCGCATGTTGCTGGTAGCTGCATGCAACCACCTCAGCCACCTCTTTCCCTTCCTTTTCGAGCGGATTGAAGATTACACCGAGCTGTTGTTGCCCGACGACCTGACCTCACCGTTCAGCATCGTGACCGATGTGGTTAACGGCATGGCTGAAGAAGATTGCCGTGAAGTAGAGATCATCGGTTGGCTGTATCAGTTCTATATTTCCGAGAAAAAGGATGAGATGTTCGCATCCAAGAGTGCGGTGAAGAAAGAGGATATCCCTGCTGCCACGCAGCTCTTCACGCCTCGCTGGATAGTGGAGTACATGGTGCAGAACACGGTGGGCAAACTATGGTTGCAGAACAGACCCGGTTCCCGTATTAGGGAACATATGCCTTACTACATAGAATCATTTTCTGGCAATTCAGAGGATTACCTGAAGCTGGAATCCATTGAAGAGCTCAAGCTCCTGGATCAGGCCTGTGGAAGCGGACATATCCTGGTGTACGGATTTGAACTGCTTCACAAGATTTACGAGGAAGAGGGATATAGTCCCTCGGAAATACCACAGTTGATCATCGAAAAGAACCTCTATGGTCTGGAGATTGACGAGCGGGCTGCCCAGCTTGCAGGCTTTGCCCTGATGATGAAAGCCCGGAGCTATCATCGCCGTTTCTTCCGGAAAGAGGTAAAACCTAATATTACTTGTTTCACCGACCTGATGTTGGGTGTAGATGAGGTTAAAGCAATATTTGATGAGCTACACATCTCAATCCCCAAAAGTCTGGAAGAGGATCTCGATCTTTGCAGGCAGGCAACCAACCTGGGATCATTGATTCAACCACAAACTCCACTTGAAACGCTTGAAGCCATCCATGACAAACTTACGAGTGCAATAGAATCATCCGATCTGTTTATCCGGTCAAATATTCAGGAACTGCAGAGAGCTATTTCACATCTTATTTCGTTACAGAAGAAATACCATTGTACAGTTGCTAATCCTCCGTATATGGGAGGAGGAAAAATGAACGCTGAGCTTTCAAAGTTTGTGAAAAGCAAATACCCGATTTCGAAAGCAGACTTATTCTCGTGTTTTATTGAACGATCCCTGTCATTTATTCCTCAAAATGGGTTGAATGGCCTTGTTACCATGGAGAGTTGGATGTTTCTATCCTCTTTTGAAGCACTAAGAAAAAAAATAATTGAAAACACATGCATTCAAAGCCTAACTCATTTTGGTTGGCACATTATGCGTATTGCATTTGGCACAGTAACATTCATACTTGAAAAGAGGAGACCTGATGATAAATTCAGAGGAACATACTCTTATATGGAAATTGATAATATCAATAGAGAAACAGAACGACCTATTCATTTTCCAGTTAAAGACAACGGGAGATTCAAAATAGCCAACCAAAAAGATTTCGAGAAAATTCCGGGAAGTCCGATTGGGTATTGGGTGAGTGAAAAGATGCTAAAAATATACGATTCAACATCTTTTTCTTCAGATTATATTTTAAGGGAAGGGCTTAAAACGGGAGATAATGACAGATTTATTAAATTATGGTCGGAAATCTCATATAATAAAATCAATTACAAATGGTTCCCGCACACTAAAGGTGGAAATATAAGGAGATGGTATGGAAATCATGAATATGTACTCAATTATGAGAATAATGGAGAGATATTGAAAAAATATTCAGGTTCATCTATTACGGGAGAAAATGAATACTTTAAAGCGTATATCGCTTACGGAAGAATAGGTAGCGGAAAATTCTCGAGCAGATATACTCCTAAAGGGTTTATTCCCAACATGGCAGGGCTATCAATTGTGTCCAAAACTGCTTGTGATGAATCCTTATATACAATTTTAGCGATAACAAACTCTAAATTGTTTCAAACAGTTTTAAATTTCCAGAATCCAACACTAAATAATCCCCCTGGATTAATAGCCAGCATGCCTCTATTGAGATTCCAAAAGGAGAATCTGCCAGATATTAAAATAAACATCTCTATCTCCCGCCAAGACTGGGACGCCCACGAAACCTCTTGGGACTTCCAGACCAACGAACTCATAGCGCTCTCTCAAGAAGGAGTAGGCTGTATTAAAGCAAGTATCAACGATGAACCTGTTATGAATTATTCTTCCTTAGAATTACTCTATCAAGAATACAAAACCAAGTGGACAACTATGTTTCACCAGCTCCACGCCAATGAAGAAGAACTCAACCGTCAATTCATCGATATCTACGGTTTGCAAGACGAACTGACACCCGATGTGCCGCTGGAAGAGATTACCATCCTGCAGGAGGAGACCTCCATTGAGAACGGCGAGCTGGTGTTCCATGCCGATGAGGTGTTTGCACAGTTTGTAAGTTATGCCGTGGGCTGCATGTTCGGTCGCTACTCGCTGGACAAGGAAGGGTTGATCCTGGCCAACCAGGGCGAGACACTACAGGATTACCTGGAGAAGGTGGGCAAAGGAGAAGAGGAGCTGACCTTCGTGCCGGACAGGGATAACATCATTCCGGTGCTGGACGACGAGTGGTTTCGCGACGATATCGTGGAACGGTTTCATACTTTCCTGAAAGCGAGCTTTGGTGAAGAGAACTTCCGGAAGAACCTTGACTTCGTGGAGGAGTCGCTGGGCATGGACATCCGCAAATACTTCACCCGGAACTTCTATAAGGATCATATCAGGCGTTACAAGAAGCGCCCCATCTACTGGATGTTCTCCTCGCCAAAGGGATATTTTAACGTGCTGGTGTACCTGCACCGGTACACGCCCGATACCATCAACCGCATCCTGAATTCTTACCTGAAAGAGTTCATTGAGAAGCTGAAGATGTACCGCACCCAGCAGGAGCATATCGAGGTGGAAGGATCGGTCACCGAGCAGAACAAGGCAAGAAAGGAGATTGACCGGATCAACGTGATGCTGGAGGATTGCATGCAGTACGAGACGGAGATCCTCTACCCGCTGGCAACAGAAAGAATCGCTCTGGACCTGGACGACGGGGTGTTGGTGAACTACAACAAGCTGGGAAGTGCCGTGGCAAAGGTTGCGGGATTGAACGACAAGAAGACCAAAGAGAAAGTGCGAAAATTCGACTGGATTGATACAAGTCAGATAAGGGATTAGGAAAAAGCCATATGAGTAAAATTGAAGAAAGCTTAAGTAATTTATTTCAGAAACACCGCATCATACTGTGGTACGATGAGTCCCGATCGTTGATCGAGGAATTTGAAGCCCTGTCCCTGCCGGGAGTGGAAAAAATCACCGTTCAGAACAACGAGTTTGAGGTGAAGCACCTTATATACAGGCAAAAGCCGGCATACAGGTTTTTACTTTACCTTCCTTGCCAAAGGCCGCACAATGATGACAACTGGCTGCTGGATGTGGAGTTGTCCAACTACCTGTATCATACCGACAAAGAAGCTATGGTGTTGCAGGAGCTTGAACTGCCCATCACCTTGCGACGGTGGATACATCCTCACCTGGAATTTTTCCACTCCAATCAGAGAAAATCTAAATTTTTGGAATATTTAAAGGCCAGTGACGCGGAGTCGGTCCTATCCTTAAAAATGATCCAGGTTGTATCAGGAGCCTCGTCACACGATCTTGAAGAACTGATAACAAGCTATGCCATTCATTTTGCCAGGGGAAGCTCAGAAGCTGTAGACAAGGAACTTGACAAATACAACCTTACTGCTTTCTTCTGGCAGGAGGTTGAGACTTATTACGCTTATAACAGTGCAGCTCCAGGTATCTATGATTTTTTGCTGGATGTCTTCCAAAAGGGATTCAGTCCCACTACCGGGAAAGCCAAGGTGAATCACAATGCCGCCATCCTGCTTTCCAAATGGAAAGACCTCAAATCCTTTGAGGGGACCCTGCAAGAGCTAACCTCACGTGCTGCCGAAGATCTGAACATAGAACAGGCGATATCTGCATTACCTTTGAACGAAATTGCCCACGAAGACGTTTTTGAATGCGTGGACCGCCGGATCATTCGGGAACTGGTCCACATGATACTGCACCAGGTTCAGAACACAAGTACCATCGAACAGATCATCAAGGGAAGGGAAATGACCTTCTGGTGGCCAACATACCGCCCGTTCTACAAAGCCCTGGAATATGCCCTGTGGCTGAGCGATGAAGTACAGGAGCAGGGCAAGGTCACCATTGCCGATTACCAGGAAGGCTTTGCCAAGTATACTTCGTCCTGGTACCTGATAGATCAGTACTACCGTAGGTTCATTGAGTATTACCGGCTTATCAGCCAAAATGCGGTCCTGTCACAGCTATTTGAACGTGTTCACAAGATCTACTCCAACAGCTGGCTTCCGCAGTTGGCACAGGCCTGGCAGCAGGTCTCGGACAACAGTGGTGAGTGGTATCGGGGCTCCCTAAGTCAGAGCCGATTCTTTGAGCGCGATGTGAAAAGCCGTTTTTTGGAGAAATCCATCAAGGTGTTTGTCGTTATCTCTGACGGGTTTCGTTACGAGTGTGGCCGGGAGCTTAACGATATGCTGAACCAGCAGATTCGGTTTAGCTCCACCCTGAAATACCAGGTCACCAACCTGCCTTCCTACACCCAGCTGGGAATGGCCTCTTTGCTGCCCCATAAGGAACTTTGTTTTGGGGAAGGCGATACCATTCTGGCTGATGGAAAAAGCACCCAGGGACTTCAAAACAGGCTCAAGATCCTGCAGCAACACTCCGGTGTTCGGGCCACAGCCATCCCGGCTGAAAACCTGATGAAAATGAAGGCACGAGGTCCCGAAGCCCAGGAACTTATACAGCAGCACGATCTGGTATATGTTTACCACAACCGCATTGACAAGCTGGGTGATGATAGGACCACCGAAGACAAAGTGTTTGAAGCCTCCCGCGATGAGATCGAATTTCTGATGGAAGTGCTCAAGAAGATTGCCAACATGAATGGCACGTACATGATCATTACCTCGGATCACGGGTTTATTTACCAGCATGAAGACCTTTTGGAAAGCGATTTTACCGATGCGCAGATCCAGGGAGAGGTGTTACACGACAGCCGCCGTTATGTCATTGGAAAGAACCTTACCCACAACAAGAATGTGGTACGTTATACGGCCCGGGAACTCAATCTCCAGTCCGACAGGGAGGTACTCCTGCCAAAGGGCATAGCACGTTTGCGCAAACAAGGTTCAGGCAGCCGTTATGTGCACGGAGGCATGTCTTTGCAGGAAACAGTGGTCCCTGTGTTGTTTGTTGCCAAGCAAAGGGAAGACAAGACTGCCAAGGTGGAAATTGATATCTTGAACAAAACAAGCAACAAGATTACTACCAACATACACACGGTACGTTTTTACCAGATGCAGCCGGTAGGGGCACAGTATATTGCACGATCGGTGAAAGCCTATTTTGCCATACTCAGCGAAGAACAGGATCAAAAGCAGGTCATCTCGGATGTCTTTACCTATACCTTTGATCTGACCAGCGAAAGAACACAGGATAGGGAAGTACAGAAGAAATTCACCATCTCTTCGGGGGTCCGGCGCAGTACCGGAGTATACCTGGTTCTGGAAGAGAAGGTGGAAAAAACGAACAAATGGATCACCATTGACCAATTTCCCTATAACCTGTCTTTGGCAATAGATAACGATTTTGACGAATTTTAATATAAGGCCGTATGAAAGTCTCCAATAAAAAGATCAATGATTTGTTTGCCGGTCGTGTGGTACGCAAGGACCTTACCAACCGTATCAAAGGCAACGCCAGTGTTCCGACCTATGTGCTAGAATACCTGCTGGGTCAGTATTGCGCTACGGATGATCCACAGACCATAGAAGAAGGTGTGGAGATGGTAAAGGAAATCATCGCCAGGCATTTTGTACATCGCGACGAATCGCAGGTGGTAAAATCCACCATACGGGAGCAGGGCTCCCACAGAATCATTGACAAGGTCTCGGTCAAGCTCAACGACAAGCTGGACCGCTACGAGGCAACCTTTGCCAACCTGGGGTTGAAAAGGATCCCTATTCTGACTACTTTTATCAAGACGCATCCCAAGTTGCTTTCCGAAGGTGTCTGGTCCATCATCACCATGGGATATACCCCGGCTGAAGGCAAGGATTCCTCGCCATGGATCATCGAGAATCTTAAACCAATACAGATATCCTCTGTAGATATTGAAGAGTTCAAATCTTTACGTACCCACTTCAGCAAGGATGAGTGGATAGATCTGTTGATGCAGACTCTGGGCCTGAACCCCGATGAATTCACCAACCGTTCCAAATTGCTACAGATTGCACGCCTCATCCCGTTTGTGGAGAACAACTACAACATCATTGAATTGGGCCCGAAGGGAACCGGGAAATCGCATGTCTTCTCGGAATTCTCACCACACGGGATATTGATCTCGGGAGGAGAAGTGTCCAAGGCCAAGCTGTTTGTCAACAATAGCACCGGGGAGATCGGTCTGTTGGGATACTGGGATGTGGTAACGCTGGACGAGTTTGCCGGCAAGAGCAAAAAGTCAGACCTGGGGCTGGTGGATATCATGAAAAACTACATGGCCAACAAGTCTTTCTCCCGGGGTGCGAATATCATGCAGGCCGAAGCGTCCATGGTCATGATCGGCAATACGGACCACTCTGTGCCCCATATGCTCAAACACACCGATTTGTTCGACGCCTTGCCCAGGGATTACTACGACACGGCCTTCCTGGACAGGGTGCATGCGTACCTTCCCGGCTGGGAAACACAGAAGCTTCGTAACGAGATGTTCAGTACGGATTTCGGATTTATTGTGGACTACCTGGCCGAGATCCTTAAGTCTTTGCGCAAGGATGATTACACCAAGGCTTACCTGCCCTTCTTTGATCTGTCAACCACTATCACCACCAGGGATAAAACCTCTGTGGAAAAGACATTTTCCGGCCTTGTAAAGATCATATATCCTCATGGGGAGTATGACCTTGAACAGGCCAAAGAATTATTGGATTTCGCCATAGAATGCCGCAAGCGGGTAAAGGATCAGCTGCGCAAGATGGATGAGACATTCAACGACGAAATAGTCAGTTTTGAATACAAGACAAAAGACGGAAGGTCCTATGCCATTGAAACGTTGGAGGTGATGGAATACGGAGATGCCAAGCTCAATATCCTGCCTACTGCCAAACGTGGCGATACATCCGAAAAGGGAGAAAAGAAAACAGAGAAACTGCAATACCTGGAAGGCTTTAATATTACTGTCAGAGACAACCAGACCAATATCAGCTACAAGGGCCTGTTTGGGGATTACCTGGTTGGCGCCACAAGTTATCTAATAAAAGATCCATACATACGTCTGTCTTATCAAATTAGAAACTTTGCAGAACTTTGCAGACTCATTGCAGAACTTAAACCCGCGGACCAGGAGGTGAAAATCCATCTTATTACAAGCAATACCGAAGAATTCCTGGAAACGACAAAGCAGAGTTTTGCCGAGCTTGCCGATTCCCTTTCGGACCTGGGTATTGAGCTGACATACGAATTCAGCGACAAGCAACACGACCGGTGTATTGAAATGGATAACGGGTGGAAGATCATCCTGGGCCGTGGTCTGGATGTATGGCAAAAAACCAATGGGAGGTTTGACATTGCCGAGATCTACCAGGAAAAACGCCTCTGCCGCGAGTTTGAGGTTACGGTGGTGAATGTCTGATCAAATTATTACACGATATAATGAGAACACTGAAAATTATTGATTGCTTATATCTAAACGAAGATGGAGTGCGTGTTAGAGCAAAAAACGGCAGATTCCAACAAGTCCATCTCAGACAGGGAGAATTGGACGGTGCCTGCGCTGTGTATTCCGCATTTATGGCCCTAATATGTATTGGCGTTGTCAAGTATAATGATATTGCCGTATATGGAAATACATATGATAAACGATATGGTATTGAGAGATTAAAAAAAGAATTATTTGAGCTGAAAGGCCTACACCGTGACGGCAATGATTTTTCGGGAATAAAGCAAAACCTCGAAAAAGGTTATCGCAAGCATATTTCGGTTGAACATTATGAAAATTCCGATGAACAGGAAATTTTAGAAATCATTAATAAGACAATACAAGAAGATATCCCTGTCGTAATTAGCTGCATGTTTTCAGGCGGAGCTCATGCCATGCTTGCTGTTGGAGTGGAATATGATGATAAGGGTAAACACTGCAAAATCTTATGTCTAGATCCGGATACAACGGCTCCCAATATCAATTATTTCAATTGTGTTATAGATCTCTTTAAAAGTGACGGCAAGTATCAACACTACTACTTCAATACAAAAGACAATTCCCGCAGTAGAGTGAAACTGTATGAAATTCTGGTTATTAGTGGAAAATAACCTCTGAAAACCTTTTTGAAAAGTCCAGTAAATATAGTCTAGATGACTTCAAAATTTCCCTCTTTCTCATTGTCAAGAAGAGGCTTAACGAGATGTTCTAGTTCTTTAAAACTATATTTCTGATTAGAAAAATATACCGTTGGGGAACCGAACCACCCTGTATAATTACACTTATAAAAGCCTTCCATAGTTCTACGAGGAAATTTGGCCAAAGAAGAGTTAAAAAAAGATTTATATACCTTAATGTGATCATGTGTTAATTCTCCAAAATAAGACCAAGTAATTCTAATCTTATTTTCATCAGCAATATCAATAATTTCGCATTCCTGCCAGGTTCTCACTTGTGAGCTAAAAGCTTCGTTCATTATTTTGATAGCCTCCACATCTGTGGTAGGTGCGCTATATCCCCATATTGTTATTTTCCCAGATCTTCTGAGGTATATTTTAAAGTTCTCCCATTGAGTCTTAATAAATATATCACTAGTGTCATGTCAATCATATATTGACGGATATAAACGATGCAGTTTTACTCTTGCCTGATCAGTTGTGAACTGCCACTTTATTTTGGCTTTTTTGTTGTTTCTATGGTTTTGCCAGGCACTTACTTGAGCCTTTATCGTATTGATCTTGTCAATTCTTCTGTTTAAACATTGTTTGGTTAATACATTCAATTCTATTTCAGCCATGTTCAGCCAACTGCCATGCTTAGGCGTAAAAACAAATTCCAAGCGATCCCATAGTCTTTTCGCCTCAGCAGGGGCAAATGTTTCATATAATGCAGCTGCACTATGTGAAGCCAGGTTGTCCATTATCAAGGTTATATTTTCTGTCTTGGGGTATAGCTTGTCACAAATATACCGTACCAACAACGCCCAGTCCTTTTTGGTTCGGTTTTGGGTGACCTTCATATAACGCTTTCCTGCCAAGGGCTCACTTACCATAAAAATATTACACACCCCACAGCGAGAATATTCATAATCAACTCTTTTTTCAAAACCCGGCTTCATTGGTACTTCACTACGCACTTCTTTTATCAATTGTTTTGGGGTCTCATCCATGCAGACCACCGGCCTGGCCTTATTGTACGGTCGTTTATAAACATCTAAAACCTGTTCCATGGCAGCAACAAAATGGCTGTTTTGATGTGGTGGTATTACCCAGCCTTTGACTCGCCAAGGCTTAAGTTCGTTTTTTTTAAAACCTTTCTGACTGTTTCATGCGAAATCTCATCAACATAATTCAATTCTACCATGCGATCAGCCAACAAGCGTAAGGACCATCTGCAGAACCCTTGCGGAGGTTCACTGCAGGCTATTGAAACAAGCCTGGCTTCGGTTTCTCCGTCAACCTTTTTTTCATATACCCGACTCGTTGGCGCAACACCAAGAGCTGCATCCAGGCCTTCTAATACAAAGCGTTGTTTTACCCGATCAATGGTTCGCATACCTGTCTTTAATACATTACATATCTGCTCGTTGGTCTGTCGGTTCTCGTTATAAGGACCTTGATCAACATTAAGTAAAATTAGAGAATGAATGACCTTTTTGGCTGTTTGATTGCCTTGTCTTGTATTGGCCATCAATGATTCTCTTTCTTCTTTTGTTAAGGTTACTTTGTACTTTACCATGACAGTTTTTTCAGTAAAGATACAAAATATTATTAATTACGTCATACTATAATTGACATGACACTAGTATAATCTTTATTTTTAATAGGATACAAAAGAGGACTATCGATATATTCTTGATCACATTTGTGACACCTACGAGGTAAAGAACCATATTCATGTCCATTCGGACAGACTCCTGCACTCACGTTTCCGTGTAGAAAGGCAAGTTGTGGAAGTTTATCTGTGATATTACTTACTCTTTGGTATGATTGGATGAGTAAATCATCCCAGTTAAATGAAGCAATAAAATCAGTCTCACGGAGGGATAATAATAAAAGATCATAAAGTGTTACTTCATCAGGGATCCTAAGTGATTTAAAGTATTCATAGATTGCTTTTTCAAGATTTTCTCTTACTGAAGCACAGTCTGGTCTGGCAAATAACTCCGAATAAATATCTTCAATATTTTCACTTTTAGTTTTTAGGTCCACCCCTTCAAGTATGTGATCCAGATTTAATTCTTTGATAAAATTTCCCATACAAGCAGTTTTTTCCCCATACCTATCCCCAACGGGTATTACGGCCTTGGTTGCGCCTGCTCCAAGAATTATAAGATGAGGAAGCTTTTGTAAACTGTTCAAGTATGCATCAAATTCTTTCATATAAAAATACTTTTGTTATTGTCTTTGAACTTTACAATATTGTGTTATACAAATGTGCTGATTATTAAGGTGTAAATATATATGCAAACATATCAAAAATCACTTTATTTGTCATTACAAATGTTTCAGAAAGGCTAAGTTTAACGTAATTAAGGCACCCCAAAATGAATTCCTTTATTTTTCTTGCCAAAAACAGCTAACGAAAAAAGCTCATCAGTTACTTGATTGGCTTCTCTTGGAGAGGTCTGTTTATACTATAAATGCTCCCAGGCGTCTACCTATGGCTCTTAAAGGGTATAAGTTCAAATTACACCCTTTGTCGGGAAATAGCGTAAGTCTGCCGGGTCCTCTCTTTAGTTCTATTTTTACAACGGCAACAGACGGATCAGGCACAGCCCCCGTTGATATAAAGCCAAATTGAAGTTCCAGTATATACCAGCAGAGGTTGTTGTTCTGTTAAGGTTACTATTGAAGCTCCTTTTTTGTGTCACAAAATTCTATATTTCGGGATACTTTCCATCAAATCTCCAAGCAGCAATACCTCGATTTCCGGAGGCATTACTCAGCTTCCAAAAATACGCTTTTAGCACTTTTTTATGAATAGAAACAAAATTTTGCTAAGTCATTGATATACAGTTATTCTTGTTTCTATTCGTATCTATTATAGAAACGAAAAAAAAACGAAAAAAGAAGCGTCAAAAGGAAACAAACCGTTGCTATTAATCTATATGTGATCGAGAATAGAGTTATATTCTGGAGGGGGGCGTGAAGCACGACGTACCTAGCTCAAGAAGGATTTTGATTCAAAAGGGGGCCCTGAATCGGGGCACCCTTATTAATAAACACGTTGTAACATAGTTAAGCCAGCTGATGGGCACAGAAAATATGCAGAGACTCACGCTGCAAAGAAGCGTCACAATTCTGTGGTATAAAAAAAGGGATATTGCGGACCTGCTGATACGGCAATATAAGAAAGAGTATGTGGCGTTTATGGCGGCTGATGCATCCTGGGAAGGCCGGGGATCCCTTGTCGCACCCCACTTTTCTGAAGTTGAAAAAATGGTTGGGGACGGGTAATATGGAGGAGGTTGCGCTCCTGGTGGCCGGGTTGGATCTGGAGGTAGTTGGGTGGTGGGGTTGCTGCTAGTCGGGGTCAGTGGGAGTATCACTGGCGTGTTCATAAATCATATCAAACCAAACTTGCTCACCACTGTAAGTCCCTTGATAAGATATGATCATCTGTTCCTGATTAACCTGAAGTTTCATAGTAGTCCCATTCCTTGTAATAGAATTATCGTCAGGAAGGGACCAGGGAATTTTTACCCCGGGGTGGTTAGAATAAGTGATTGTTCCATCTTTGTGATAGTAATCAACCCAACTCAATAATTCTGGATCAGGTTCCCATTGGTCCAAAACTTTTCCATCCAGACTAGAAATCCGTAGTGAATCATATCTCCAAGGATAGTAGGAGACGAGGCCAAAGGTGGAGGTTGTCCAGTCGCCGACCTGAACTTCTTGCTCTTCAGTAAAGGTATAATCACCAAACTTGCCGGTCAGGGTGAATTTGGTATCGGCAAACAACCTTAATACTTTTTTATTTCTATAAGTATCCACTGGTTCACCGTTGAGGTATACCATGCTCAGATTGGCTATTTCCCAGGAGACGGTACAGGTGTCGCCGTAAGGAAGGACGATCCCCGATGGTTCGACCGTCAGCTTGATCCAGGGTGTAGGAATGAATTGCACCCCTAGAACCACATCGGCTGTGATGTTGGTCAGCAAATAAGAGGTTGCCGAATTTGTTAAGGTAACGGCGGGATCTTTGCTACCGTTCACCAAGAGAGCATGGAGGCTGTGCCCGGGATCAGGGGTAATGGAAAAGGAGCAGGATTCCCCGGTAGGCACATCGGCCACTTGCAGGGGACTGACCGAACCGCTGCCATGGACGGTAACGGTTACCATATGGCCTTTCTGGCACGAGGCCAGGGCAAGAAGAAGGACAACGAAGCAGAAACACTTTCTCATAGGCATAGCGTAAAAGAAAAAACCAGACAGGGGGCCAAACGAACTGGAACCAAAGATAAAAAAAAACGGTGAACCATTCACCATCAGAAGACTATGGTGCAAGATGTTTTGAATTCGGTAGATATGACTTTGAGAATGGTCGGATTTCAGGATTAATGGACAAAACAGATGAATGTTTTGGCAAGAAGAAGCAACCCGGGTATTAAGGCGAGAAGAAAAGCAACCAGGAAGAAGTTCGTGGTTCCTACGGGTGGGAGGGTGGTCACCAAAAAACAAAGCTGATTGATTCCTTGAACCAACCAGCTCCGGGCTTTATATCAACGGTGGACGCACCTATTCCGTCTGATGCCAAGTTCAAAGACACAAAGCTTTTTCGATTTTCTCTGCTCAGCTTCTCCATACTGCATATCCATTTTGTGGCAAAAAATTCAAAGCAGGTCATCATAGTTTTCCCCAAGTATTTCTTTCTTAATACAATAGCTCACAAAGTCTGACCGCACTATATCTGCGAAAAGCTGGTCAAGGCACTTTATAGCGGTTTGATCCAGGTAAAAGGTAACGCGTTTGCGAATGCCGTTGCAATAAGGCTTGCGGCCCCTTTTATGAGGTTTTTCCTTGTTGTTATGCTCGTTTGTTACCAGGAAGCAAAAATACAGTGAAAATGGGAATAGGGGTACAGCAAAATCGGGAACGAGAATACAGTAAAAATGGGAACAAGAATACAGTGATAA